>Ga0180430_10000652_pt1 | contig 37008 bp, 28 predicted proteins | sample SS_ome_9_FD_132999 | JGI IMG/M metagenome (GOLD analysis project Ga0180430, IMG submission 132999) | Hypersaline lake sediment archaeal communities from the Salton Sea, California, USA - SS_1_S_2 metaG | ecosystem: Environmental > Aquatic > Non-marine Saline and Alkaline > Hypersaline >...
CTGCCAGCGCTGTCGCCAGTGAAGGGAACGCATTGTCCAGACGGGAGCCGGACGAATCGAACGTCGCACTGAACAGTTCCAGTGTGGTTTCGTCAACATTCGTGAATTCGTTCACTCGGATGGTGTCGCCGTCCCGTGCGACCCGCACCTGGACAGGATCGGTGATCGGCTGGTCTCCTGTATTCGCGGCAACTCCAATCAAACTGCCGACGATCATTGCTACCAGAATTTGCCAGTGCAGAGGCCAACGGCCCTTCTTTGGAGTGTCATTCATGCCACGAGTCTACGTGAAACATGTCTCAGGCAGAATCCTCATGCTGATGTTTTCCCACGACATGTGCGTGGCAAACTACTCCCGCAGTACCATTCAGGCGAGCAGCGCGACGTCAGTCCGCTGACGGGCGCACGGATCTGCTGACTGACGTCGCGCAGCTCGCCGGGATGATGGATACAAACCGGCGGCAAACGCTTTGCCGCTCGCAAGTGCAGGCGGTCGGCGCTACTCCGTCGGCGCTGGTTCGGTCGGTTCAGCAGGCTCCTCTGGTGACTCCTTAGGCGTCTCTTCGGATGCAGGTCCTTCCGATGACTCCTCGGGTGTTGTTGTGGTATCAGCTTCCGGCGTGGCTTCTTCCGTCGGCTTTGACTCTTCCGGGGCCGGTTCTTCTTTCGAAGGATCTTCTTTCGCAGGCTCCGCTGTCGTTTCTGCCGTATCAGATGAGTCGCCAGTTTCCTCCTTATCGGACTCTTCCTCTTCTTCCTTCTCCTTAGGCTTGACGATGTCTTCTCGTGACAGTCGGAGTTTGTCGAAGGTTTCACCGGGAATGACGTAGTACCAGTCGGCGAATCGACGATTCAGTTTCTCAGCCTTTTCCTGACCATCTTTGATCTTCTTGTCGAATTCTTTGACGTCAGATTCCCAGGTCAGGACGTCGACGTCGTACTTCTTCTTTGCAGATTCGTACTCTTCCCGGATCTTCGCCAGTGGATCGTCTTCTTCCTTAGTTTCGCCAGTTTCTCCTTCGTCGTCGTCGGCTTTCGCCTTGTCACCGTCGCTGGCGTCATCGGTTTCCGATTTCTCGGATTCGTCTTCTGCGGCTGCCTTCTTGAGTTCTTCCGGTTCGACTGGAGCGACGGGCTCTGCGGGACGTTCGCCCAGGTTCGCTTCGTTAAAGTCGACACGTACGAACACGTACCGTCCGGGCTGACTGGACCTGGTTTCATCTGTTTCGCCTTCGGCAGCATCACCGGCTTCATCAGTCTCTTGGTCCGGTTCGACAGCTTCTTCCTTGTCATCCGATTCGCCGTCTTCACCGGAGTCATCAGCTGTGAGCCCGATTTCGAGTTCTTCCTGAGTTCCTGTAAACGCACGGCCAAAGTACATGCGGTAGGTTAGCCCGTCGGAAGTCGATGCAAACAACTCTCCTTCACGAGCAATCAGCTTGAGCGACTCGGGGGTTTCATCGGGTTGCAACAGGAAGCCTTTGGACATCAGGTCTGTTTGCATGCGTTCGACGTCGCCCTGAGAATTGATCGCTTCACGGTCCAGCTTCAGATCCGGCGTCAGGCCCGGCTGCTTCTCTCGAACGCCGACAATCTTCATGTCAGCAATCGCATTGGCAGCATCTCGCATGGCGTCTTTGTCGACTTCTTCGGTTTCTTCGTTGAGATCATCCAGCGTCCACGGGTCTGATGACTTGTCACGTTTCAACACATTCGTCTTCGTCTTACTGACTGCGATGCCGCGCTGAGTTTCCTCAAACGCGTAATCATTGATCGTCAGCCCCACCAGATCGGATTGATTGATGTGGAGCATGTCCGTATCGATCCAGTCCGAGAACTTTGTCGACAGATCGATCGTCAGTGACGCGATGTAGACTTCATCTTCATCCGGGCTGCGGACGTAGTACTCATTGGACTGTTCAGTACCAGCGGAGTCGCCAATGATGTAATCCACCAGGACCTCATCACCCTCACCCTTCAGAATCAGGCGCTTTCCGACACCTTCGACTTCGTCTACTTTCAATGAATCCTGTCTCGGATTCACTACGCCGTATTGAGCATGATCTGCCGGCCAGCGGGTCACCATGGCACCTCGCTTGATGCCGATCACTGATGCGGCAGTCTTGCCCAGCTGATCTTCCGCATCTGCCGGATAGCCATGGTGAGATGGAATCGTCCAGCGACCATTCGGCAGTCGAGTGACGATGAAGTCCCGAGGCAGCACTTCTTCTTTGTCGAAGACGTGAACCTCCAGCCCGGATGCCAGCGTCGGGTCCGTGAATTCGGGATAGAACTCCTCGCCAATGCGACCGAATTCTTCAATTGCAGCAGGACGACTTGCGTAGTCGAACGCCGCTGTGATGCCGAGACATGCCGCCGCAGCAGCAACAAACACAGTCGTTCGTCCGGCTGGAGAGGGGACGGAGCTGTTTGAAGTGGAGTCGGTGGAAGTTGACATGAGTCAGACCTCGGTCAGCTGAACTGGTTGTGGTGTGGGGCAGAATTAATAGAGATCGTAGAGTTCAATTTGTCTATCGTCGGTGACACACGGCCAGCCATGCGACAGGCAATTGGATCTAATGACGCCGTCGACTATCGACGACGATACGTTTCTCATCACTCAGGCGTTTTCCGAGAACCAGCAAACCCAGCAGGATTGCCGGCAGTGGAGAAAGAACGACTGCAGCAATCTGCGTCTGAATCTCGACGGACCGCGTTTTGCGATTCGTGTCCGCCTGAATCTTCTTGATCTCGCGGTTCTTGTCCTGTTCGATCTGGGCCTCGGCCAGGGACAGGCGTTGTTGCTCGGCTTCGCTGGCCTGCTGCACCATCTGTGCTTTTGCCATTGGATCCAGATCTTCGTTCTCTTCAATTTCCTTCAACCGAGCCTGCAGCTTTTCGCGACGGGCGTCCAGCTCTTTGTCGGCTAGTTTGTCTGCTTCGGATTCTCGATTACTAGCTTCTTCTCGAAAGATATTCTTCTGTTGTTCCAGACGAGCCAGAGTTCGGTGCTCGGCACGGCGGCTTCGCAGGTCGATATAGGTTTCGTCACCGATCAAAGCGTCAACCGCATTCAGGACGAACGTAACATTGTCCAGCCGTAGATCGAGATCACCGAACAGTCGTGAGCGGAAGAAGAAGTCCGAAATCATGTCCACGTCGGCGACGAAGATCGTGTTGCGTTCATCACCTTCCTTATCCGAAGTGATGTGAGCAGCCAGGACATACGAATAGTCATCAATAAACCGCAGAGGAGCAACATCCCGTTCAGGTTTTGGGACCACGGTCTGCTGCCGCGAGAAGAAATCAAAATTCTGCGACGTGAAGTCATCCCAGTTCAGACGACCGCTCTTCCCGCTGGTCTTCATCAAGTCGACAAACTTCGTTTCGCGACCGGTGGTGTCACGTTCCTGAACAAAGCCCGTATAGATACTCAATACTTCCTGAAGTCCTCGGCTGACTGCACTTTGATTGTCGAATGCATTCGCGTGTCCGTCACGTGTTGTAAAGACGTATTCCTGCGGCAGTGAGTCGTATTGAGGATGAGGGTTGTTGTAGTCGAATGTGACCTTGTCGTAGTCCCACTTGATGTCGAGAGCGTTCAATAGTCGAGTGGCCATTCCTCCGTCTGCTTTTGGTGGAGGCGGCGGTTGCTGCCCTCCAAACATACCGCCCATTGGGTTCTGAGGAGATGGCTTGGGGAGCTTTGGTGCATTGGTAACTCCCATTCCGGAACCGAGCGCAATTGGAAACGGGTCGTCAAAGATCAGGGTCGGATGACCACCTTTGACGTATGTGACCAGGTTGTCCATTTCCTCCGATGTCAGTGACGATGGCATCACGGCCATCAGTACGTCGAAGGTTTCCGGATCAATGGCACTTGTCGGTGATACTGATTCGACGTCGTACTGCTTTTTGAGTTCCGTGACAATCTGCCATTCCTGTGAACCACCCAAGACGTTTGCATCAGTCGTCAGGATCCCCACTTTGTGCCGGGAATCTGTTGCGACCGTCCTGATGGAACGAGTCAGTTCGTACTCGATCGGTAAGCCCTTGCCGAAGAACGGTATGACGACCTTGTCGTAGCTGCTGATGATCACAGCACCCAGATAGACTTCGACTTCCGTACGGCGCCCATCCACTTCAGAAAGCAGACGTTGTGGTTCGATTCCGAAGTGTTCGGCTTCTTCCGCTTCTGTACTGAACTCTTCCACATCGACATAGCGGACTTCGACGTTCGCTCCGCCGATCTGATCGAACTGACGCAGCAGGCCGACCAGGTTGCGCCGGGTGTCCACGTATTCGCTCGGTACTTCGGGACTCAGGAATGCCTGTATCTCAATCGGCCGATCTGCTTCAATTTCGTCGAGTACCGTTTTGGTCGCTGAGGACAGACTGAACAGCTGTTCTGCGGTCGCATCGACTCGGAGGGCGGCATAGCCTGCCCAGGCAGTTCCGCACAGCAGAATGATGCCCAGTGCAACGGCACGAATTGAATAGTGCAGCCCGTTACCGACCGCCTTGCCGGCTCCCCAGTGTCGCTTGCTGATGAACACGAGGTTCAGATACAGCATCAAAACCGTGAACGCCACGAAGTACAGGACTCCGGACATTGGAATCACGCCCAGCCCGAAATCGCGGAACTGTTCCTGAAGACTCAACTCAGAGAACCACTGTTTCACGCTGTTCAGTCGTACGGCCGAAGCACCCGCTTCGCCGAACAGTCCAAACCACGCAAGAAAATTCGTGCCGACTTCAATGAGTCGACCGACATAGGCAAAGAAGATGGGAATTCCGGCCAACAAGACCCCAAGGATGAAGGCAACCGTCGGTGTCGGCGTCAGCACCGATGCCAGCATCCCGGCACTCAGCATCGCCGATCCTGCAATCCAGTAGCCAAAGTACGTTGTGAACAGCAGTCCCCAGTCAGGGTTGCCAAGAAACTTCAACACCACAACGTAGGCCAGCGAGAACGCCAGCGAAACGGAGTAGACCGCCACGACTGCCAGATACTTGCCCAGCAGGACTTCCAGGTCCGTCACCGGAAGTGTGAACAGCAATTCGTCTGTTCCCTGTTTTCGTTCGTCGGCCCAGACGGTCATGGTGATCGCCGGCACGAGGAACAGCAACAAGAGCGGATAGTGTTCCGTCAGTTGATCGAGTGTCGGAACGTTGGCCGTGAAGAACTCCGCGTTAAACGCCAGAGCCGCCCCGGTTGCAACGAATACGATGATGAACAGATATCCCAGCACTCCTGAGAAGTAGCTTGAAAAATTGCGTTTGAATACGGAGAGCACAACCTGGCTGCGTAGCGTCATGGCTGATTGTCCTCAATGAATCGATGTTTTAAGGCGATGGTGAGAGTCGCCGGGGAGAGAATGTAAAGTAGCCGGACTCGGCTGATCGTCGCGGGAAGGTCGAACAAACGTCCGATCTCAGCGTTCGTCAGGAACTGGCAGCACCTGTGAGTTCGTGGAACTTCTGTTCCATTGCAGTACCTTCGCCGCCGAGCTCACTGGTTGGTCCGTCGAAGACAAGCTTACCCTCATTGATCAGGATAACCCGGTCACAGACGGCGTGAACTTCCTGAAGGATATGTGTCGACAGGAGCACGGTTTTGGTTTCGCCCAGACTGCGGATCAGTTCCCGAACACCACGCACCTGGTTCGGGTCGAGTCCACTGGTTGGCTCGTCGAGAATGAGTACATCCGGGTCGTGCAGCAGGGCCTGAGCCATTCCAACGCGTTGTCGATATCCACGGGAGAGCTTGCCGATCGCCTTCCCCCACACATCCCCGAGGGCACACTGTCTGGCGACCACTGAAAGACGTTCTCTCAGATGGGATCCTGTCATCATTCGCGTGTCGCCAACATACTTCAGGAACGTTTCTGGCGTCATTTCCTGATACAGAGGACCGTTTTCCGGGAGGTAACCCAGAAGCTCGGCCGCCTGCAGACGATCAGTGGCGACGTCGAACCCACCGATGGTGGCGTGACCTTCGCTCGGTGCCAAAAAGCCGGTCAACATCTTCATCGTTGTGGATTTACCAGCTCCGTTTGGACCCAGAAATGCACACACCTGTCCTGCAGGAACGGAAAATGAGACATCAGTCGCTGCGGCGAAGTCACCATAGAATTTGCTGAGGCCAGATGCCTCAATCATTGCTTGGCTTTCACTGTCAGCCATTGAAAGCGTCCCTCAATTTGCTGTTTCGTTGTGGTGGAGTGCCCAAATAATCAGTAGACCGGCGTCTTGTCCTCATCATCCAGTCTACGAAAACGTCACGAGCGTTTTTCGGCCTCATTTGAGGATTCGATCGCTGCTCTGTTGCCGATCGGACGCATCGCCGGGCAGTTTTTCTGGAATTGTGGAGTATTGATGACGAGTTGACAGCAATCAAGAGTCCAGCCCCGGATGTTGCGAAAGTCTCAAGGCGGGCACAGATCTGATGGCCCGAGGCCATTATGACTCCGGATTTGCACCAGTTCCTGTGAGGCGAACACCGTTCAGACAGGTAGGATGGCAGTCGACGGCTACGCCAGAATCTGTTCGAGACGCGAGCGCGGCACGCTGTTGAGCACCAATGGCTGAGATTCATCCGCCTGGGACTGTTGCCATGTTGCAATGAACTCCTCGTCGGTAGCGAGGACATCAACATACCGACTGCAGCCAGTGCCCCAGGGAGAGACAAACAGTGCTGCCAGATCCGACAAGCGGGTCGCTGTGGAAACATCTCCGTCGACATACACCATGGCCCCACCGATCTCTTCACAGCTGTATCCACGGGGACGCTGATGAGCTTTTCCGTGTTCTTCAAGGGGTCGGAGACATTCCCCTCCGCAGTAGAATACGACTGTGTGAGGGCGTTCCGCGAAACTGCCAATGGCCGGTATCGGAAGGACGCATGTCGCTCTCGTCATCGCAACGTCCCATGTTGTTCCTCTTGAAATGATCGAATGCTGGACTGAAGTCGCTGCCGTGCCGGCTTCGTTCAACGCGGCTCGTCCGCTGTTTGAACTGGACCAGCCGAACGGATGACTGCAGAATCCCAGCATCGGCGACGATGCCCCCGAAGCGTTTGCTTCGTCCCAGAGGAACGGATCCTTCACATGCAGATGGCCAGGATCCGTACTGTGCAGCAGCGGATGCGCGACCGCAGTGGAAAGCTGGTCAAGTGATTCGGCCTGCAGCAGATCAATCTTCCAGACGCCGGCACCCGGCTTCTGATAATCTTGCAGCGATTCCGGATAGTCGATTTTTTTCTCGGTGGACACATAAAGTTGCCAGCCCGTGCCGCGCTGGGCCAGACACGATCCTTCGATCGACAGCACGGCAGTGCCGTCTGGTGCGACGGCTTGTTTGTCCCAGGCCAGGATCTTTTGAAACGGCTGGCCAACGCCGCGTGAACGAAAGACGGCGAGTTCGCGTCCGCGAGTCCCTGCCTGAATTCCCGTCCGGGAATCGCCTCCACTGCGATATCGCCCACAAACCAGCAGACTGCCATCGGCATCCTGAACGACGTTGCCACCGCCGAACCAATACCCGGAGGATGGTTCGTCGGACTCGACAATCGTCTGTGCCGACTCTTGATCGACCAGAGTCAGGACGAATTCAGTGAGTTTGCTGCGGCTGACTTCAGAGAGCCACAAATCCGACATCCGTTTTCCCAATGCAACTACCAGCCCATCGACATATTGGCTTCGATGACTCGCTGAGCTTCTTTCAGATCAGCTCCGGTATCAAGCATGTACAGCCGGATGGCGTGGAGTTTGTCTCCCGACGCCCGATTCAGACAGTCACGCGCGACATCGTCGGGCCGCGACTTGCCGTCGATACCCAGCTGCCCCTTGCTAATCACCCACAAATCGCGAGGGCGACGCGTCACGCGAACCACATTTTCTTCCGGGTAGAAGCGCCCGGCGATCATTTCAGCGTGTTCCGGCCCATCCGCCCAGGCAATCATAATATGAGCCTGTGTTTCAATTTCGTAGAGGGCCATACGGTCAGACTAAATGAAACCATGACAGTGAAAGGACGTCGCTGGGCGGGATGATACTGATTTTTCCGGCCCAACAAAGCCACCGGCGACAATCATGCTCCCAACGCTGGTCGCCAGCTTCTCACAGTTCTTCTGACGACGCATTCAAATAGACCGTAGTTCTCCATCGTCGCACGACTCGACGATCTTGTAACCCCGGTGATCTACGCTGCAACACTCGAAGGCGTGATGGATCCCAGGTCACGTCATATCGTTTCTTCGTCAACGGATTGGTACATTTGGGCGAATCGCAGAATCGCGATCGCAGTCGAGTTTGCGCCGAAATACCGACGTGCTCGATCACCTCGGTAGAACTGTTTGACCGTCTCTGCCGGAACATGTTGCGTGAGTTTGGCAATTCGGTGACATCTCCACAGCTCGGTGACAATGACCAACGTGCCAACAGCTGGTGCCAGTATCGGAAATGACATACCCGAAATGATAATGCCGCCAATCAATGTGACGAAGTTAAGATGCTGAAGCATGTTTCTCGATCACCGGTCAGAAGCGTTGCTCTCAGAACAGCAGCGGACGTGTAGTCGCAGTTCCATCAATCTCGCCTGAAATTCCAGTTCTTCAGCCAGCGTAACAACCTCAAATGGAATCAGGGAGATGTGGCGATACCACGTACTTCATTCGCCCCGGCTCCTGGCGACAAACGCATATTCGTCACGCCAGAGGTCCATGTTGATGTCGGAGCTGTTGTTTGCCAATGGTAATTCCGTTCGAAACAGCATGTCCGTAGGCAAACGGGAACCCGCTCAATCGACGAATGGATCCGGCCGCGTTACGATTAGAACGTAGGTAAGGCTGTTTCCTGTCGACAACACAAATCACGTGACTCATGCTGTTCACCGGTGAAGAAATCGTGGATGAACTGACTCAGATTGGGGTCACTCATGCCATTTGGATTCCGGACAACACACTGGGGGCCTGGGAAGACGCATTAGTTTCGGCAGCTTCGATTGAGTTGCTGCGGATCTGTCGTGAAGGTGAGGCGTGGCCAATGGCGGCGGGGTTGGTGATGGGAGGTCGGACTCCAATTCTCATCATGCAAACGACTGGATTGTTCGAATCGGGTGATGCGTTGCGGAACATCCTGTTTGACCTGAAAGTCCCTGTCATCGCCATCATCGGCGCTCGAAACTGGCTCAACGCAGACTCTCGCGATACGGCAAAGACCTATGCCGAACCGATTCTCAATGCGTGGGGCGTGGATTACAGAGTCGTTGCGTCGGAGAAGGATAAGCCCCTGGTCAACGAATTCCTCAGCGAGTGCCTGCAAGACCAACGCTCCGGCATTATCCTGTTGGCGGAGTAGCAAGCATGGAGCCGCAGAAACACATGTCCCGTATCCCGTTTCGCGACGCATTGCAGACGCTCGCGGATGCGAGGAAGAATTCAGACGTCGTGATCACAAATCAGGGATCGGCACGCGTCTGGCCTCTGATCGCAACCCATCCGCTCGACTTTCATTTTAATCCTTCCACGATGGGAGGAGCGATTCCGCTGGCGACAGGACTGGCACTCGCTCAACCAGAACGCAACGTGATTGTTCTTTCTGGTGATGGTTCGCTTTTGATGAGTCTGGGTTCACTGGTTTCGTCTGTCGCGGCTCGATGCCGGAATCTGACGGTGATTCTGCTGGATAATGATCGCTACGACGTCACTGGTGGGCAGGATACAGCGGCCACGGATCTGAATATGCGTTTTGACGATATGGCTCGAGCAGTCGGCTTTGAATCCGTCTCAACGTACTGCGATGGCCCTCACTGGCAACGTGACGTGGAATCAGTCCTTCAGGCCACAGGTCCACGGTTTTCTTGGCTGAAGGTAGAAGCAGCATTGCCGGACGATATGAAGACTCCGCCGGAACCGATGTGGAAGCAACAATCCAGATTTCATGAAGCGTTAAATGCATAGTCGGAAGACTCGGAGGATTGCCAATGAAGTTCGTGCATCTGATCGTCAGCTTCATCGCTTTGTCAGCTTCGGCAATCGCTCAACCGAGTATCGCGGTCGATACACCAATGCCTCCACCCGCGTGGGCTCTGCTGCAGCAGGAAGTACGCGAGGCCAATGCGGCTGCGATTCGGGAGTTTCACAGCCGGTACTTTGACAGTCGTGGGTTTCTAAAGTGCGTTACACGCTGGGGGGGTGATGATGGTCCTGATGACGCAATCGAGTGTTGCGCTGACTGGACACTTCTGTACTCGCTGGGATGTGACCAGTCGATCCTCGATCTGTACCAGCAGGCGTACGATGGGCACATTCAGCAATACACAGAGGCGCGGACAATCGATGTGCCTTTGGCGCGGGAAGGGATGTACTTCAAGGAATTCCCCACGATGTTCGACTGGATTCACCTCGGCGAGGGGATGATTGCTTTCAGCATGCAGGGGCTGTGCAATCCGAATGATTCTCTCTACAGAGCACGAGCCAGACGATTCGCAGATTTTTACCTGCCGGGTGGAACTCCGGAACCAAACTACGATCCTCAGCACCGAATTATCCGCAGCATGTTCAACGGCAGCCGGGGTCCCTTGCTTCGGAAGGCGACGGCACTCGACTGGGCTGGCGACCCGATCGATGTTGAGGGACGTTTTGATCTTCGTCACGGCGAAGAGAATTACGAACAGATGCTGGAACACTTCATCGACTACAACGATGTCGTTGGCGATCATCCTCAGAACCTGTGTACGACATCCCTGGCTTTGAACGCGTATGCTCTGACCCACGAACAGAAGTATCGAGACTGGATCATTGAATACGTCGATGCGTGGATGGATCGGACAAAACAGAACGGTGGCATCATTCCCACGAATATCGGCCTTGACGGTACACCTGGCGGAGCCGCTGGCGGCAAATGGTACGGAGGCGTCTACGGCTGGAGTTTTTCTGTGATCGTGCCACAAACAGGGGGCACGGATCATCGAAACACACATCAACTCGGCATTGCCGGATTCGGCAACGCATATCTGCTCACCGGAGATCGCCGCTACGTCGACACGTGGCGAACAATGATCGACACTGTGAATCAGAACGCGCGCGTGATTGACGGAAAGAAGATGTATCCTCGCATGTACGGTGACAACGGCTGGTACGCGTTCTCGGAACATCCATACAAAAGCGGAGCACTCGATATCTACTATTGGTCGATGCTGCCAGCGGATCGTGAGCTTGTGAGCGAACATGGCTGGGTCCAGTTCCTGGAAGGTGCCGCCCCTGACTATCCGGTTCAGGCATTTCAAGGTGACCTGGCCTCGATCCGCAGCAAGGTGCAGGCCATGCGGGAGGATACGACGACGGCGGATTCACGACTGGCAGATGATCCTCTGCGTTTCAACCCGGCGACAGCGCGCAACCTTGTGCAGCTGATGCAGGGAGGAATGTACCCCGGACGCTACGGAGGCCCGCTTCATACTCGACTGCGATTCTTCGATCCAGTTCGCCGCAGAAGTGGTCTGAGTCCAGATGTCGCGTCACTTGTCACTCGGTTGACCGACAACGAAACGGATGTGACGCTGGTCAATGTGGATCAGTTGAATGCTCAGGAAGTCATCGTTCAGCTGGGGGCCTATGGTGAACATCATTGTGACGTCGTCGAAGTGGGTGGTAATGAACATCAGGTGGACGCGGCGCACTTTGTTGTTCACCTCGCCCCGGGTTCCGGAACCAGCTTCACGCTGAAGAATCGGCGCTACATGCATCCGCCGACACTGACATTTCCGTGGGCTCACAAGAGTTCCACAAAATGATAAACTGCGTCTTGTGTACTTTCTGAGATTGCAACCTGGAGTTTGAGATGCGTGCCGTTCAACTGCGTGACGGTGAGGTGACCTTTTGTCGCGACGCGGTTGAACCGGTTCCCGTCGATGGTGAAGTCTGCGTGGATGTCCTGAAAGCCGGGATCTGCGAAACAGATCTGCAATTGGCGAAAGGCTACATGGGCTTTGAGGGAATTCCGGGGCATGAGTTCGTGGGTGTTGCTGAGTCCGGCCGATTCGCCGGTTGCCGTGTGGTTGGAGAGATCAACTGTCCGTGCGGAACCTGTCCAACGTGCCAATCAGGGTTGCCGCGTCATTGCCCTTATCGGAGCGTTGTCGGGATCCTCAATCGAAATGGTGCGTTTGCGGATCGGATGACGATTCCTGAAGCCTGTCTGCATCCAGTTCCTGATGAACTGTCTGACGAGTTGGCCGTGTTCGTCGAACCAGTGGCGGCGGCATGCCGAATCGTGGAACAGCAACTGATCAGTTCGACTGATCGTGTGCTGGTGTTGGGGGCCGGGCGATTGGGAAACCTGTGTGCTCAGGTGCTTGCGCCACTCTGCGCCGAGCTGGTGGTTGTTGGCAAACACTCATGGAAACTGTCCCGAATCGCTGACTGCGGAATTCGTTGTGAGGAACTGGAGTCCTTTCAGCCTCAGCCGAACTGGAATGTTGTTGTCGACTGCACCGGTTCGCCGACGGGGATCGAAACGGCATTTCAATGTGTTCGACCATGCGGCATCATTGTTTTGAAGACAACGGTGGCAGCGGAACAGTCGCTTCATCTGGCCCCTGTTGTGATTGATGAAACCCGCGTTATTGGGTCGCGTTGTGGGCCGTTCGAACCGGCCCTTGAGCTCATGGTTGAGGAAAGACTGCAACTGAGTCCATTGATATCTGCTACTTACGAAATCCAGGATGCAGTTGAAGCATTTCGTGTTTCCGCCAGAAACGATGTGCTGAAGGTCCAGCTGGATATCGGTAACATGGGCGTGTAGGGGGAGCAGATGACACTGAAGATATTGCAGCGTATCGGAATCACAACACGTCGGCACGAAGCATCAGTCTCAAGCAGCATCAGGCGTATGGTCGCAGGTTGGCTTGTCATCGGGATGTTCAGTGTTGTTGCGCACGCTCAGGAAGACACAGGCAGTGATGTCGAGCTTAGAACTGCGATAAAGGATGCCATTTCACGCGGGACAGCTTACCTTCGCAGGAACCAGCTCAGCGACGGTTCGTGGCCAATCGAGTACAGTCGCATCTCTGAAGCGAAGGCAGGGATGACTGCGATCGCAGTCCTGGCTCAGATCAACAGCGATGTGCCCGTGAAGTCGAAGACGCTGCAGAACGGTTTGAATTACCTGCGTAAGCTGCGAATCGCAGACCTGGGACCTCATTCGCAAGTCTACGAAGCGTCGCTGGTTATCATGGCCTTGTGCGCCGCCGAACAATATGACCGCGACATGGGTGCGATTCGTCTCTGGGCACGTTTGCTGCAGGAATCGCAAACAACAGAAGGAGATGCCAGCGGACTTTGGAGTTATGTTTTCAGGCCAGGCGGTGGCGACCGTAGTAATGGTCAGTTTGCCGTTCTGGCGTTGCGTGACGCAGCAAACGTTGGTGTAGACATCGATCAAAGCGTGTGGCGTCGCACGAGAGACCATTGGGAAGAGCAGCAGAATCCCGACGGAGGCTGGGGATATGTTCCTGGCAGAGACCCACGCGGCAACCCATCCCGCGGAAGCATGACGGCTGCCGGTCTCAGCACTCTTGCCATCACTTCCCGAATGATCGCTGACGATGCTGATACAGACGCAGAAGGCCGCGTTGATCCCTGTCATCTACATCACCCTCCGCCTGCTTTGCTGAAAGGACGTCACTATCTGGGGCACCGGTTTTCGGTCCGTCGAAACCCAGATCTCAATCACTGGCACTATTACTACCTGTATGGTCTCGAACGTGCTGGCCGCCTCACGGGTGTTCGATTCTTCGGAGAGCATGATTGGTATCGAGCCGGAGCACGGGAGCTGCTCAAGGCACAACGTCCTGACGGGAGCTGGTTTGTTGCCGGTTCGTATGAAGCAGATTCGGTGCTCGCCACATCATATGCGTTGCTGTTTCTGTCAAAGGGTTTGTCACGCGTTGTCGTGAACAAGCTGGACTACGAGTCAACGGAGAATCGTGAATCGCCTGAAGGCGAATGGAATCGCCACCACCTGGATATCCCGAATCTGGTCGATCACATTGACTCGTTGCCTGGCTGGCCGCCTCGACTCAATAGTCAGGTTCTGGAACTCCACAAATTGAATGCGTCGACAGCCGTCCTGGATATGAACCAAGCGCCGGTGCTTTACATCTCCGGTCGAGACACGCCCGCGTTCAGTGATGAACAGGTGGAGTGGCTGAGGCGGTATGTGGACGAAGGTGGATTCATCTTTGGTCAGGCAAACTGTGTCGATGGGACATTTGACGCGGGCTTCAGAGAACTCGTAAGACGAATGTTCCCAAACGGGGAGGCGCAACTGAGCCGACTGGGAGCCGACCATCCATTGTTTCGAAGTGAGTACCTGCTGCAGGAAGCCAGTCTGGAAGTGTATGGCGTGGACTTTGGCTGTCGGACTCCCATTGTCTATTCGCCGGTGGACCACGCGTGCTACTGGCATAAGTGGATGCGTCGTCCTCCTCCGTCTCGATCGACGGATCTAAACCAGCGGATTGAACGCAGCATGAGACTCGGAGTAAATGTGATTGCTTACGCCACTGGTCGTGAACCACCGGAGAAACTCAACGATGTCATGCAGGCCAAAGATGCGATCAAACAGGCGGAACGGGGCCTGCTCGAAGTCGCTCAGATCCAGCATGAGGGCGGCTGGAACACCGCTCCTCGGGCTGCAGGCAATCTCCTGGAGGCGATCAGTCAGGAAACGGGAATCGGAGTCTCGTTGAAGCCGCGATCAGTTCCCGTCACCTATGAGGCACTGAAACCGTTTCCGATGGCCTTCATGCACGGACGCTACGGATTTCGACTGCGGGAAACCGAACAGAATGCGCTCAGAGATTACCTCAACCGAGGTACACTCCTTATCGCGGATGCCTGCTGTGGTTCCGAGCGTTTCGATCGCAGTTTTCGTGCACTGATGAAACAGTTGTTTCCGGACAACCCGCTGCAGCCGGTTCCGGCTGATCACGAGATGTTCAGTGAGAAAGTTGGTTTTGATACGCACGTCGTCAAGCGAAGAAGACTGCTTCCGGCGCGAGAATCGGCATCGTTGCGTGTCCAGGTGGAATCCGGGCCACCGGTGATCGAAGGCATTCAGATCGATGGACAATACGTCGTGATCTACAGCAAGTACGATCTGAGCTGCGCACTGGAAAACCAGGCATCTCTGGCTTGTGACGGCTACGAGAAGGAAGACGCTCTGAACCTTGCGATCAACCTTGTTCTCTACGGACTCTATCTTCAGGACTTCACGATTCAGCCGGGCGAACAAAGATGAGTGACGCGAATCGTATGAAGTGCAGACTGCCGACGAATGCCATTTGTACGCTGTCGGGAATGGTGCTTACGGCTCTGTTGTTGACAGGTTGTCGTCGGTCCGTTGAGTATCCCAATCGCCCCATTACACTCACCTGCCCCTGGGCGGCCGGCGGCGGAACGGATCGCGTTTCCCGACAGATGGCGATGTACCTGGAACAGGAACTGGGTGTTCCGGTGAATGTCATCAATGCGACCGGCGGCCAGGGCGTCACGGGCCATTCAAGAGGTCTACTTGCTGCGCCGGATGGCTACACGCTTGCCATGATGACGCTGGAACTCAACACGATGCACTGGCGCGGGCTCACGAACCTGGACTGGCAGGATTGTGAACCTCTGATGTCGCTGAATGAAGATCCGGCGGCGCTGTTCGTTCGTTCGGAATCGCCCATCAGATCGATGAAGGATCTGGAAGAAACGGTTCACGAACGTCCCGGCGAATTGACAGCATCCGGAACCGCGTCCCTGGCTGCCTGGCATCTGGCGCTGGCCGGCTGGCTGTTGTCAATCGATCGTCCGCCCGGTGACATTGCCTGGATTCCTTCTCAGGGTTCTGCTCCGTCGCTTCAGGAGCTGATGAGCGGCGGAATCGATATCGTCTGTTGCAGTGTGCCGGAAGCTCGGTCGCTGCTGGATTCCAGGAGTATTCGGTGTATCGGCATCATGTCTGATGAACGGATCACTCAGGAGGGCCTGGAACATCTGGAAACCTTCAGAGAACAGGGCACTGACTGGATTCTGAAAGGATGGCGTGGACTGGGAGTGCCCAAGGGGACGCCGCCTGAAGTTCAAGAACGTCTCGTGACCTCCCTGCGGCGAATCGTCACCGGCGAAACCATCGTGAATGACCAGTCGTTTCCTGCTTACATGGACGGTGAAGGTTTTGACCGAACGTGGCGAGAAACTGACGACTTCGCGGCATTCATGCAGGAAACGGACCAGGTACTGGGCGATCTGCTCACGCGAGATGAATTCAAAGAAGTAAAATCTGGACCGGTTGGGCCACTGGCTTTTCCACTCCTCGCAAGCGGCCTTGCCGCCGTTTGCCTGACAGTTTCAGGGATTGGCAGGTTAAGGGCTCCCTCGGACAGTCTCGCGATGAACACGACCAGTAGCCACACGACTGGTCAACAACCTGCCGTGTCACGAGTCGCATTTGTGGCAGTCCCTGCATTCACGGCTGCCTACGCATTGCTGGCCAACACGGTGGGATTCATCATTGTGGCTGCCGGAATACTGTTTGGGTTCGCGATGCTGCTGAAGTCCCGACTGCGCACGGCCGTCGTCCTTGCCGTGTGCGGAAGTGCGGGAATCTACCAGGTCTTCACCGGACTGCTTCGAGTCACCCTGCCGATTGGATGGTTTGGCTGGTAAGTCGTTTACTTCGCTGGTCTTCATCAGGAATATCAGCATCAGAACTCAGGAAAGCACAACAATCGTCTCATGTCAGAAGCTCTTCAGACTGCTCTGCAAAACACCTTTGCTCCTGGCACACTATTGGTCATTCTGTTGTCGGCTTCGTTTGGCCTGTTCATCGGCGCGATTCCTGGACTGACCGCCACGATGGCGGTCGCATTGATGGTGCCCTTCACCTTTTTCCTGGATCCTGTTGCCGGAATTGCAGCGATTGTCACCATGGAAGCCTGCTGCATCTTTGCGGGAGACATCCCTACCGCTCTGATGCGAATTCCGGGCACACCGTCATCGGCGGCTTACGTCGATGATGCCTATGCGTTGACTCAGCGGAGCCAGCACCAGACCGCACTGGGCGTGTCATTGCTGTTCAGCGTGACAGGTGGGCTGATCGGAGCATTGGTGCTGATTGTGGCGGCTCCTCAACTGGCTCGAATTGCCTTTGAGTTCTCCAGCTACGAGTACTTCTGGCTGTGTTTGCTGGGATTGAGTTGTGCTGCTGTCGTGTCGCGCGGATCCGTGTCAAAGGGAATGCTGTCACTGGCAGTCGGTCTGTTGATCTCCTGCATCGGCATTGGCTCGACTCATGGAGTCCCGAGACTCACGCTGGGCTTTGAACAACTTGAGTCGGGGATCGGCTTCATCCCTGCGATGATTGGTCTGTTTGGGTTCTCCGAAGTCCTGCGCAATGTCCTGAATCCGGTTGCCCAATCGACTTCTGTTTCACACACGCCGAAAGAACCTGCAGCCTCGTGGCTTGGGACAGCGATCCGCGAGGTGTTCGGAACCGCGTTTGTTCAGCTTCGGCGATCGTTTGGTCGAGTGATGACATCGAGTGCCATCGGATCGCTGATTGGCATGTTACCTGGGGCGGGAGCCGACATCGCTGCCTGGGTTTCGTATGCCGTTTCCAAGAGGCGATCGACTGAAGAACAACAGGCGGAGTATGGGCAGGGCTCGGTTCAGGGGATTGCTGATGCGACAACAGCTAACAATTCATCGCTCGCCGGTGCCTGGATCCCGGCACTCATTCTGGGAATTCCGGGTGACTCCGTGACAGCAATCGTGATCGGAGTTCTTTTGATGAAGAATCTGACGCCTGGCCCGGACATTCTGCAGGATCCGGAACGGCTTCCGGTTGTTTACAGCATCTATCTGACGTTCGTACTGGCGAATCTGCTGTTGATCCCGCTGGGATTTCTCGCGGTGCGGCTGGGAGGTCAGATCGTACGGATCCCAAGGCACGTGATACTACCGATGATCCTGATGTTCTGCATCGTCGGTACGTTTGCCATTAAGTCCAGCTACTTCGATGTGTACTGCATGCTGGCGATGGGAATCCTCGGCTTCCTGCTGGAACGATTTCAGGTCCCGCTGGGACCGGTCGTGCTGGGGATTATTCTCGGTGGCCGCCTGGAAGAAACATTCGTGCAGAGCCTGACGAAGTCAGATTCTCTATTTGCCTTTTTCGAACGGCCGATCGCAGCGCTGCTCGGCATCACGTGTCTGATTGTCTGGCTGTGGCCCGTCATCGCGTCATTCCTGCCTCGCGGTCGCGACGTCTGAGCCTGACGGAGTAGTCAATTCAGAGTCGCCTGACGAAAAAAGGCCGATCCTCTCTGAGAATCGGCCTTCATTGATTTCTTACGCTGATGCTGTGAGATCAAAACACATCCAGCAGGAAGTGGTTTCCGTGGTGGTACGGTTTATCTGTCGGGTAAAAATTGTACCACGCTTTGTTGTACACGGGAATTCGCATTGACGGCGAATATCGGTAGTACATGTGATCGTACTGCTGTGGCTGCTGGAATGAGTGTGGGTAGTACACGTACGGATAGCTGTAGAATCTCTGCCAATCAGCAGGCTGGCCCGGAGGAGCCGCTTCTGCCGTGGTGCTCATACCATTCGCAGCAGCTGCCATGACGGCGAGCAGGATCAAACGCTTCAACATTGGATTCTCCGTCTCACAACCTTGTGTCGATCGACCGTTGGTGTTCAAAGGGGACATCTCGGCCTGCGAACCTGGACAACCGCAGTTGTCTTAGTCGCCCCCGGAAACAATATTCCGGTTCGCAGAGCCGAGGTCGTCTCGTATCCCCGTCCGCCGCAGCGAACAAGTGCACCCAGACTCAACGGCAAAAGCTGCCGTAACGCTGAGCTGGATGCGTCCCTTCCCTCGCGATAATTTATCGGCACGTTCGTGCGTTACGATCAGCACTTTCCAGAGAATCGATACAGAACTCGCAATCGGTCTACTGCGAGTCCGTCAGATTTCCAGCTGCTCAACGATGTGCTTCCCGATGTTCAGTGAAGCTGTAGCGGCCGGTGAGGGAGCATTGCAGACGTTCAGGACACGTCTGTTTCTAAGAATGAGGAAGTCATCGACAAGATCACCGGTGGGGGCCAGCGCCTGAGCACGCACTCCGGCAGGAGCTGCCACCAGATGATGACTTTGGATCTCCGGTACGAGTTGCTGAAGTGCACGAACAAACGCGGCCTTGGAAAAGGACCGCCAGACTTCGCCGAAACCCGTCTTCCAGTACTTCATGGCCAGGCGTAGAAACCCGCTGTAGGTGAGAGATTCTGCCAGGTCACGCAGATTGATATGCCGCCACGTGTAACCTTCGCGGGCCAGAGCCAGCACGGCATTTGGACCGCACTCCACACCACCTTCGATCATTCGGGTAAAATGCACTCCGAGAAACGGGAAACGCGTATCAGGAACCGGGTAGATCAGCGTCCGACAAAGATGAGTCGCTTCGTCGGTCAACGTAAAATACTCACCGCGAAACGGCACGATCTGTTCCTTCATCTGCTGACCAGATAGTTTCGCGATACGATCGCTGTGCAGCCCGGTGCAGTTGATCACCTGATGAGCGACGATGGTGCTGTCCGGAGTTGCCAGTTCGACCTGGTCGGTGTTCTGCTGAATGCCGGTCACTCGAGCGGACAGACGGATTTCGACGCCACGCTGAGTGAGCTGTTCCGCCAGTGCCTGACACATTCCCGGATAGTCGACGATCCCGGATTCCGGAACATGAATGGCCCGCACTCCGGCGGCATGCGGTTCGATTTCGGCCAGCCGATCGGCGTCAATGATTTCGCACTCGACGCCGTTCTGTTGGCCTCGATCATAGATGCGTTCCATTGCCGGGATCTGTGATGCGTTCGTCGCAACGATCACTTTCCCGGTGCGTTCCCAGGCAACGCCGTACTCTGTGCAGAACTCCTGCAGCGCGAGTTTGCCGGCACGACAGTTCTTAGCCCGTAGCGATCCCGGTTTGTAGTAGATCCCCGAGTGGATGACGCCCGAATTGCGTCCCGTCTGATGACTGGCGAGAGTCGCTTCCTTTTCGAACAGCACGATCTTCAGGCCGGGATGCTGCTGAATGAGCTGCCAGGCCGTCGCCAGACCGATGATCCCGCCTCCGGCAATCACAACATCTGTACGAGGCATCCGAAAACCACTTTTCGTTCAGGAGACTCGATCAGATGCGCAGGTGAGTCAGCAGTTCGTCTGCTGACATTGCATAACCAATGAAGAACGGGCCGAACTCGGCATACTGAGCCGATGCGTGGTCAAATCGCATACTGTAGACGATTTCCTTGATGTGCTCCGGAGCACGTCCCCACAACGTAACGCCCCATTCCCAGTCGTCGAATCCGGTCGATGCCGTGATGAGCTGTGAGACTCGGCCTGCGAACTTGATTCCGGATGTGGCATGCTCCGCCATCATCGCACGGCGCGCACTGAAAGGTTCCATAAACCAGTTTGCACCTGGTACGCGCGACTTGTTCATGGGATAGAAGCATACGACCGGGAACGGTGGAATATCGGGATACAGTCGTTGCTTGTTCATCGCTGGCAAGCGCTGCTCGTAGGCATTGAGTTTCGCCTGATAGGCGGGATCGTCGGGACCGGATCCTTCATGCTTCAGTCGTTCGGCATACTGTTCCACTGTTGGAACGTATTCGGAGATTTCTGTGATCGACACAAATGAGTAGGTGGCTTCCAGCGCTGAGCCAATCGCGGTAGCTCGCAGCATGTGAGTCATCGAGTCGATCTTCAGCGGATCAGGATCCATCAGAATGAGTCCCACGTCGGCTTCGTGACCAGAGACTGCAAATACCTGCACTCGAGCTGGCGCATGGTCGGCTTCCGAATCCAGAATTCGCACCACATGCTCCCGACTGGCCGCTCGTTCTTCGGCCGAAAGGCTTTGCAGAATCATCGGGTCAACGCGATAGTAGAGATGCAGGCAGTGCCAGCCCTCAGTCGTGTTCGTGGTTGGGGCGGGCAGGTCAGCGGCGGGACGAGGGCGGTTCACTGGGATTCCTCACGGAATGATCTGAGTTAAAAGGACGTTGTCGGCTATCGACCGTATCATCATAGCCAACTGCACAGCAACTTGCAGTTCCAGGGTACTTTGTCACCTGCATCAACCTGCACCAAACGAGCAGCGAGCGGAGTGCCACTGCTGGCTTGCCCGGCAGTGTACTGCAGACTGGCTATGCGTACGGATGTCGCGCAGCCCGTCAGAACTTCACGCTGAGTGATTGCGAAGTTGCAGGGCGACGCGTTGCAGTTCATCCCGGCGAGTTGATGCGATACCACTGAGGAATGGCAGATGAGGCCCGGTATCCGCGATCCCGGCCAGTTCCACCGCTTCGTGCAATACCCGAATCGGATTGATCTCGTTCCGCAGGTTTTCCAGAGGTTCAAAAGTACGGCGGATCTGTTCAGCGCGATCGTAGTCCTTATCAACAATCGTACTCAGCATGGCCTGAGACAGCACCGGATTAACACACACGCAGCCGGACGTGTAGCCGACGCATTGAAACTTCGTTAGATGGATCAGTGCCGGTTGCTCACCAATCCCGCTGCAGATCTTCTGCGGATCAACATGCTGGGTGAGTTCTTCCAGATACGGATCGTCAGATGTGTCTTCACGAACAATCGCATACTTGATGAATGATACGAGTCCGTCTTCGACCAGTTCCGCTGCTCCCCGGGGTGTAAGCAGTCCTTCTTCCTTGATGTACAGAACGGCCGGACGTTCGAGTCGTTCGACGAAGCGTCGGAACCCCGTCTGGAAGCCGGATTCCGTTGCAACGGCGTTCTGAGGCAACACCATCGCCGTGGGAAACTGCAACTGTCGCAGGATGTCTGCCTGGTCCATCATCAGTCCCCAGGCGGGGCCGACAGAAGGAATGATGAGCGTACCGTCGGCCGCACTCGATTCCAGCATCGCCAGCAGATCAGCGTACTCACTCACCCGCACGTGATATAGATTGGCATTGCCACCATAGAGCAACATCGAAACGCCGCCGGATTCCAGATACTGAATCAGACGTTTGTTCTGTTCCGGGTTGATCGTGAGATCACTGTCACGAGCCAGAGGTGGGACGGCAAGGACGGACTGACGAAACTGTTCAGGACAGACAGGATTCGTTTGCATGAAAACCTCAGAGTGGCTGAGACTCCGCCAGTGGATCAGCAGCGCCCTCAGTGCCCAAATGATCGGCAGATTCTGTTGCAGTAAAACTTCCCGCAGCAACCGAACGAGGAGCGAACCTCGCCAGCAGCGGCGGCAGAAAGACAAGGTCTGCAAACAATGCAGAGGCGATGGTAATTGCTCCCATCACTGCAAAGATGAAATAGTCGCGAGTGTTACTGAACATCACAGTAGTAAAACCAGCAACCAAAACCAATGTTGTCATAATGAGTGCGGTGCCGACGCCTGTGAATGCTCGTCGAATGGCATCGTCAACATCCTGCGTTGATTCCAGCTCTTCGTGAAATCGAGTCAGAAAGTGAATGCTATCGTCAACGGCGATCCCGAGGCAAACTGTGAAGCAAACGACCATGACAATCTCCAGGTTGTAGCCCGCGAATACCAGCCATGCTCCTGCGACGACAAGTGGAAATGTGTTCGGAATAATGGAGATCAGTCCGATGCGAATCGATCGAAAGACCAGGGCCATCACACCAAAGATGATGAGTGAGGCAGTGCCAAGGCTGGCAGCCAGATCAACAACCACCTGATAGAGGTTCTCCCATCTCCACACAGCTCCCCCTTCGAGATCAAAACTGAACCCGGGAAAATCTGTTTTCAGCTCTTCAAACGCTGCCTCAAACCGCTCAAACACCGGCCCGTAGGCCGCAATCCCGAGATCCCGGACCTTAAAGGTGACGATGGCTTTTCCGTCATCAGGCGAGAGGAACAGGTCCTTGATAGGAGGAGGCAACAGCTCCAGCATCGACATGCGTTCTTCTGGTGGTCCTACACCGGGCTGAGCATCAATCAGGTTGCGAATCGACAGTGGATGTCCGATCAGCTCTTCCGTTTTCAGCAGATCATCGACCGCCATCACCGCATGGAGAATCTGAGGGTCGTCAATGCTCATGTCAGCTGGCCAGTACACGTCGATGCGACCCGTCTCCATGCCGCCCATGGCTTCGTCGACATGCTGCATTGCCAGAGTTGCTTCAGCGGCTGCCGGAAGGTTGTCTCGTTGGCGTGAATCGGGTTGCAGAGTCATACACACGGCAAACAGGATGGCGGTCGCTGCGATACCGACCACACTAAGAACTCGGCGATGTCCAAGCACGACATCGATGAGACCGCCAATACGTCCGAGGTTCCGGTCGATCGGACTTTCCTCCAGGCCCACGTGGATGTTGCGACCAAGGCGAGTTGAGCACAGGAGTGGAATAACGGTTACGACCGAAAGGAAGCTCATCGTAACGCCGATCACGGCGCACTTGCCAAAGTCCCGGACGAAGCTGGAATCCGCGAGGATCAGCGATCCGAAACCGACTGCTGTCGTAAACGACGTCAGGAAACAGGCCAGTCCGACCTGTTGTAACCCCTTGCGAGCCGCTTCTCGGACGGACAACCCGGCCGCTCTCAGCTTGCGGGTCTGCACCATCAGATGCACGCCATCAGTGATGCCAACCAGTGCCACCAGAACAGGCAGGACCACATTGATAAGACCATTGCCTTCATTGTATTCCACGAAACGAATCATCCCGAGTGTCCACGCGACGCCCACGACAGGAGCCACGGAGACGATGATGACCGTATTGATGCCTCGAAACAGGATGATGGCCATCACGGCCACCATGCCAAAGCCAATCGTCAGAAACCTTAGCTGATTCGATTCGTGCTGACTGATGGCGGCGATAATCGCCGGTTCGCTTCCGGTGACCTGAAAAGTCAGTCCAGCGTCCGGAAAATTCGCGGCCGCCGCCTGCGCCACTTCCTTGAGCCCTGTTGTGACCTGTGCGTCCGAAAAGACAAATGCATAATCAAACGATACCAGCATGAGCATCGTTTCCGCGTCCTGACTGAGCAGTTGCCCTTTGACGAGTGGATTCTCAAGTGCACGTACTTTGGCCGCAGCAAATCGTCGGTCGGACGATTCGGGGCGAGGAAAGAGTGGCTCAGCCAGGCCAAAGATATTCAGCAGTGGAACACTGTCCGGCCAGGTGACACGGCGGACATAATCCAGATCCTCGAGGTCGCTGACCACCTGCCTCAGTGCCCTGGTTCCTTCTTCACTGAAGAAGTTCTCTGAGTCGACAACAAGGATAGCGTCGGCGTTGAACATCCCCCCGCCGCGAGGTCGACGTCTGACGCGCGGTTTCTCAGGCTCTTCGGCGAGATCTTCATCTTCCGCGACTTCGTCATCGTCTTCTCTGGTTTCGGGCTGATTGTCAAAATCCGCCAGCTCAGCGAGTTCCGGCGCGACAAATCCGACGACAGATCCGGCCGTTAACGCCGCCACAAGCATCAAAGTTGGCCAACGATGGTCCACCGACCAGGACGCCAGTGCGTTGAAGAGCCGATTCATAATTCAGATCTAGCTGGACGTTTATTCAATTCTGATGTCGAGCCAACCGGGTGTCGGATGACCGTGGTCAATGTGTCCGGCATCGACGAGAATCCTTGAAGCCCGGACGCTGGTTCGACCTGCCAGTGCCGGACCGGAGTTGGCACCACGCACTCAGGACGAACGCAGCCGCACGCTAATTCGTATTCGTCGCCGGATACAGTTTCTCAGCAAGTTCTACGATTTCACTTCGCGTGGCCACCCCGTCGCGGTTCGTATCGAACTCGTAAAAGCTCCTTCGACGAACAACAATCGGTGTTTCAGACCGTACAATCTTTCCGTCACCGTTGGCGTCCAGGCTCTTCATGAGCCTGGCGACGTAGTCATCGATCTTCTGCTGACGTGGTAGTTCGTCCCTGTCGACCATCCTGACGCGGGTGTCACGGCTTCCTTCAGTGCCTCGAGGAACGGCGACGTCGAAGAAGCCGATGGCCATTTCTTCCCAGGACTGGTCTCCCCACGTCACCCACCTGGATGCATCGGGATTGAATGGGTTTGACTTTGAATTGTCAAATACGACATCAAACCGCAAACGTTCTACATTGTTTAGCGGCAGCGGCTCCATCAGCTGGTAGACGTGCTGCCAGTTGAAATCATAGGCTGGTACGTTCAGCAGGATGTTGGCATCATCAGCATCGCCGTCCCATAGCGTGAATGACTTCCCTCGATAGTGCATGTGTGGGGCGATTCCGAGGAGCTCTGCGTCCTTTGGTAGTCTCGCGACCGAACTGTGGACAACGTAGTTCGCTTCCCCCGGAGGAATCTCAAACTCCTGATCGACACCGGCAATTGTGTAAACTTCGTGGGTCACATCGGCTTCGTCGGCAAACAGCATGCCGAGTTTTGACAGGTCGTCCTGTTCTTCTCCATTGGGCGTGTAGTGCATTTGGAAGACCAGCTTCGAACCGGCTGGTATCAATCGAGCACGTCCTTTCTCAAGTTTGACGGGACGGGCTCCTGGAACGTATGCAGTCAGCCAGCCGATGCCACTGAACTGAGACAGTTCCGGTGGGCGAATATAGACAATGATGTGATGCACCACCGCACGATTGCCCGGCAGAGTGATCGCTTCTGCGACCCACTTGTCTTCTTTGAAACCGGGGTCGACGACGAAGTACTGGTACTCCACGGTTCCTTCGGCGGCGACGGTAAACGGACGATCCCGCATCTCCAGAACCAGATCAGGTTCCTTTGACATCTGCCATCCTTCCACGATGGGCGGTAATTCCGGAACTTTCGACAAATCGCCGGTCGGTAAGCCGCCGGCAATCCAGTCTCGCAGGATCTGTTTGTCTTCTTCCGGCATCCTTCTCTCGTTCTGGAAACGTCCATGTTCCGGATCCGCATGCCAGGGTGGCATGCGCCGGTCTTCGATGGTTTCCAGCATCGTCTCTGCCCAGCCGGCAACTTCGTCGTAGTCGTCCATGGCAAAAGGAGCGATCTCACCGGACCGATGGCATTCAATGCAGTGAGCGTGGAGCACTGGAGCCACGTGTTCGGCAAACGTGATGCCGTTATCGACGGGGGCCTGTCTGTCTCGAACACGACCAATCAGACAGCCGGGCGCATCAGTTTCGGTCACTGTGACCGGCTTCCCGTCAATCCATTCGGAAATGGCCTCATGCAGATCACGACGCAGCGGCTTTCCTCGATTCACTCCGGGCGCGTACTGGTCATCAATACGGCCGTGATAGATGACGTCGAGTGATTCATTCAGAACAAAGACTTCCGGCGTTCGTGTCGCTTCGTACTGATCGGCAACCTTGTTGCCTACATCTCGAAGGACGGGGAACCGGACCCGGTACGTTTTGACATATTCACGGATGTCGGTCACTGAGTCCTGCCGGTTGCTGTTCACGCCGACGAACCGGACTCCGTTGTCAGCGAATTCTTCGGCAAGTTCCGACAGACGCGGGCCGTACAATCGAGCCATTGGGCATTCTGTGCCCAGAAAACACACGACAGTTAGCTGAGGTTCCGTCCGGGCTGTGAGTTCAAAGGGTTCCCCCGTCGAATCAGCGAGACGGAACGCGCGATCCTCAGCGGCGTCCGTGGCAGCCGCCTGAGTTGCGATAAGAATGCCTGCCAACGCGCCCATCAACGCCCAGGAACGCTTTGTCATTGTTCAATGATCCTGTGTGACTGAAGATTGAGTTGTATTTCGCTGCAGCGAATGTACGGAGGGAGGCAGTTTGTTCGGCAAATCACCGTGCTGCGTCGAGTGTGATCTGGATTACAGCGTTGTGACAACGCGACGATTTCCCTGCTTCGCTTGCCACCGAGCCGGCCCTTTAAGAGAATACGTCCGCCGCGCAATTTTCTTCAACGGCGAAGATCGCAAAATTGCAGTCTGGCACCGATTGAGAACAAAAGCTGGCCAGGTGGCGCCGTTCGTTTCACATCTTTCCAAGGAAACCCTGCTGATGCATTCGCCTCAATCCGAATCGGAACGTTCCCGTAGAAGTTTCCTGTCCACAAGCGCAGCGGCTGTTACCACTGTGGTTAGTTCTGCTGCGGTGAAGAATCTGGTGGCAGATGAATCCAAGGATTCAGGTGAGGACGCGACGGCGAGGATGGTGAAGCAACTGCAAGCGACACTGTCACCAAAGCAGCAGGCTGAAATGTGCTTCGACTGGAATCACCAAACAGAGGAACACGGTATCCTGCGAACGCATCTTCAGGCCAACTGGCAGATCAATCCGCACGCTGTCTTCAGTGATTTCTACACCAGCGACCAGCAGGAACTGATCGAAGCGATCTTCTGGAGTCTTTACAACCCGGAATGGAAACAGAAGATTCAGAAGCAGCTGAAGGACGATTCGAATGGTTTCGGCAAAGGCCACAGTATTGCGTTGTTTGGGAATCCGGAAACGGGACCGTTTGAACTGGTGCTGACGGGGCGGCACCTGACGGTTCGCTGCGACGGCAACACCACGCCGAATGTCGCGTTTGGCGGTCCCATGTTCTACGGGCATGCTGCCAACGCGTTTGATGAGGGGCCGGATCATCCCGGCAACGTCTACTGGTCTCAGGCTGTTAAAGCCAATCAGGTCTATGGCACGCTGGACGGACGGCAGCGAAAGCTGGCCCTGATTAAGAATTCTCCTCCTGAAGAAGACATCGAGTTTCGACTTAGTGGCGAGTTTCCGGGACTTCCCGTGTCGGAGATGTCTCCCGATCAGAAAGAGCATCTGCAAGCGGTGGTGAATCTGCTGCTGGAACCATACCGCAAGACAGACCGCATCGAAGCTCTGCAGTGTCTTCAGGCGCAGGGCGGCCTTGAGAAATGTGCCTTGTCCTTCTACGAATCCGATGATGTTGGTGAAGACGGTATCTGGGACACGTGGCGTCTGGAAGGACCGTCATTTGTCTGGCATTACCGTGGAGATCCACACGTTCACGTCTGGACCAATGTCGCCAGTGATCCTTCCGTGGAGATCACCACAGCCTGAGAAGGCCGCTGTCATCCTCTATTGATCCACGTGCAACACAGGTGTCGTATGCTGGCCTGCGATCTCACAGATGCGACATGTGCGTGCGTCATTCATGACCGACCAACTGGTACACGATGTTGGGGCCAGTTGCGTGTTTCACCACAATGAGACAACTCGTTAATCGTTCCCGCGAAATCCGATGTTGAAGTTTTCTTCTGAATCGTCCGTTCTGATCTTGAAGATCTGGGTGCTGACAATAATCTGTCCGCCCGCCTCTGAGTTGTCTCGCCCATTTGACTCCTGTTTGGTGTGAATTTCAGCATGGATGTATTCCTGCCACGGCAACCCGATGGAACATTTACTGTTCCAGCCTGTGCGAACGAGCTGCAGCAATCCGAAACACTCAAGGCAAAGTCACCGCAGGAACTGGACGACGAGATTCAGCGTCTCGACAAGCGGCGCGTGCGAATGGTCAGCGTTCGCAGGCAGCAGGTTCTTCTCCTGGGTCAGGAACGCCTGCAGGAATGCCTGGAGGCACATAATATTGAAGTTGGTTCGATCGGCTATGCAGGCGGTTTTACCGGCAGCCTGGGGCAGGGGCGAGGATATGAACTCGCCGTCAGTGATACGTTGAGAGCCCTTCACCAGGCGGCGGAGCTCAAAGCAAAGTCCCTTGTTATCCTGCCCGGGTGTCGCGCGCGACTGACGTACAATCATGCCAGCAATACGATCCTTGCAGGACTCGAACGCTGTCTGGACGACGCACTTCGCTTTCGAATCACGATGCATGTAGCGTTGAACACGGTTCTGGGAGGCGGCAGAGACGTCTTTAGACCGATCAATAAGTCGCCGCTTGAATGGATCTCCGAAATGGGTAGCCATCGTATTCGAGCGCGAATGATCGTTCGAGGTCCTGAATCGTGGGAGTCACTTCCCGATTGCTGGCGTGCCTGTCTGCGGTCCGGTGGTGTGCTGAGGCTGAGTCGACGGTGCCAGGAACTGGAAGGTACCAGGATGGTGATTTCCAGAGTCGTCCGCGCACTCAATCAACCCGTTCCGGTTAAAGACTCCGGAATGATGAGCCTCAAGCAGCCGTAGCGCCGCATCCCTGGATACAGGGTCGTTTCGGTGCCGGCACAGCTTCCCTGAAGACGGAATGCCGGCCACCAAATCCCAGTTTCCTACTCTTTCACCTCGAAGATAGCTTCCACCTCCACGGCCACTCCCGTCGGCAGCGCAGCAAACCCAACGGCACTCCGAGCGTGGTACCCATCGCCATCTTTGCCGAAGATTTCATGCAGCAGGTCGGATGCTCCATTGATGACCAGATGCTGGTCCGTGAAGGTGGGAGCTGAGTACACGCAGCCCAGCAATTTTACGACCTTCAGGCCATCCAGCGTCCCGTGAGTGTTGTAAACAGACCGCAGGATCTTCTGAGCACAGTCTTTGGCCGCTTCGTATCCCTGCTCGACGGAAACGCCGTCACCGAGGATGCCTTTGTGATCGCTGACGTGGCCTGATGTGATGAGCTGATTGCCGCTGCGGATGCAGAGATTGAGGTACCCCGGTTCCTGTGCAGAAAGATCAACGCCCAGTTCCTTCGCTTTTTCTGTTGCACTCACTATGAATGTCCTTGTTGGTCCTGACTGACTAACACGGTCTGCCGGCAGACGTGAATTTCGTCCCGTGCCGCGTGTGTCATTGACTGTGGTTAATGAAAGAAGCAGGCAGTTTATCGGTCTGCCCGTGAAAGCAAAGCTACTGTGCCGAATCTACTTTCATCATCACCGGCGCGATGATTCGAGAAGCATGTTCGCGTTCGTGATGAATCGTATTTGTGGCGACGATGGCATCCTTTGGGAAATCGATGGTGAGTGGTTCACCCGTTTGAGGATTCGGTTCGTACAACGGGGCACCTGTGCTGGCGACGGTGACTCGTATCCGATGACCGGCGTTGAATATCTGGCTCATCCACCCCACTGGAAATGCAACGCGGACCACTTCGCCAGGATTCATCAGAAGTTCATCGTCAAACCCGTCGCGGTATCGGACACGCCACGGATAGTCGACAATCAGGATCGACCGACCATTCGGATAAACGTCCGATATTCGCACAATCAGGTCGGTGTCAATCGCAGTCGACGACAGATAGATCTCAGCAGTCACGCGGCCTGTCCATTCGACTGGTTCCGTCAGCACGTCGGTTGTGAACGTCAGAACTTCCGCTTGCTCTTCGTAGGGACGGGCATCTTTGGCTCCCGGAAACGCCCGGCCGGGAATCTTCATCGGATGGAAAGGATCACTGGTGTAGCTGGTCCGACTGCTCACCAGCGTTGGTTTGTCGGGCGACAACGTGCCACCGGCACGCAGGAACAGGTCAGTCGCTGTTGTCGCTGGAGGAAAATCGGTGGCAGTTCTCCAGACGTTTCCCGGAGCCTTCGTTTCCCCCACAGCTCCCATCACGTAGTAACGAACCGCTGGGTCTTTTTCGACCGCCGTTGCTTTCCCTTTGAGATGGTGGTCAAACCAGCCGAGCATGTGTTGCTGCACTGGCCAGGCAGCATTCTCGGGATACTTCAGGTCTCCAACCCGGTTGCCCTTGTTCAGCCGACCATGCAGCCAGGGACCAATGATGAGTTGCTGCTGACCCCGCGAGCGGGAACCGCCTTTGTGCTGGCGTCCCTGGAAACTGGCAATGGATCCCTGGTTCATAAAATCGTACCAGCTGCCGATCGTGCAGCACGGCACGTTCATTCGGTCGAAATGCAGCGTGCAGTCTTCTGCCTGCCAGTATTCGTCATAGTGCGGATGCTGAAACCATTCTCGGAGCAGACTCTGATTGTCTTCCGGATCACGACACACTGCGTCCATACCATGAAACCGTTCCGGTCGAGTTGTCCCGCCAATGCGATAGCCTTCGTGGAACAGGCTGAGTCCCGTATCCGTCATGTACTGACAGGTGAGATGAGGAGGCTGAGTGACCGCGAGGTAGTTTTGAGCATACCCGCCCTGAGAACTTCCAAACGTCCCCACCCTGCCGGCACTCCACGACTGAGTCCCCAGCCATTCGCAGGTATCGTAGCCATCCTGAAGCTCGCCCCACTGCAGAGCCCGATAGCCAACCCATGTGCCTTCAGACTCGTGCGTCCCGCGAAAGTTCACCATCGCCACGACGTAGCCAGCCTGAGCCAGTTCGGTTGCGGTTCGTCGAGTGGACTCCCCACGAACATTGGCGTATCGCTGTTCAAAGATTGCGGGCCACGGACCATCACCGGGAGGAAAGTACAACCATGCCGACAGGTGTTTTCCGTCCCGCATGGGAATCATCACATGCCGTTCCAGGACACCGCCATTCTGGATGACGTCTTCAGCGGTCGCCGGAATGGTCCAAAGTAGTGTTGCCAGACAGAAGAACACAGCAATACGCAGTTTCCGCATCAGGAATCTCATCTCTCAGCCTCTGTCCTGTTCGTGTCTTAGGCAATACAGGCCTACCAATAAAACGTTTGTTGGTAAGCGATCCCAGCCTCACTGTCAAAGTAATATGTTGCCCCACCACCGTCTGCTTCGATTGGGCTGTGGTATTGAACTGCGTGCTCAGGCGGTGTCCATTCCGGATCGGAAAACGCAGCGGCGATTTCATCGGGCGACGCAGGTTCCTGATCCCCTGCCAGTTCATCACGTCGTGTGGCAGAAGACTCACCGTATTCATCCCAAAGGTGCTCAAGATAATCGTGGAAGTCTGTCTGTGAAATCACATACCGTGCTTGATATCCGTCGGCGTGTTTCTGCATTCGGATTTGGGAGGCGGCAGCAGGCAGATATCGTTCGGCACGAAAATCATTCACGTCATCGAACGTCTCAAACTCAAACTTGCCAAAACGAAACACATCCACGATGTAGGTGGTACCGATGAGCAATGGAACGGCCAGGATGATTGCCATGCTCAGGGAAACAAGGAAATGCCGACCTCGCGTCCACTTCTTCAATGGCACCCATGCTGTCACAGCGATCACTGCCAGTGTCAATGTCCAGAATGTGATCTTGAGCGGAAGAATCAGTGGCCAGAACATTTTCGTTTCCAGAGGGGGAGCTTGTCACGTTAGGCGAATGCGTCGTCGCAGTCGAGCATCGGTGTGCTGATGCCCCATGAGGAACGGTGTTCATTCGTTGTTCATCTGACCGCAAGCTGACTCTCGGATGCATTATTGTCGTTGCCAGCTACTGATTACCCGGTTTGCTGTTACCCCAGCGGACTTCACACCCAGGAACAGCCGCCTGGAACTCAGCGACGCCTTTTGCAGTGACGTCGGTTACATAGATGCTCAGCAATTTGAGATTCCGGAGTGAGTGCAGTTTGCGGAATCCCGCGTCGGTGATGGTCAGGCCGTTCAGGTTGAGTGATTCCAGCTGAGTCATCTCTGCCACGTGATCCATACCGCGATCATTAATATTGCAGGTCGCTCCGATTCCCAGCGTCGTGATGGTCGGCACGCGTTTTACGTACTCCAGCACAACGTTATTGTGATACAGAGTGGGTTTCCTGTTTCGCCGAATGGAACGTGTCAGCCCGATGGACACAATGTGGCCCTTGTCATCCAGTTGGACTCGGCCCAGGTCCTTTAACGCCGCAATGACGTTCCCGTTGTGCTTCGACAGAAACCGATCAAAGACCGGGTCACCAAAGAAGGTGCCTCGATACGCACCTACAAACCAGATCACAAGGATCAATGCTGCCAGCGAGCCGATTATCGTGCGGTGTGGTATTCGTGCTGATCGCATTCCTGAGGTCTTTGCATGATGTGGATGGAGTCAACTGCGGTCGCGCAATCATCATCCGTCGAAGACGGCAGAACAAACTGTCGGATACATAACTGTCACTCTTTGAAATCATTGCTAACGTCACGCGACAACTCGCCGGAGACGAAGATTCCCGTCTCTTGATTGGGGCGCTGTCTGCGAAACTCGGCGATGTGGTCCGCAGTCGAATCATCCTGTCGAATCAAATCGGCTCAAACACAACGATGGAAGTCTCTTCAAGGATTTTCGGAATCAGCGATTCATCGATCTGATTCCGGCAGATTGGCTGTTCCCTGTGCAAATCTGCAGTTTGTAGATTTCTAATGAGCGATTGAGCCCTTCCAAATCAGTCGGTGCAATACTGGAAAGGCTGCTACAACAGTCCCGAAATCACATTCCCTGCATCCAGCAGGTACTGAGGCCGCCCGCGGAGATCGGCGACAGTCGTGTTGAGAGCGTCAATTCCCAGGTTGTGGTAGAGCGTGGCAAATACGTCCTTGAACTGCACAGGACGTTCCACCGCGGTTCCTGCCAGTCGATCAGTCTTCCCAATCACCTGGCCTGGTCGGCAACCGCCTCCCGCAATGATTGCCGGACTCACGCGACGCCAGTGATCGCGTCCAGCATCCTTGTTGATACGAGGCGACCGGCCAAACTCTCCCCATGCAATGACTGTCACGTCGTCCAGCATGCCTCGATCGTCCAGATCGGCGATGAGTGCCGTGAGACCACAATCAACGATTGGGGCGAGCTGCTTCATGCGCGGTCCGCCGTTCCGATGAGTATCAAAATCACTGATCGACAAACTCACGACGCGGACACCGGCTTCGATGAGTCGCCTGGCCAGCAGAAACTTCAGCGACCCTTTCGGTTCTTCGCTGGTTGCCGATGCCTGCACTGTCCCGGCCGGAACTGCATAACGTGCCAGGACGTGCGGCGGTTCCTGGTTGTAGTCCAGAGCAGCGGCGAATCGGCCCGATGTCAGGATGCCCACGGCCTGCTGAGTGAACCCGTCCATGGCATCCATCATCCCCGACGAATCGACCTGTCGTTTAACTCGATCAAGCCCCACCAGCAGTTCGCGTCGTGACTGGAGGCGTCCAATCGACAGGTTGGGATTGAGTGTCAGGCTGGTGGCGTGATGACTGCCCAGTTGTGCCAATTCTCCTTCCATCTTTTCTTCCAGCTTGCGGGCAAACAGCCGGGATACATCCGGACGAAATGGCCCCCAGGCCGGGCCCAGGAAGCCCGGACGACCACTGTTCCTCACCAGAGCACGTCCCTGCATGAGATCAACAAAAGCGGGGGCGTGATCAGTCGGGGATGTCTTAAGCTTGCTGATGACACATCCCATGGCAGGCCGACCACCGAGTGACGATAGATCTTTGTGTGAAAATCCGCTTTGGCACTGAAATGCATCATGTCGACCGACGGAACCCACGAGAGAGCGAATGAATGAGAACTGATCCGCAACGGCGGCCAGTCTGGGAAACAGCTCGCTGACCTGGAATCCGGGCAGGCGGGTTTCGATGGGGAGGAATTCACCGCGGATTTCCACAGGAGCGTGAGGCTTTGGATCAATCGTCTCCAGCTGAGACGGTCCACCGTCCAGATGCACATTGATGATCGCCTTGTTTGACGAACCGAGTCCCGCAGTGTCTTCTGCTCGGAGCAGATCAGCCAGCGACAATCCCACAGGACCAACAGCCCCCCGCCGTCAGCATCTGCCGTCGCGATACTCCATCACAATGCCGAACAACCCGTCCCATGATCGTTAGCATGACGGTGCTCCTGGTAATCGGACAAACTCTCTAACCGACATGAAGTCGCACGAACCTCTGGTATTACAGCAGCTTCAGTAGTTCCCAATTTGGCTTGGTCTATGAATAACGCATGGATCCACTTCAGAATGACTTGTGTAGAGACAAAGAAATCATTTCTGGAGGGATCCCATGCGCAAGACAAATGGTACAGGACGAAGGAGTGGATGTCAGCAGCAGGTTCAACCGGCCGAGGTGCGGTCTCTGGCGGAGTCCATGATGACGCAGGCGTTGAAGCTGGAGGCCCACGGATACAGCTGCACAACATCCGTTTTGCTGCAGGTGTTGTACTGGGCGGCCGCCCGGGCTGTATCCATCAGTGCGGCTTGTGTCACTCTGGCTCAGGCTCCGGGCGACCAGACAATTCGCGATGCTCTGCGAGCCTGTTTGCCAAAACGTGTGAAGTATCTGGAAGACCGACTCAACAAGGCGTTGACCGCCAACGTGCCGCGTTCTCTCTGTCGGCGAGCACGACGAATTGCGATCGACTGGCATCAGATTCCGTATCATGGTCAGCCACTGCGAAGTCCGGAAGAATGACGTCGTGGCCAGCCACGGGCAGGAACTTCGACGTTTCATGTGTACGCCACCGCCTGCGTCGTCGAACACGGACAACGGTTCACGCTGGCGCTCACACGGGTCCTCAAAAGCGACAGCAACATCACGGTTTTGGAACGGCTTTACAGGCAAATCGCGAGCCTGGATATCAAAACGAAAGTGCTGCTGCTCGATCGTCAGTTCTACACCACAAACGTGATCGACTGGTTGCAGCGACGACGGGTACCATTTGTGATTCCGGTTTCACTGCGAGGCCGAAAGCCGCGTGCAGGGGCGAAACCGAAGGGACTTCGCGCACTTCTGAAGGCTCGTCCCGGCTGGTCGTGTCACCGCCTGCGTACCGGAAAAACGCAGGTGAGTTTTTCGATCTGTATTTGCTGGAAAATGGTTCGCCACGCTCACAGGAAGACCGTCCATCGCAAAGTCATGCTGTACGCATGCTGGCGAGTGAAAGGCGGGCCGAAAGAAATTCGAGACCTCTATCGACGTCGATTCGGGATCGAAGCCAGCTACCGTCAATTGGGCAAATACCGCATTCGCACAAGCACACGCGACCCGCTTCTGCGAGTGTTATTTGTTGGACTCGCCCTGTTGCTCAGAAACATCTGGGTCTGGTTGCATTTGATGCGACTGGCTCGAATCCCGGGCAACCCACGCACCGTCCAGCTGCCCCGACTTCGGCACTCGCATCTTGTTGAAATCATCAACCAGACACTCAGACATCCAAAACAGTTACAATTCCCCGTCATGGAAACTGGGACCTACAGCAGTTTACAGAATCATGCATTCAGACATCCGCAGTGTTGGTAGCAGGCTTGGATGTCTTCGTTGTTGATGAATCTGAGAGCATCGCTTGTTGCATGGACAACATTTGCGAATGTTCGTGGTCGTTTGGACCGAACGAGTTGTTTCAGTTTCGAGAAGAGCATCTCAATTGGATTGAGGTCCGGGCTGTTCGGCGGCAGCAACACCACCTGGGCTCCGGCAGATTCAATCGCCAATCGTGCACTCTCGGTTTTGTGGCTGCCGAGATTGTCCATCACAACGAGATCGCCCGGGTGCAGGGCAGGAGACAGAAATGATTCGCAAAATCCGGTGAAGCAAACACCATCCATCGGACCGTCAAGCACCATTGCAGCACGTGTGCCGTCCAGAGCGATCGCATGCACAAGTGTGCTCGTCTCCCAACGTCCGGCAGGAACAGATTCGACAAACCGTTCACCAGCGATCGCCCAGCCCCGAAGGCGGGTGAAGTTCGTCTTCAGGCCGGTTTCATCAAGAAATGCGAGTCGTTCAGGATCTACGCTCGTCTGGCACTCGAACCAATCCGCACGTTTGAGAGCAACGTCTTCTCGATCCTGCTCGGCCGCTCGCTGTGACTTTTTTTAAAGCGAGCGGTCAGTCGCTTCTGGGAAAGCCAGACTGTTTTGCTGGTACACGTCAGGCCCAACGCCTCTTTGCGTTCCTGCAGCGTCGCGTCGGGATGTTCTTGAACATGTTTTCTCAGAGCTTCCACTGTCTTACCGCTGATCGAACGTTTGCGACCGCACCGCTCGTATCGTGGTTTCAGAGACCCTTCTGTCCGGGATTGCCGGACCAGTTTGGACACCGTGCCAGGCGAAACTCCAAATCTTGTGGCAACCACACGGCAGGATGCACGTTACTGCTCATAGGCAGCCACGATTCGCTCACGTAAATCCATCGACAAACTTGCTGCCATCGGGCACCTCCTTGATGACAGCAA
>Ga0180430_10000653_pt1 | contig 37005 bp, 29 predicted proteins | sample SS_ome_9_FD_132999 | JGI IMG/M metagenome (GOLD analysis project Ga0180430, IMG submission 132999) | Hypersaline lake sediment archaeal communities from the Salton Sea, California, USA - SS_1_S_2 metaG | ecosystem: Environmental > Aquatic > Non-marine Saline and Alkaline > Hypersaline >...
CCTGATCAACGAAGGCATGCTGGCCGAGCAGTTCATCGGCCAGCAGCTCTACCAGCTCCACCCGGCCTACCGGACCCCGGAACTCTTCTACTGGGCCCGGGAGAAGAAGTCGTCATCGGCGGAAGTGGACTTCGTTGTCCCGGATGGTTCAGGGCGGATCGTCCCCATTGAAGTGAAGGCGGGCAGCAGCGGGCGGCTTCGTTCGCTGCAGCTTATGGTCCGGGAGAAATCACTTCCCCGCGCGATCAGGTTCTGTTCCGCCCAGCCGTCGATATTGAAAGAAGCCCGGGGTACCACCAAAGGGCCGGTTTCTTTCGAACTGATCTCCCTGCCCCACTACCTTGTACGGCAGTTGCCGCGCCTGCTCGGTTGAAAGCAGCTGCCGTTCACGTCCCACGTTCGTTGCGGGCTCACCGCACGGAGACCTGTACCGTGTCTCGGGCATACCAGGGGCCCGCGGGCAGGCCGTCCGGCGGATCGACGGCGATGTGGAACGTGTAGTCGCCCGGCGGCAGTGATCGGTGCAGCAGTTGGATCGCGGTCTCTGCCGCCGGCAACGGCATACGGGCGAAGGGGGCCAGCCCGTGTTGCCACCCATCCGTACGGACCAGCGAGCACCAGTCGGCGGGCGGGGCATGCGTCGTGTGGACGGCAACCCAGATGTCAGCCGGCCGGCCGGCCCGCTCACCAGCCCTCAGGCTCGCGGTGACGAGGATCGCCTCGCCCGCCGCCACGATGACCGGATCATCCTGTCCCCCGGATTTCACGTCCACCGTGCCGACCCAGTCGAACACCGGCCCGTGCAACTCCTGGCTGCCGGAGAAGGAGAGGTCCGCCAGACGGTAGAAATAGGTCCGGCCGGCGGTGACCCCGTCGTCCTCGTAACGGTATACCGCACCCCAGGTCGGCCCGCCCTCGGCGGGGATCATCCCTTCGGTGAGCCGCACGTACTCCGCCCCGGCACTGTCGGCCCGCCAGAGATGGAACCCCGCCGTGTCGATCTCCGACACGGTGCTCCACTCGATGGTCACGGCATCCCGTGACGCGGTGGCCGTGAACGAAGCCAGCTCGATGAGCAGGGCGCCGTTGTATTCGTAGGCCCCGATGTCCACCGTTCCGTCGCGGCCGGCGTCCCGCTGGTCGGTGGCCGGGATGGACACGCCGTTGTTCGCCGTGCCGTTGCCGGCGTTGATGGCCACGCTGCCCGCGCTGAGGGCCAGGGTCGGCGTGCCATTGGTCGTGTTGTTGTCGGCGAGGCTGGAGGAGAGGTTGAGGTTCACCTGGTTGCCGGTGATGTCGCCGGTGCCCGAGAAGGTATAGCCGCTGCTGTTTTCGACGATGTTGTAGCCGTTGTCGTTGACCGTGCCGGAATAGCGGTAAAAGTCGGTATCCCCCTGGGCGTCAGCGTTGTTGGCGAGGATCGTGTTCTTCAGGTAGAGGGTCGCATCGAGGCAGATTCCGCCGCCGTCGCCGTAAGCATCGTTCTCGGTGATGGTGCAATTGGTGATCGTGGCGGTGGTTGAGCCGGTGAGGTCCACGCCGCCGCCGTAGGCGCTGTCCTCGGCGGTGTTGGCGTGGATGGTGCAGTTGGTGATCGTCGCTGTGGAACTCTGCACTTCGATGCCGCCGCCGTTGTAACCGTTGTTGCCCTCGATGGTCGAGTTCTCCACGGTGAGGGTGCTTTCGTAGGCGCAGATGCCGCCACCGTTGTTATAGGATTCGTTGTCCAGGATGTGGCACTTCCGGATGGTCACGGTTGCACCGGATGTGACGTCGACGCCTCCGCCGTATGGATCGGTCTGGCCGTCCACGACCCTGCCGTGCCGAATGGTCATGTTCTTCAGGGTCACCGTGATCCCGCCGGTGTGGATCGTGAAGACTCTCCGGTCAGAACCGCCGAGCGTCGTGGCCGACTGGACGGTGGTGGTATCTGCGCCCTGGCCGGCAATGGTCAGCGTCTTGTCGATGACGATCCCGTCCCTGGTGACGCCCTCTCCGGTGAAGGTTCCCGTCACGTTGAGCGTGTCGCCCGATGATGCTTCGGTGATGCCTTTCGTGATCGTCGCCCAGGGACTTCCGGCGGAGCCGTCACCGGTGGTGTCGTTCCCCGTCCCGCTGTTGACATAAAGAGTGTCCGCGACGAGATGTGCCGGACAGACCATGAGCATGAAGAGCATCATGAATACACCGTTTCGCATGATTCCTCCCCGGGATGTGGGACCGGGCTGCTCGAGAGAGATGGAATCACGGTGAGCGTTCGGCACGAGCGAGGTCCGGTCTTCCTTGTCATCAGTAGCGTTCCGATATTGTTATTATCGTCCCGATTGTCCTGTTTGGCAATTGATATTCTCTCGATGCGCATTGACCCTTAAGGGAATATTTTTACGCAAAAATGAATCGAGTCCTGACGGATGTCTCAGCCGGAGATGGGTGGTTCTTTCTTGCCCCCTTCGAGGAATTGACCCTGATCAGGAAAAGCGGAGCTTTTGATCGGCTTTTGCGGAGGACTCCCCCGGCCGTTTGAGTGATAATCCGATAGGAAACAGTTGAAGCGGCTGTCCGGCATACACCTTTGCGGACTCCTTTTCTCGGAATGTACTATTCACAAACATCTGGGGAGTGGCCTGATGAAAACCACGGTCCAAGTTGCACTCATGTTCTGCTTCCTGTTCTGCAGTACTGCGTTCTCCGGGAATTTACCGGAAAACCGCGTCCTCAGTATTGATCAATGGCAGGAGGATGTTCGTTTTCTTGTCGATCACCTGCTGGAAACACACCCCAATCCGTTTTTTGCTTCAGCACATGACGAGTTTACCGACTCAGTAGACTCGCTCCTTGACGGATTGGCTGACATGTCTGACGACGATATTGTCGTCGAGTTGATGCGCATTACCTCCCGATTGAAGGACGGCCATACCAGGTTGCATGGAAGACATCTAACGAAGTCGTGGTTTCCCGTGCGGATGTATGAATTTGAAGATGGGATTTTTATTACCGCAATTCACGAGGATTACGCCGATGCCATCGGCTCCAAAGTTATTACGATCGGTAATTTTTCGGCGGAGGAGTCCCTTGGCCGAATAAAAGACATCGCAGCGCATGACAACGAGCACTCTTTAAAGTATTCAGCTCCCATGTACCTGACGATGACATCAATCATGAACGGTCTCGATATAGTCGATGATCCCAATTGCCTGAAAATGACCATCGAGAAGGAGGGCCAGTCATCAGAATTGATCCTTCCAGCAAACGCGTATGAATCCGACAATGATTTTAAGTGGTACTGGATGTTCAACAGTGTCCCTGCAGAAAAATTCGTGAGACATATCGATCATGTAAAAATCCCCCTGGTCTATCGTAATTTAGAGCGGTTTTACTGGTTTGAATATCTCGAGAAGGAACATACCGTCTATATGTGTTTCAACTTGTGTGATGATTCCACCGATGAGAATTTCCTCGTCTTCAATACGAGATTATGGAAGTTCATTGAAAGCAGCCAAGCAAAGCGGCTGATAATTGACTTGCGGAATAACATTGGTGGCAACAATCAGATCCTCCTGCCGTTAATCCACGAGACAATAATGCACAAGGATATCAACACAAGAGAAAATCTCCATGTGATTATCGGGAGGAAGACATGGTCCGCATCAATGCACTGTGCCACATGGTTCGAGAGACACACCAATGCCGCTTTTATCGGTGAGCCCACGGCGTCCGCTCCCAATCATTACGCTGACCCGGTGAGTTTCACACTGCCAAACAGCAAAATAGAATTACTCGTTTCCAGATACTACTGGCAAAACGGATGGCCATGGGATGAGCGGATCTGCATAGAACCCGAAATATTCGTGAAACTGCATTCCCATGAATATTTCGGGTGCCGGGATCCAGTCCTGGAGATACTCCTCGAAAATATGAAATGACAGATGGGAAGACACGTATGTGTTTGAGGATATTGGCAGGATAGAGGGTCGAAACGTTTTCGCAACCAAACGTAACGTTCTATTTTCTGCTGGGCCCGGGGTGCCCTTTATTTATACCGCGAAACTGAAGGCCGATCTGGCTGACAGGTTCGCTGGACACGAGTCCTTCAAAATCTTCCTCACATCCTCAAGCTTTGGCAGGAGCTGACGGCGGCCTATCCGGACAGTCGTAATAACCGCGGGGGGAAACGCCCAGCACACGGCACATCATTCGGATCGGATACGAGGTCTGGTTGGCCCTCACGATTCGGAACCCTTCTTGGGATTCAAGTCGGTCTCCTTGGCGATCCAGACCGTCGCTTTTTTAGTTCTCACGCTCCATGAGCAAGGTCTTGTTCTCTCGCCGAAGCCGCCGCAACTCTTGACGCTCCCCCGTGGTCAGGCCGTCTGACCGGCGGCCTTCATCAAGATCCCCAGTTGCGGATGGTCGGGGCCGCGGGGTCATACTCTCTGGCGAAGCTTTCGGGGGAACGGCCGGCTCGGACGAGCTCGCCGATCTGCTGCTTGAACTCGGGTGGGTAGGTGGGTTTTCCTGGCATCTCGGACTTCTTTTGCGACGATAGCAGCATGGTGCCCTTCAAACCGGGTCAACCCCATTGTTTATACGTTTACTCAGGAAGCGAAACAAGAGGCCTGCAGAGCAGATCCCGAGACCTGTTCTTCAAGGCGGGAGTGGAGAAGGGGGTGTGGTTTTTCATCCAACCAGGTTTGGGCGATCGCCTTTAACTTGCGAATGGTCCGTGACTCAATCTGCAGTATCCGTTGACGGGAGGTATTGAAATCACGGCTCAACTCTTCAAGAGTCCGGCACGGTTGCCCTGCCAATCCATAGCGATGGCTGATGATTTTCCTTTCGCGCGTATTCAACGATTCGAGAAAGGACTTGATTCTATCGCGAAGAAGTTCCTCAGTGGTGCTCTCGAGGGGGGATTTTGTTTTCCGATCCTCGATTGAGTCGATCAAGCGACGATCGTCCGCCTGGCCTGATGGCTGATCGAGACTCACCGTCTGCCAGCTTTCACCGAGCAATCGATTTACTTCTGTTTCTGGAATTTCCGCCCTCCGGGCAATTTCCTCGCTGGAGGGTATACGCCCCAATTCGGCCTGCAAATCATGCTGGGATGATCGTATTCGAGACCGCAGTGAGGCTATCGGCGCCGGGATCCTGACGGTGCGTGCCTGTCCGCGAATCGCCTGAACGACCGCCCGGCGAATCCATACGGTGGCATAGGTGGAGAATTTGTATCCCTGATCTTCATATTCATCCACTGCCTGCATCAAGCCGAGATTTCCCTCCTGGATCAGGTCCAGAAGGTCCATTCCCGGACAAGGATATTTACCGGCGATGGAGACCACCAGCCTCAGGTTCCTGGTCAGCAGTTCACGTTTGCACGACTCGTACTGCCGCTGACGCTGGTCGATCACCCTGGTGCGCCCAGCGAGACCGGCTGGATCTTCCAGTGTGTTTCGCTTCAATTTCGCGATCTCACGTTCCAGCTCCCTTCGCTGATCACCGGCCCCCTGGTGTTGTTCCAGCTCCGTCAAGCGAGCCTGGATTCCATCAATTCGTGCCGACTTCATCTGCAGCTGCCGGATAAGCGTGTGGACAAAACGGGTTCGCAGGCCAAGTGCCTCGACAATCGGGGCATAGGTTCGTCTTCGCTGCATCAACCGTTTTCGACCGAGACGATCCGTTCCTTCGAAGTCCTTGATATTTTCCTGCAGTATGTCTTTCAGCGCCGGCAATTGACCGGTCAGTCGCCGAACGTGCTGCTCTGCTGCAATCCCTGTCGACTGTTGAGGGGTTTTGAAGTAACGATGGGCGTGAAGCTTTCCCTGACCAACCAGAGTCAACTTTTCTATGATGGAGCGTATGGCAAAATCGCAGGAGAGGACGGAGTGGAACAGCCGTTTCCGAGCGAGCTCGATTTTTCTGACCAGCGAGGTCTCCTCTTCCGAGGACAACAGGGGCGCTTCAGCAATCCGTTTCAGATAATCGTTGAGGGGATCATCGCTCATCTTGGCTGTTCTCCTTCAAAAATAATGAGTAGCGCGTCCGACTTGTGGTCCGCACTGTTTCAGAATTCGAAGGCCCGGGAAGATGCGGCTTCTGGTATGAATATAATTTTTCCTCCGAAGGGCGTAAATTACCTGTACGTGGTATTTGCGGTGGTATTCGGGCAGATTACGATAAAGTGGAGTCTACTGCGATGCGGCATAGAGGGGTGGGGAACGGAATTGGCGGTCAACCCATGGGCTGAGGGGGATGGTGCGTCGGATTGACCGGGAAACAGAGGACTTCTCCCCACACTCGCTCTGCTCACCAGTTGAAATGAACGCCCACTGCCCCGCCACCGAGGGCCATGTCTTCGATCAGATACTGATCCCCTTCGTCAAAATAGAGATAGCGATAGGCTGCAATCACGCCACCCCAGTGCCAGTTGTAGCCAATCCCGGTCATCCCCTGCCAGGTGAAGGTTGAACTGCCGGTGCCGATGTCGATGTGGTACGGGATATACCACTTGTCCTTGGTGCCCAGGCGCCCCCTGATCCCAACAACGCCGTCGAACATGACGGCCGACCGGGAAAACCGATCGGTTGGCAGGGTGGTGGGCAGCGGGCCGTCGATATCGAGGGCCAGATCCGCATCCATGGAGATGCGCCGGGCACCGGCCAGCACGCCGAAGGTGGCGCGATCGGTTTTGCTGACCTCATAGGCGCCGTAGAGGCTGGTGATCCACATGTCGAGCTGGAGCTCGGCGCCCACGTCGACAAACTCACCGTCATCCCACGGAACGGTCACGGAATTATCCTGCTCGCCCTTCTCCTTCACGTACATCAGATCGGCGATCACCGACCACCTGTTCTTGCGCAGCTCAAACGAGGTCATGAAGGTCATGTCGAGGTTGTCCAGCAGTGTGCTGGGATCGACTGTGATCGTGTCGCCGGAGTCCGGGATGTCGTAGTTGAGATGGCCGTAGATCTGCGGCAGGTAACCGTACACGGTAAAATCGCACTGCCAGCCGTCGTTTTCGGTCGTTTCCTGGGCCTGAACGGGCAGGACCGCGGCCAGCATCAACCATGATATCAGGAGCAGCGGGAACCACTGAAGTCTGGACACTGTCAATCTCATTTCCGGTCACCTCCTAAAATTTGCGAACATGGGTCTGTGGCTGCGGAACAACACCATTCCGAAAATCGACAGGTGAAAATGGTGTTATCCGCTACGTCAAGAAGTAATGTGTTTGAATGCGCCGTTGTTAATACCCCATGTGTGGCAAATGAAGTGGTATTGGGGAAGATTACCCGAACGTGTAGTTTTGTGATGACGGAAAGGGACCGTTGATTCGGAAATGTCTTGTTGAACCGGATCACTTTCGGTAAAATTGCTGGCACTGAGAGGTTTACGGATCTAATCGCCCCGGAATCCAATCGAATTGTTTGTGAAGAGGTTCTCTTCTTCAGGGTGAGCCTATCCACGGTTTCGTGTCAGGGGATGGAGCATGGGGAAAGCAACGGCACTCCTGGCGGATGATCATCCTGCTTTTCGTCAGGGCCTGCGGCAGATTCTCGAAGAGCAGGGGGACCTGACGGTGGTGGGGGAGGCTGCTGACGGCCATGCCGCCATCGACATGGCGGGGCAGCTTTCCCCCGATATCGTGTTGATGGACGTCACCATGCCGGAACTCGACGGTATCGAAGCCACCCGGCAGATCGTCTCCGCCTCTCCCCGGACCAGGGTGGTGGCCCTCTCGGTCCATTCAGGAAAGCGCTTTGTCCGGGAAATGTTTCTGGCCGGAGCCAGCGGGTACATCCTCAAGGAAAGCGCTCCGGAGGAACTGCTCGAGGGTGTCCGCACCGTTCTGGCGGGCGAAGTATTTCTCAGCCGGTCCATCTCAAAAACCGTTCTCGAGGATTACCGGCAGATGCTCTCCGTCGCGGATCCGGAAGCCGAACCTCTGGAGAGCCCGATTCTCCAGACCAAGCTCCGCCGCCCCCCGGTCACTGCTGAGATCATTCCCAGGAAACGGCTGGTGGAGCGGCTGGAGGAAGGCCAGGCCAAGGCGCTGACCCTGATCTCGGCCCCGGCCGGCTTCGGCAAGAGCATTCTGGCCAGCCAATGGATCGAGACCAATTCCAGCCCCGCTGCCTGGTTCTCGCTGGACGAAAGCGACAACGACCTTCGCGAGTTCCTGACCTATTTCATGGCCGCGATCGAGCGTCTCTTCCCCGATCTTTCGCTCGGCACGCAATCACTGCTGAAGGCGTCCGATCTGCCGCCGCTGACAGTACTGGTCCGCTACCTGCAGAACGACCTGGAACAGGTGGCGGAGCCGTTCATCCTCGTGCTCGACGATTACCATCGCATCAGCGAGCAGGCGGTTCATGATCTGCTCGAGGACCTGCTTCGCCACCCCTCGCCGATGCTGCACCTGGTGCTGCTGACCCGGCACGATCCGCCCCTGCCTTTGGCCGGTCTTCGGGCCTATGGTCAGATGACCGAACTATCGATGAAGGACCTGCGGTTCACACTTGCGGAAACCACCGCCTTCCTCGAGCGGATGCTTCATGACACCGTAGATGAGGCCACATCAGCAGCCCTGGATCAGAAACTGGAGGGCTGGGCGACGGCCCTCCGTCTGGTCGCGCTCTCGCTGGGCAGCAAGGAAGATCTCGAACGCGTCCTGCTGGGGCTGGAGAAGAACCCCCAGATCATCCAGGAGTACCTGATTCGGGAGGTGCTGTCGCACATCCCGCCCACCCATGCGGACTACCTGCTCTCCACGTCCATCCTCGACCGCTTCTGCGCCCCGTTGTGCGATGCAGTACATGCCCCTTCGGGGGAGGCCGCACGGGGCCCTGACCGGATGACCGGCCGTACGTTTATCGACTGGCTGCAGGAGACACATCTTTTCGTCATCCCGCTCGGCGGAGAGCATCAGTGGTTCCGCTACCACCACCTGTTTCAGCAATTGCTCCAGGAGCAGTTTAAGGAGGCTGCGGGCCAGGAAGAAATAGCGGTTCTGCATCAACGAGCCGGAAAGTGGTTTGCCGAGCAAAAGCTGATCGAGGAGGCTATCGGACATTATCTGGCTGGTGCTGAGCCTGAGACCGCCGGTCGCCTTGTCGCCCGGCACGGACATGCACTGATTGACCTGGAAACGGTATGGGTTTTGGACCGCTGGCTTGATCGCCTGCCCCCTGATACCGTCGACGCCGAGCCCATGCTGCTCCTTTTCCATGCATGGCTTGGACGTGTGAGATACCAGATCCCGGTGCTGCGGGATCGATTGAATCAGGCTGAAGAATGCCTGCGGAAGCACCCACCAGCGAAAGCAGAAGCCGACTTTTTATGGGGATACCTGAACGGCATTCGGAGTTTCGAACACTACGCCGGTCTCGATGCGGATGGCGCTATCTCCTGTGCCCAGCACGCCATCGACCTGCTCCCGGAAAAACACGGATATATGCGCAGCTTCTCTTTTGTCATCAAGTCTGCAGCCCTGCAGATGAAGGGTCAATACCGGGAAGCCGTTTCGGTTATGAATTCAGCTTTAACCGATGCGTATTTGCAGCAATCCCACTGGCAGGGGTTCATGCTCCACAGCCTGGGGAAAATATGCATGATGGAGGCGGACTTGCCGCAGCAGGCTAAAACGGCACGTAAGCTCTTGAGTGCAACGGAAGATTTCGAGTTGCTCATTTTTCATTGCTGGGGGATGTTCAACCTGGCGTGCAGCCAATACCAGCGAAACCAGCTTGAAGCCGCCAGGCACACTCTGACCTCTTTCATGCAACACCGGCACCAACTGTACCCGGACACGGTCAGCGATGGTGCAGCCATTTTCACACTCACCTGTTCGGCACTCGGACGGTCCGATGAAGCCCATGATGCCGCCGGCGCCCTGGTTGAGTATGCCCGGGAAACCGGCAACTCCAGGGTGCAAGCAGTGAGCGATGCCCTGCAAGCGGAGTTGTATCTCCGGGAGGGACGATTGGAAAAGGCCCTGCTCTGGGCGGAGGGATTTTCGCCCAGGCAGTTGCAGGCGCACTTTTTCTTTTACCTGCCGGAACTGACCCTGGCGAAAGTGCTGGTGGCGGCGGATTCTCCAGACAGCCTGAGGCGCGCGCAGGATCTGTTGCTGAATCTGGAGACCTTTACCAGGGATACGCACAATTACTTCTTCCTCATTCCAGTGCTCGCTCTGCAGGCCCTGCTGCTGGATCGCCAGCAGGATGAGCAATCCGCCTTCGACAAACTGTCGGAGTCGGTATCATTGGCCGAATCGGGTGAGGGCCTCCGCTTTTTCCTGGATCCGGGGCTGCCGATGATCGACCTGCTCAAGCGGCTACAGGGTCAACAGGCCACGAACACCCATGCGGAGCGAGTGCTGGCCGCATTCGAATCAACGGTGCCCGGGGATGTTTCCGGGGCGACGGAAGGCGCTGATCCGAGAGCAGGATCAGACGGTGCTTCGTTGGGGAGTGAAGCACTGCTGACGCAGCGGGAACTCGAGATCCTGACTCATCTGCAGCAGGGACTGAAAAACAGGGAAATCGCTGCCCAGCTCTTCGTTTCCCATGAAACGATCAAGAAGCATCTCTACAACATCTATCAAAAGCTGGAAGTCAGCAGCCGTGTCGCCGCCCTGGCCAAGGCCCGGTCGCTGGGCCTCCTCGACTGAGATCGCAATACAACTGATACGTTAACCTGCGAGGCCAGGCCCGCCGGGCCCCGGGTGCCAACAGTGTGGAACAAAGTGACCGCGACTCGTCCTATCATCCTGGTGGCAATCTGCTGGGCGATGTCCGCCGGCGTTGGATTTGCATTCACCACGAATTCGCCGGATCAAACAGACCGGCTTTCCCAGGCTCCTTCACCGCGGGTGGTGCTGACGCCTGGGGAACGGGCCTGGCTTGCTCAGCAGCACACGATACGAGTGGGCTTCTGGCAGCACCCACCCTTCTTCTATGTCAAAGACGGCAAAGTCGTTGGCATCGCCGTGGATCTGCTCAATGAAGTTGCGGAGAGAACGGGGCTCACATTCCAGTACGAGCCGAATCCGGATCATTTTGCAGATGTATTGAAGGGACTGATCGACCATGAAGGGCCCGACCTGGTGGGCGCACTGATGCCGACCCCGGAACGGGAGGAGAGCATGCTCTTCACCGAACCCTATTTCAATTCCCCCAGATATATTTTTACCCGGGATGACGCCCCTTTTGTCTCCTCGATCGACAATCTCATCGGTGAACGGATAGTGGTGGTGGAAGACTATGTCATCCACAGCACGCTGGTGGAGAACCATCCGAATATCGATCTTCTGGTCTGCGGTGACAACGAGGAGGCCCTGCGAGCCGTTGCCAGCGGAGAGGCGGGTGCGTTCATCGGTGATCTGGTCGCCACGCCGGCCATGATCAACGAATTCGGCTTGAAGAACCTCAAGGCGGCCTGTCCCAGCGGCCTGCCTGACCATCACCTTGCCATGGCGGTCAGGGACGACTGGCCCGAGTTGCGAGATGTTCTCAGCAAGGCACTGCAGGCCATACCGGCCGAAGAGAAGGCGGCCATCATCAACCGGTGGTCCACCGTCAGAGTCGAACACGGTGTCCGGTCCGGAGACGTGGTCAAATGGGGCCTGGGTGTCGCTGGTGCCGCCCTGGTCATCGTGATGGTTTTCGCAGTCTGGAACAGAACGCTCAACCGCCGTGTGCGGGAGCGCACCGCCGAGGCCCTGGTTCGTGAGGAGCGATTCCGAGCCACCTTCGAACAGGCGGCGGTGGGTATCGCCCACGTATCGCCCGATGGACGATTCCTGCGAATAAACCGGAAATTCTGTGACATCGTAGGGTACTCGCCGCAGGAATTGTCGGAGAAAACCTTCCAGGAGATCACTCATCCGGAAGATCTCCCTGCGGATGTCGATCAGGTCCACCTCTTGCTGCGCGGGGAGATCGAGACCTACAGCACGGAGAAACGCTACCTGCGCCAAGACGGCGATCAGGTCTGGGTCAACCTGACGGCTTCCCTGGTCCGCAATGAAGCCGGCGATCCGCAGTGGTTTGTCTCGGTGGTCGAGGACATTTCGCAACGCAAGCAGGCGGCAGATCAATTGCAAAAGATCAGCACACGGTTGCAGCTGGCAACGGCAGCGACCGGTATAGGGCTTTACGAGCTCGCTCCGCAAACGCTGGAGATCTACTATTCTCCGGAGTGGAAGCAGCAGCTCGGTTACGCGGATCACGAACTTCCCAACCGGTTTGAAGAATGGGAATCCCGACTCCATCCGGATGACCGGGAAGCCACGCTCGAGGAAGCCGATGCTTACATGTCGGGTGAAGCATCCGAGTTCAGCAGGGAGTTCCGCCTGCGGCACAAGGACGGATCGTATCGCTGGATCTTTACCCGGGCGGACAGGCAACTGGATGAATCCGGCCGTCCCAAACTCATTCATGGCTGCCATGTGGACATCACCGAACTGAAACAGGCGGAACTGCAACTCCGGGAACACCAGCAACGATTGAAGGCACTGGCCGCCCAATTGACGGTCTCCGAAGAGCGGGAGCGGAGCCGGGTGGCATCCGAACTTCACGATCAACTGGGCCAGAACCTGGCCCTGGCGCGCCTGCAGCTTTCCACCGTGCGCGCTTCGGCGGCCGATTCCCGCCAGGCATCCCTTCTGGATGAAGTTTCAGCGGCGCTGCTCAAAGCGATTCAGGACACCCGGCACCTGATCTTCGACCTCAGTTCCCCGACCCTGAATCAACTGGGATTGGAAGCGGCCATCTCGGAATGGCTCGAGGAGGAGGTTGAAGAGCGATATCACCTGCAGACGGACTTCGTCGCCCGGGGACCCGAGCCGACGTTGGGTGAAGACGTGCGGGCGCTCCTCTTTCGCAGCGTCCGCGAGTTGCTGACCAATGTCATCAAGCACGCGCAAGCCACCGGGGTGCACGTGATTCTGGAGCAAACCAGAAGGGAAGTCAGGGTTTCGGTGGAGGATGACGGCAGCGGATACGACCCTGACCGCTCGATGTCGAAAGCCCGTAATGACGGCGGCTTCGGGCTGTTCAGCATCCAGGAACGAATGAGCGACCTTGGCGGCCGCCTGGAAATCGATTCGGTTCCGGGCCGTGGTCTCACCGCAACCCTGATCCTTCCGCTGGAAGGGGAGTGGATCGAGAACAATCTTTAATATCACTCGACCGGCCACGGCCCGGTCGCCGGGCCTCCTCAACTGTATTGTACATCCCTCATATCGACGATCTTCACGAATTCCCCCGCATCCCTCACCGGACTTCCACATTCGGGTAGTTCGGGCGTCTACCACTCGATAATCCACTCTCGGGTAATTTACATCCACAACCCCCGGATCATTAATTCGCTGTAACCGGGATAGCACTTTATTTCTACCAGTGGGCACGGGAAACCTGGTTGTTGTATGTGCATGGGCCATCTTCAAATGAAGCGATGTGGAGGTGTCATTCCGTGGACAAGCCTGTCGTTTACAGAATTCAGGTGCGAGGTTCGCTACCGCAGAAGTGGTCGGATCGGCTGGGGAATATGAGCATCACAACAGGCCACTCGGATAAAGAAGGGCCGGTGACGAACCTGGAAGGTGCCCTGCGGGACCAGGCCGCGCTTCAGGGCGTGATAAAGGCCATTCACAACCTGCGATTCACCGTGATCTCGATTGAGGCTCTGGATCAAGGGCCGGGCCGGGACGGCGAACCGAATACTTCAAACACGGGAGAACCGAATTGAAGATGATGCGAAGTTTGAAAAAGTGGATCCAACCTCTTTCACTCGTGCTTGGCTGCTGCCTGGTCCTGGGCGGCGCTGCCATGGCGAAGGAGTCGGATAACGACGATACCAGCGCCGACGCCCTGGCCAAGGCGGCCCAGAATCCGTTGGCGGCCCTGGTCTCCGTGCCCATGCAGTTCAACTTCAACAATGGAGCGGGGCCTTACGGACGGAAGCTCTTCAATCTCAACATCCAGCCGGTGGTGCCGATCCAGGGTGAAAAGTGGAACATCATCACCCGGACCATTATCCCCGTCAACAGCGTGCCCGTGGGCGAGACCGGCTCGGTGTTCGGCCTCGGTGACACCACGCTGAGCCTTTTCGCCTCGCCGGCCAAGGCCGGCACAGTCATCTGGGGCGTCGGCCCGATAGCCGGCCTGCCCACCGCTTCGAACCCCGAGGTTCTCGGTTCCGGTAAATGGGGGCTGGGCCCGACAGGGGTCATTCTGGTCCAGGCCGGCAAGTGGACCGTGGGCGGGCTGGCCAGCAACCTCTGGTCGGTGGCCGGTGACGGCCACCGCGACGACTACAACCTGTTCACGGCCCAGTATTTCGTCAACTACAACTTCGGGCACGGCTGGGCCCTGGGAACTGCGCCAATCTTAACCGCCGACTGGAAAGCCGATTCCGACAACCGGTGGACGATCCCATGGGGTTTGCAGGTCTCCAAGGTAACGCACATCGGTTCACAGCCGGTCAACCTGATGCTCGGCTACTACGACAACTCCGAACACCCGGAAGGAGCAGCGACCAGCAAGGTGATATTCCAGGTCAATTTCATGTTCCCCACCAAGGGGAAATGAGGGAGGAAAACGTAAATGAAGACGTCAGACTATCTCAAACCTGATAAAAATTTCGCAATATCCATCGTTGTAACGATCTGCGCCGCGTTCCTCATTGGCAACGGCGCCGTCGCTCAGGTCTCCGAAGAAGTGCTCGAGTCGATCCATACACCGAACGAGGTCGAGACTTCCATCGGCACACTGAAGTTCCTCGACGGCTCGCCGCTACCGGAGACCGCCGAGAAGGTCTACGACTACCTCGACACGGCCCGGGCGATGGATACGTTTTTGAAGGGACAACCCGCCTGTTCGGTCGTCGCGCTCATGGATGGATCCCGTTCCATTGGCGCGGTGGAGGCTCACGAGGTCGTCATCTTCGACAAGTTGATGAGTTCGGAGACCCTTTTCCTGACAGCCAATACTTCGACCCTTTACGCGCTCCCCGACCTCGATCTGAAGCGGGATGGCCCGACCGTCGTCGAGGTACCTGATGGTCTGCTTGGCGCAGCAAACGACAGCTATTTCCGCTACGTCAACGACCTGATGAAGGCCGGTAAATATCTCTATCTCCCGCCGGGATACAAGGGCGATGTCCCAGAGGGTTACACCGTCCTCAAACCGAAGACCTACCGGCTCTGGATCTTCCTGCGGGCCTCGATCGCGGACGGAGTGGACAAGGCGGCCGATTTCGTGAAGGGCAGCCTCAAGGTCTATCCGCTCTCCACGGCGGCCAACCCGCCGGCGATGAAGTTCGTCAGTGCTTCGGGCAAATCGTACAACACCATCCACCCGAACAATTTCGAGTTTTTCCATCACCTCGACAAGATCATCCAGTATGAGCCGCTCGGGATGCTCGATCCCGAGACACGGGGTCTCTTCGCCTCCATCGGCATCGAGAAGGGCAAGACGTTCGCACCCGACGCGCGGATGAAAAGGATCCTCACTGACGGGGTCGCGCTCGGTAACGCCGCTTCCCGCTCCATCGTCTGGCATCCCCGCTACGACATGAACATGAAGGGCGTCCGCATCTATCCGGACACCAACAGCGCCTGGCTTATGGGCTTCCTGGATCGCAACGTGTTCTTCAACGGCAAGGACGGCATGACCATGAACAGCGACGCGCGCGTCATGTTCTACTATCCGTACACGGCGGTAACGCCGGCCATGGCGACGCCCAAGGAGGGCAAGGGGTCGGACTACGGTATTGCCTATCTCGACTCCGAGAAGCAGCCCTTCGACGGCAGCAAGACCTACAAGCTGCACATCCCGGCCAATCCCCCGGTCAAGAGCTTCTGGGCGGTCACCATCTACGATCCCCAGACGCGATCCATGCTGCAAACCAGCCAGGCATTCCCGACGGTGGGGAGCCAGACCAGGGGGATCAAGGCGAACCAGGATGGGGCCACCGATATCTACTTCGGCCCACAGGCTCCGGAAGGCTACGAGAACAACTGGCTGGAGACCGTTCCCGGAAAGAGCTGGTTCGTCATCCTGCGGATGTATGGGCCGCTCAAGCCCTGGCTTGATCAGACCTGGCGGCCGAGTGAGATCGAGGTAGTGGAGTAACAGTGCTCTCCGAAGGCACCCGGAGATCCAAGCAAGAGGGCGCGGAGAGAAGTCTCGAAGCTGAGTCATACATCTGCCGCCAGGAGACGGTCGGCTGCCTTTGCACCTGGGAAGCGCTCAACGCCGCCGTCTTCATACCAGGGAGGTGACGGTATGGAATGGGCCGAATTGAACTATTGGATCTCCATGGCTGGAACCGTCGCCTTTGCGATCACGGCGGTGCTCGCCGTGACCCCCAAGGGCGTCGATATCTTCGGTGCCGCCGTGCTGGGCATTATCACCGCAATCGGCGGCGGCACCGTGAGGGACCTCATCCTGGGCGTGCCGGTGTTCTGGGCCGACGACCTGAGCTACATCTGGGTCGCGCTCGGTGCGAGTGTTGCGGCGTTTGCGGCAAGCGCCCTGTTCAAGCGAAAAGAAATCTACAGTTTGATGCTGTATGTCGATGCCGCCGGTGTCTCCCTGTTTGCCATCCAGGCGGCGAGAAAGGTCTGGGATCTGGATTTCGGTCTGCCGCTGGCCCCGATCCTTCTCGGCATCGTCACGGCGATCGGCGGCGGCCTGATTCGTGACGTGCTGGCGGGACGGCAAACCCTTCTGATGACACGCGAGCTTTACGCAATCCCGGTGATGCTGGGGTGCACCTTGTTCGTAATCCTGCTGGAGTTTTTCCCGATGCACCGGACCGTCGGAGGAATGGTTTGTGTCGTGCTCATATTTTTATTGCGAGCCGCGGCAATTCACTGGAAGCTGGCCGTTCCGGATTGGTTGGCCACATCCCGGAGTTAATGGAAAGGAGCCCCGCTATGTCGAAAACCATGCAATACGACCTCGTGATTCTCAACGGAAGGGTCATCGACCCGGAAACAACTCTCGACGCGATTCGCAACGTGGGCGTCACGGATGGGACGGTCGCGATCATCACCGAGGAGATGATCGAGGGCCGGGAGACCATCGACGCCACCGGCCTCGTGGTGGCGCCGGGCTTCATCGACATGCACAACCACAACGTCGCGGCGCCTTTCGGCCAGAAGCTGGCCCTGCTCGACGGTGTGACCACACCGATGGAGCTCGAGGCGGGTGTCTATCCCATCGACGAGTGGTACGCGGCTCTCGAAGGGCGGTGCCGGTCCAATTACGGCGCCTCCGTTGGAACGATCCCGGTACGGGAGAACATCTTCAACCAGGGATACACATCCCGGTTCGCCGGCGATTTCCTCTTCGACATGCAGGTGCCTGGGGAAACGCACACCTCGATGAAGTGGTCGACACAGATCGCCACGGCCGAGGAGATCGAGAAGATCGGCAAGCTGCTCGAGGAGGGATTGCGGCAGGGCGCTGTGGGCATCGGCCACTGCCCCGGCTACATGGAGTTCGGCAGCACGCAGCGCGAGTCCACCCTGGTCCAGAAACTGGCCGGTAAACACGGGACCTTCGTCGCCGTCCACGGACGGTTCTCCAGCCAGCAGCCGCCCTCCAGCGGCCTGTTGAGCCTCGCCGAGCATATGGCCCCGCAGGCTGTTTACGGCGGCGGGCTGGTGATCCAGCACATGACGGCACAAACCCTCTCGGTGACCCCCGAGGCGCTCGAGCTGATCGACGACGCCCGTGCTCGCGGCGTGCAGGTGCTCGCCGAGATCTACCCCTACAACTTCGGGTCGACCATTGCCGGCGCGGACTACCTGCACCCGGACAACTACCAGAACAACATGGGCCGCGATTACGGGGACCTCACCGAGGTGTCGACCATGAAGCCGCTGACCAAGGAGCGCTACGAGGAGCTCGTCGAAACGGCCCCCGGGACCTCGGTTCTCTTCCTCAACGCCACCGAGGAAACGGTCAATGCCGCCCTCGCGCACCCGAGTTCGGTCCTCGGCAGCGATTCCTATCCCTACACCCGCAGGAAGGAGGGCGGCCCGGCCATCGAGTGGGACACGCCGTTTGACGACGTCAACGGGCACCCGCGGGGCGCGGGCAGCCATGCCAGACTGCTGCGCCTGGTGCGCGAAAAGACGGTGGACATCCCCCTCACGCTGGCGGTTTCCAAGATGACCTTCATGATCGCCAGGTTCCTCGAGGACAACGGCGTGGAACAGATGAAGCAGAAGGGGCGGATCCAGGTCGGCGCCGACGCGGACATCACTGTCTTTGATCCCGAAACGGTCATCGACAACGCCACCGCCAGGGACGGCGGGCTGCCCTCCACCGGCATCCCCTACGTGATCGTCAACGGCACGACGGTGGTCAGGGACTCCGAACTGCTCAATGACGTATTCCCGGGCAAGCCCGTGCGTTGCTCGTGACAGGAGCTTGAATTCTGGTGAAGGGAGGAGCGGGTGTCCGTACCAGTCATCATCATCGGCGGTTTCCTCGGCGCCGGCAAGACAACGCTGCTCAACTACATCCTGAGCGGGGACCACGGTGTGCGGGCCGGCGTTCTGGTCAACGACTTCGGCGCGATCGACATCGACGCCAGGATGGTTGTCGGGGTCGATGGCGAGACCATCAGCCTGGCCAACGGCTGCATCTGCTGCACGATCCGGGATGATCTGGTCACGGCGTGCCTGAAGCTGCTGCAGCGACCCCGGCCGCCGGAACTGGTGATCATCGAGACCAGCGGTGTTTCGGACCCTGTCCTGGTGGCCAACACTTTTCTGATGCCGGAACTGCGGCCGGTCCTGTCACTGGGCTGCATTCTTGCCGTGGTGGATGCGGAACGGTTGACGGCGCTGCGGGGCGAACCGGCCGTCCTGGCCCGGAGGCAGATCCTGGCCGCGGACCTGGTGGTCCTGAACAAGACGGACCTGGTGGATGGGGAGGAACTTGCCGGGGTCAAGACTCACCTTCACGGCCTCGTTCCGCTGGCGAGGATTCTCGAAACCAGCCGCGGACGAATACCGCTGGAGCTCCTCCCGGGCGTCGGGAAAGACGCTGACATGGTGCACCGTACGGGAATCCCGGAAGGACCTTTAGGCCAGGCCCGCGATCATCCTTTTACGACGTGGCACTGGACGAACGACTCTCCGCTGTCCCTGTTCAGGCTGCGGGAGGTCTGCGCCGGATTGCCGAACACCGTCTACCGAGCCAAGGGCATTGTATGCCTCGAGGAGATGCCCGGCTACCAGGTCTTTCTGCAAATGGTCGGCGGGCGCTGTGGCCTCGAGGGCGGTGAACGCTGGGGGCCTGAGCCTCCACGATCCGAGATCGTGATGATCGCGGCACGGGGCGGCATCGAGCCCGAGAAACTGCAAAGCGCCTTCGACGGCTGCGTCGGCAACGGAAACAGGGCGCCGGTATAGCCGCACCGGCTCAGGCGCAGGAAATTAGCATGATTGACAGGACATCGATGGGGAGCGGTTCACCTATTCTGATCGGCGTCTTGCTGGTGTGGCTGCTTGCGGACGCACCCCTGTGGGCCCGCGAGAAGACCGACCTGGTGGTGCTGGACAACGGCACCCGCCTGATGGTGGAAATCAAGTCGCTCGATTTGGGCATGCTGGAAGCCAAAACGGACGAAATGGGAACCGTCCAGATCAAGTGGGACCGGATCGTCGAGATCACCAGCCGGTTCCATTTCGATGTTGAAGTGGTGAGCGGCGAAAAGTATGACGGTTTTTTGGAGGCTGGTCCGGAGGAGGGAACCATGGTGGTCCGGGACGATGGGGAGCCCGTCACCCTGGAATTGACCCGCGTGGTGCGCATCTACCCCCTGGAAGCCACTTTCTGGAGGCGGATCAAGGGTTCGCTGGACATCGGCTACACCCTGAACAGCGATAACAACCTCAGGCAGTTCACCATGGGCCTTGATGCCTCTTACCGGACGCACCGCTACAATCGGTATCTATACGTAGATTCTTACTACAGCAAGCAGGACGACTCGAAGTCCACCGAAAACAACCAGGGAATATTCGGTGTCACCAGGTTCCTTCTTCATCATCCCAAATGGGGCACAACGGGGATTGCGGTGGCGCAGCAGAACAGCGAACAGGGGCTCGATCTCCGTGTCCTGGCCGGGGGCATGATCGGCCGTACTCTCATCCAGACCAACCGGAGCCTGTTCTCCATATCCGCGGGTGCCGTATTCAACCAGGAGCGGCACAGCAGCGAAGCCACGGCAGGATTTGGCCCCGACATGGCTGACCCTTTCGTGTCCGATAATTCAGGCTGGGAAGGAGTGATCATGATCGGCCTGAATACATTCCGCCACGAGCACCCGAAACTGAAATCCGGAGTTATACTGATGGCCTTCCCCGGCATGACCATAAGCGACCGGTTCCGCCTGCAGTTCCAGGGCAATGTGAGCTATGAACTGTTCAGGAGCTTTACCGTCGGCCTTTCCCTGTCCGACTCGTACGATTCCCATCCGCCGGTGGGGGGGGTGGAGAAAAATTCGTACAGCATAAGTGCCACGATCGGTTACGATTTCAGCTAGATCCCCTCCTCATCCCTCGCCGCTGTTCCACATTTGGGTAGTTCGGACATTTACCACTCAATAATCCACTCTCGGGTAATTCACACCTGCATTCCGAAAAGCATAAATTCACCATGGTCGATGACGGGAAGGGATATTTATCGCCAGTTTTGGCGGGAGGGATGGTGCCGCTGCAATGAACGCACTCTCGGAATGGTTCGCCAAATTTTTCGGCCACATCGGTGTATCGGCCACTGAAGCGATGATGATCAAGCTGGTCCATGCGTTGCTTGTGCTCGCGGCGTCATGGTGGCTGTACCGGTTGTTGAAGCGAGCCGTCAGACATCGCCTGGAACAGGTTGAACGGAATGATGAAGCGGCCATCCGTTTCTATCAAAATGTAATCAAATTGCTCGTTTTCGGGCCGGGTCTGCTGCTGGCCATCCATATGCTGGGAATAGACTTGTCAATGGTTTTCACCACTGGTGGCCTTTTTGCCGTGGCCTTTGCCTTTGCCCTGAAAAATCTTGCGGAGAACCTGGTCTCCGGATCAATGCTCCGCTTCGAACGGTCGATCAAGCCCGGCGACGTCCTGGAAACGGGTGGTGCGCTGGTCCGTATCAAAAAGATCGGCTTTCGCGCGACGATAGCCAGGACCAAGGACGAGAGGGACCTGCTGATCCCCAATTCACAACTCATCCAGGATCCGGTGGCGAACTTCACCTATCGGGATGCGGTGTGCCGTGTCCAGACCACGGTCGGCGTCTCCTATTCTTCAGATCTCGGAAAGGTTCGCGAGGTCCTCGAAGGCGTCTGCAAAAAAATAGCCGGGGTGTCAACGCACCACGCCCCATCCGTGAAGTTGAACGATTTTGGCAGTTCGTCGATCAATTACAAGATCAGTATCTGGATCGAGGACCCCTGGAAATCGGGACAATTCAAGTCAGACCTCAATGAGGCGATCTGGCGGGCTCTCAAAGACGCCGGGATCGTGATCGCCATTCCACAGCTTGGCGTGCATTTCGAAAAGAATGGTGATCTGCCCGGCATCACGTCCTAATCCCACTATTGGGTAGTTCGGTCGTCTACCACACAATATTCCACCCTTGGGTAATTTACATCCGTCATCTGGAGATCATTACTTCACTATCGAACGAGGCAAATGGGGGCTGTCGCTTTCTGGAATCGGAACCGCTGGTCACGGGGGGAGACCGTCGGCCAATCCAGTTGATCGATCGAACCGAAGATACGCTGCAATGAAAAGCAAAGTCACTTACAGGATTCGGGCACGAGGGGCACTGCCGCAGAGATGGTCCGAACGAGTGGGGAACATGAGCATTACAGTCGATCGATCGGATGATGGAAGCCCGGTGACGACGCTGGAGGGCTCCCTGGAAGATCAGGAGCAACTGTGGCGTGTATTGAACACCCTCTATGATCTGCATTTCCCGGTGATCTGGGTTGAAACCTTGGATGAAACCGCCAGCGGTTGCGCACCATAAAGGGAGAAGAGAAATGGGCCAGCAGGGCAACAGCACGTCCGATTTTGAGGCAGCCTGCCAATTCGTCATCAAATTGGGCAAGACGGCACACGGCTATGGATCGACCGCCGCCCGGCTCGAGGCGTACCTGTCGCGCGTGACCACGGCACTCGGGTATCGGGGGGTGTTCAGGTCCGCTCCCACGGAGCTCGTCTTCGCCTTCCAGGGAGAGGATGCCCGGTGGCAGCGAATACATCTGGCGACACTGCCGGGCACCGGTCTCGATCTGACACGGCTGGCCAGTGTCGGTGAACTTGTGGATCAGGTGGAATCCGGGGACCTCACCATCGCGGAGGCCTCCGCCCGGCTGGATGAGATCGCCAGGATGCCGCATCCCTGGGGCGGTGTGGCCAGCGCCTGCAGTTATGCGCTGGTCGGAGCTGCGTTTGCGGTGCTGCTCTCCGGCAATTGGTGGGACGTCCTCTTCTCGGCGCTGTGCAGCCTGGTCGTCTATGGCATGGTCACGCTCTCGGGCCGCTTCGGCAAACGGACGGCGGAGTGGCTGCCCCTGTCCACCGCCTTCGTTGTCGGGCTGCTGGCGGTTGCGATTCAGGCCCTTGTGCCGGGCGTGAACATCGTCCTCGTCACCCTGGCGGCGATCCTCATTCTGATCCCCGGATTCTCGATCAGTGTGGGTGTTGTGGAACTGGTGAGCTGCCGCATGGTCTCCGGGTTGGCCAACCTGATGAGCGGGCTGGTCTACCTGGCCAAACAGTTCGCCGGGGCCTGGCTGGGGATCGGGCTGGCCCGGCTGCTCTGGTCGACGCCCACCGCCGATGCCGCCGGAGTGGATGCCCAGTGGCTGTGGCTGTTCATGCCGGGGATGATCATCGCCTTGTGCGTGGTCTTCCAGACCGCGCCCAGGGATCTGTTCTGGGCCGCGTTGGGCTGCGGCATGGCCTATGGCGGGATCCTGCTCGGCAGTGCCATCGCCGGCGGCAACCTGGGCAACCTGTTCGGGACCATCGTCGCGGTGGTCTTTGCCAATATCTGGGCCCGCCGGACAGGCCGCCCGACATCCATCGTACTGCTGCCCGCCATCGTGCTGCTGGTCAGCGGGAGCATCGGCTTCCGCGGGTTGGCGGCCGTGGCGGTCGGCCAGGTTGCCACCGGTGAGCAACAGTTTCTGCAGATGTTCGTGGTCGCCCTGACCATCGCGGCGGGGTTGCTGGTGGGCAACACCATCGTACGGCCAAGAGCCACGTTATGAGAGCGGGAGCCTGTGGCTGCGGGCTTTCGAATCGGATAACCGAGAGTTGAATTTCAAGGAGGAAGGAAAAATGGCAAGCGAAAAAACCCTGTTGATCAAAAATGTCGGTATCTTTGACGGAACGTCCGACGCGTTGATCACCGGAAAGGATGTGGTGCTGAAGGGCAACAAGATCGACAGCATCATCGATGCGGGCAGCAAGGAAGACGCCTATGACGAGGTGATCGACGGCGGCGGCGGGACGCTGATGCCGGGCCTCTCCGATGTGCACACCCACCTGGCGCTGTGCCAACCACCGCCGGTGCTCCTGAACCTCCGCAGATGGGATTACATCGGCGCGGTCATGACCAACGAGGCGGAGCGCTACCTGATGCGCGGTTTCACGGCCGTTCGCGATGTCGGCGGCCCGACGCTCGGTCTGAAACAGGCCATCGACGATGGATTCGCCACCGGTCCGAGGATCTTCTCCAGCGGTATGGGCTTGGCCCAGACTGCAGGCCACGGCGACATGCGCAATCCGAACGCCTACTCGAAGTACTTCGTCGGCGAGCACTTCAGGTTGACGGATCTCGGGTACTTCGTGCTGGCCGACGGCGTCGCCGAGGTGCAGAAGGCCTGTCGCGAGGCCCTGGCCTCGCAGGTCTCGCAGATCAAGATCTGCACCGGCGGCGGCGTCACCAGCCTGACCGACCCGCTGTACTCCGTGCAGTACACGCCGGAGGAGGTCGCGGCCGCCGTCAACGAGGCCACGCGCTACGGGACCTACGTTGCGGCCCATGTCCACACCGACGAGGGCATCAATGTCGCACTGGACAGCGGCGTCAAGACCATCGAGCACGGCCTGCTGATCCAGGAAGACACCGTGAAGAAACTGGTGGACAAGGACGCCTGGATCGTTCCTCAGTCGTACATCGTCTCTCATGAAGCAAACGACGGCAACCCGACGTTTGCCGACCCGATCCAGATGGCGAAGATGCTCCAGGCGAGGGACGGATCCACCAACTGCTTCAAGTGGTCGAAGCAGTACGGCGCCAAGGTCGCCTGGGGAACCGACATGTTCGGCACTCGCGAGGCCTTCGACAACACCAACCTGGAGTTCAAGACCCGCGCCGAGTACTACTCGAACGTGGAACAGCTCAAGCAGGTCACCAGCGCCAACGGCGAGCTGCTGGCCCTCTCGAACCTGAAGCACCCCTATCCCGGCGCCAAGCTCGGCGTGATCGAACCGGAGGCCTATGCCGACCTCCTGATCGTGGACGGCAACCCGCTCGACGACATCATGCTGATGCTGGATTACGAGAACAACTTCAAGCTGATCATGAAGGACGGCGTGGCCTACAAGAACACGCTGTAGTTTCCCTGGGGGGAAGGCGGCCACCCGGCCGCCTTCCCCTTCGTCCTGGCCGGCACATCGAATTCGCCGGTTGTCGAGCAGAACGGCGCACCGTTCTTGTCCACCGAAAAAGTGCGGCAGGAGGCACACCAGATGAACAGGATGACACATCTGAGAAGATACCATTGGGTGGTTACGATGACGCTGTTGGTGTTCCTGTTCGGGGCAGCGGCACTGTTCGCGGACGCGCCCGAGACTCCTGACGACCTGGAGCGGTTGAGACAGGTCATCGAGGACCAGCAGCGCCGGCTGGAAGCGCAGCAGCGGGAGCTCGACGCACAGCGGAAAATGATGCAGGAACTGATGCAGCAGGTCCGGAACCTGACCGATGTAGCTGAGACGGAATCGATCCGGGCCGATTCGATGCCGCCGGAGGTGCCCGAGGCGTTCGCCGCGGACCAGGACGCGAACGAGCCGGACTGGCCGGGATCCTTCAGCCTCTTCGGCTCCAAAACAAGGTTCAAAATCGGCGGCTTTGCCCAGCTCGACCTGATCTACGACACCGATGCCATCGCCACCCGCGGCGAGTTCGTCACCGCGGCCATTCCCACCGACGGCGGCACCAAGGCGGAGGGGGCCGACGGGCAGACCACGTTCAGCGTCAACGCCAGCCGCCTGACCTTCGAGTCGCGAACACCGACCAGCCTGGGCCGGCTGAAGACCTTTTTCTCGCTTGACCTCTTCGACGATCCCAACACGCCGAGCCTTCGCATGCGCCAGGCGTACGGTGAACTGTCCGGCGCGCTCTGGGGAGGTGATCTGCTGCTGGGACAGGCGTGGGGGACCTATGTCGATCTCGAGGCCTGGCCCGACCTCGTCGATTTCGAGGGGCCTGACAGCGCCATCGCGGTCCGCCAGCCGCAGCTGCGCTGGTCGAAAGGGGTCTCGGAGAGCATCGATGTCCAGATCGCGCTGGAGCAGCCCGGTGGTGGAACCGTCGAGGGGACCGACGTGCTGACCCGCTGGCCCGACCTTGTGAGCACGGTGAAGTGGACCCGTGGCGGCGGACACCTCCGGGGGGCCGGCATCCTGCGAGACATTCGTGTCAGTACCGACGACGGCCCGGTGCAGACCGCCCTCGGCTGGGGCCTGGCCGGGTCCGGCAGGGTCGTGCTGCCGGCGGAGAGTTACCTGGTGTTCGAGGCAAGCTACGGAGAGGGCACCGGAAACTATTACAACGACGGTGTCACCATCGGGGCCATCGATCCGGCTGACTCGAGCTTCGACCTCCTCCCCGTGTTCGCGTACTACGTCGGCCTGGGTCATGCCTGGAGCCCTTCGTTGAGTTCGGCCGTGCTCTATGCCGAGTATGATCTCGACAACCTCGACTATCAGCCTGATGACGCCGGCAGCAAGAGCGGCTATTTCAGCCTGAATCTCATCTGGCGTCCGGATCCTTCGTTGATGTTCGGTGCCGAGTTCCTCCGCGGGGGGAGGGAGGACAAGGATGGTGCCGAGGGGACCGACAACCGGATCCAGTTGACCGGCCAGTTCAGCTTCTGAGTCTGGTTTGTGATGATCAACGATCAGGATTGGCAATATATCTCTGAGGAGTTTCTATATTGCTCAGGTTGATTGATGGCCGGTCCCGGGCCGAATGCGTCGACTCCCCCCGAGCTGCGGTTGTGGGATCCCTTTTACAATGTCGACGGTTGGTCGGATCGCTTCTTTCCCTTCCTCACCCGGGGTTTCGGCCTGAATCCTTCCGCCGGTGACCTGGATGGTGATGGCTACGACGAGATCCTGGTCGGTCCCGGGCCGGGGCCCAGCGAGACCTTCGGCTTGCACGTCCGGGGCTGGAACTTCGGCGGGGAGCAGGTGGCCTGGATCGAGCGGATGAGCTTCCTGCTCTTCGAGGAGGGTGAGTACGTGGCCGGGGCGAAGCTGGCTTTCGGCAACTTCTACCAGCCACCCCCGTTCGTGCCCTGAGCCGGAGACCCCACATAAAAAACCCCGCCAGGCTTGCACCTGACGGGGTTTTGTCATGCGGTCTCAGTTGAACCGATCAGCTGTCCGAGCCCGATCGGCCACCGCGGTCTCCGCGGGGGGGCCTTCCGCCCCGGTCACCGCCGCCACTGCGGCCGCCGCCGGAGCGTCCGCCGGGCCGGCCACCGCCGGGACGGCCACGGCCGCCACTGGGGCGTCCGCCACCGGGCCGACCGCCGCTGGAGCGCCGGTCACGGTCCCGGGGCGGGCCCGAGCGCCGGTCGTCACGGCGCGGGGGGCGACGGTCGTCTCTGCGCGGGGGTCGACGGTCGCCGGAGCCGTCGTCGTCCGGCTTGCGATCGCCGCCGCCCTCGGGACCGCCCTCGTCCACCAGCAGCTCGCGCCGGCTCAGCTTCACGCGGCCCATGGGATCGATGGCGATCACCTTGACCATGATCTCCTGGCCTTCCTCGAGCTCGTCCTCGATGCGGTTCACCCGGTGGTGGGCCACCTCGGAGATGTGCAGCAGGCCGTCGGTGCCGGGCAGGATCTGCACGAAGGCCCCGAAATCGGTGAGGCGCACCACCTTGCCCAGGTAGCTCTTGCCCACCTCGGGTTCGGCGACGATCTCCTCGATGATGCTCTTGGCCTTCAGCGCGGCTTCCTCGTCCGGTGAGGCGATGTCCACCTTGCCGTCGTCGTTGACCTCGATCTTGGCGCCGGTGCGCTCGACGATGGAGCGGATCACCTTGCCGCCGGGGCCGATGATGTCGCGGATCTTCTCCCGGTTGACCATGATGCTGATGATCCGCGGGGCGTACTGCGAGATGTCCTCGCGGGGCCGCTCGAGGGTGTGCAGCATCCTGTCCAGGATGTGGATCCGGCCTTCGCGGGCCTGGTTCAGCGCCTGCTCCATGATCTCGCGGGTGATGCCCTTGATCTTCAGGTCCATCTGGATCGCGGTGATGCCCTTCTTCGACCCGGCGACCTTGAAGTCCATGTCGCCGTAGTGGTCCTCTTCACCGGCGATGTCGGAGAGCACCGCGGTGCGGCCGCTCTCGTCGCCCACCAGTCCCATGGCCACGCCGGCGATGGGCGCGGTGAGCGGCACGCCGGCATCCATCAGCGCCAGGCAGCCGCCGCAGACGGTGGCCATCGACGAGGAGCCGTTGGACTCGAGGATGTCGGAGACGATGCGGATGACATAGGGGAACGCGTCCTCGTCGGGGAGGATGTCCCTGAGCGCCCGCTCGGCCAGGGCGCCGTGGCCGATCTCGCGCCGGCCCGGGCCGCGGAGGAAGCGGACCTCGCCCACGGAGAAGGGCGGGAAGTTGTAATGCAGCAGGAAGCGCTTCTTCGCGTCGCCGTTGAGCCCCTCGATGCGCTGGGCGTCGGCCGAGGTGCCCAGGGTCACGTTGACCAGCGCCTGGGTCTCGCCGCGGGTGAACACCGCCGAACCGTGGGTCCGGGGCAGGGCGCCCACTTCGCAGGTGATGGGGCGGATCTGGTCGAAGGACCGCTTGTCCGAGCGCACGCCCTCGTCGAGGATCATCGCCCGGACCAGCTTCTCCTTGACCGCGCCGAAGATCTTCTTCACCTCGTCGACGCTGATCTCGTCGTCATCGGCGAAGCTCTCCACCAGCCGCTGCTTGACCTCCTTGACCTTCTTCTGGGCAAAGAGCTTGCCCGGGGTGCAGAGGGCCTCGCGCAGGTCGGCGGTGATCGACTGCTCCACCTTGTTGTAGAGCTCTTCGTCCCGCTGGGGGGCCTCCACCGGCCACTTGACCACGTTCAGGCGCTCGTAGAGCTCCTTGACCTTGCCGATGATGCGGCGGATGCGCTCCATGCCGAAGTCGATGGCGTCGAGCACCACCTGCTCGGAGACTTCCTTTGCCCCGGCCTCCATCATCACCACGTCGGTCTCGGTGGCCACCACGATCAGGTCCAGCTCGCTGGTCTCGCGCTGTTCGTTGGTCGGGTTGGTCACGAACTCGCCGTCCAGCAGGCCCACGCGCACGGCGCCGAGGGGCTGGTGGAAGGGGATCTCGGAGAGGTAGAGCGCGGCGCAGGCGGCGTTGAGCCCCACCACGTCGGGGTCGTTGACCATGTCGGCGGAGAGGACCAGCGCCACCACCTGGGTCTCGTTCTGGAACCCGTCGGCGAAGAGCGGGCGGATCGGGCGGTCGATGAGACGCGAGGTGAGGATCTCCTTCTCGGTGGGCCGTCCCTCGCGCTTGAAGAAGCCGCCGGGGATCTTGCCCGCCGCGGAGAAGAACTCGCGGTAGTCGCAGGTCAGGGGGAAGAAGTCGATGCCTTCGCGCGGGCTGTCCTGCGCGCAGGCGGTGGCCAGCACCACGGTGTCGCCGAATTGGGCGCGAACCGCACCGTGGGCCTGTTTGGCCAGTTTACCGGTGGACAGGGTCAGCGTGCGTCCGCCGAGGTCCACTTCTGTCTTGAATTCCACTTTTTTGCCTCCAGGAGCGACCCATCGCTTCCACGTGCCGGAGTAAAGGTGGGGGCATATGCCCCCGGGTTCCGGTAGCGCTAAATGGAAATACAGCGAATCTTTTCGTTTGAAAATGGTGCCGTGCGGAGAACTTCAGAAGTCCGCACGTATCGATGCTCTCTCCGGGCGGCGGGCAGACTGATACTGACCCGTTCACTCGGAACAGAATAATCGAAAGGGCAACCATGGAACGATGGGTGGCTGTTCACGTTCGGAATGCGAGTTACTTCCGGATACCCAGTTTCTGGATCAGGTCCCGGTAACGCTCGACATTCTTGTCCTTGAGATAGTTGAGCAGTCGACGTCTCTGGCCGACCAGCTTCAGCAGGCCGCGGCGGGAGTGGTGATCTTTGCCGTGAGTCTTGAAATGGTCAGTCAGATGGTTGATTCTTTCGCTCAGGATGGCGATCTGGACCTCGGGGCTTCCGGTGTCCGTCTCGTGCGTCCGGTGCGTGCTGATGGCCTTCGATTTGATTGTCTTTGCCAGGGGCACTTTCCTAACCTCCTTTCAACCCATAGACATACGTCGTCCAATAAAAATCGCTCCACCATGAGGGTGGAGCGCCTCATATCAACAGAATGGTCTTTGTAGCACAATCATCGGTGTTTGTAAAGGTTTAAAATTTCGTTGGTTACTGGTTTCGGGCCGCGAGGACCACCACCGGCTGGAGCCGGGCCGGCGGGCCGGGCTCGACCCGGGCCACGGCGGCCAGCGAGCCGTCCGGAAGGTGCAGACAGCAGAAATTGCCCGGCTCCGCCGGGGCGGGTTCGTCGTCCGGCAGGGGGACGGCCCCGCCGTGCACGGCCAGGGCCGCGGCGTCAGGGGCCAGGGTCACCCGGGGCATGCCGAGGTCGATGCCCTCGAGGGGGATCAGCGCGGCGCGAAGGTCGTCACGGCGCCCCTCCTCCTCGAGCTGGGCCTGGGGCACGGCCCGGTCGAGGGTGAAGGGGTGGGCCGCGGTGCGCCGCAGCTCCTCGAGCAGGGCCCCGCAGCCCAGGGCCGCGCCCAGGTCGTGGACCAGGGAGCGAATGTAGGTCCCCGGGCCGCAGCGCACGGTGAACGTCGCCCGGGGGAGCTCCAGGCCGGTGATCTCGATGCGGTGTACCGTGACCTGTCGCGGGGTGCGTTCCACCTCCACCCCCTGGCGGGCCAGTTTGTAGAGCCGCTTTCCATCCACCTGCACCGCCGAGTACATCGGCGGCAGCTGTTCGATCTCGCCGGTGAGGGCGGCGAGGCGGGGTGCCAGCGCGTCACGGTCGAGGCCGGGGGGCAGCGGCCGCTCCTCGAGGATCGTGCCCGTGCGGTCCAGGGTGTCGCTGGCGGCGCCGAAGCGGATCACCCCCTCGTAGGCTTTGTCGCCGCCGGAGAGGAAGCGGGCCAGGCGGGTGGCCTTGCCGAAGAGCACGGGGAGCAGGCCGGTGGCGAAAGGGTCGAGGGTACCCAGGTGGCCGGCCTTTTTCTCGCCCAGGGCACGGCGGGCCTGGTCCACAACCCGGCGGGAGGTGGGCCCCTCGTGCTTGTCCACCAGCAGGATGCCCGAGATCATCGCTCGTCGTTCCCCGGGGTCTCGCCAATGGCGGTGCGCAGCGCCCCGATCACCACTGTGGCGGCGCCGTCCAGGGGGCCGGGCACGGTGAGCCCGGCGGCCCGCACGTGGCCGCCGCCGCCGAACCGGGCGGCCACCGCGGCCACGTCCACCAGCCGCTTCGAGCGCAGCGAGACGCGAAAGGAGCCATCCGGCTGTTCGCGGAAGAGGGCCACCACTTCCAGCTCGCCGATGCTCTTGGGCAGGTTGACCAGCCCTTCCACGTCCTGCGGTTCGGCGCCGGTCTCGGCCAGGTCGGCCTGGCGCACCGCCACCCAGCCGATGCGGCACTCCTCGTCGAGGGCCAGGGAGGAGAGCACCCGGCCCATCAGGCGCAGTCGTGCCGCCGAGTGGTTCTCGTACACCGCCGCCGCCACTTCGGCCGGCTCCACGCCCAGGGCCACCAGCTTGCCGCTGACGGCCAGGGCGTCGGGGCTGGTGTTGGAGAAGCGGAAGCTGCCCGTGTCGGTGAGGATGGCGGTGTAGAGGCCGACCGCCGTTTCCAGGGGCAGCTGTTTTTCACCGGCGAGCTGACGGCCCACGTGGTAGATCATTTCGCCCACCGAGGAAAAGGAGGGGTCGACCCAGTTCAGCGTGCCGTAGCCGTCGTTCTGCTGGTGGTGGTCGATGTTGAGCACCACGTCGCCGCTGATCCCGGCGATGCCGGTGCGCTCGAAGTTGGCGCACTCCAGCGCCACCACCACCGGGTAGTGCCGGTCACAGCGCTCCACCACGCGGATCTTGCCCGTGCCGGGGAGCCAGGCATAGCGGGAGGGCACCGGGTCGGCGGCGAGCAGCACCACCTCGCCGGCGTGATCCTCGAGCAGCCGGCCCAGGGCCAGCTGGGTGCCCACGGAGTCGCCGTCGGGGTTGGCGTGGCTCACCACGAGCACCGCTTCGGCCCCGCGCAGCAGCGCCGCGGCCTCGGCGGCCAGGCTGGCCGTTTTCGCGTCCACTCAGTCTTCCTCCGCCGGTTCGTCATCATCCTCCGACGGCGGGATGTCCAGCTCGCGGAGGCGGGACTCGATGTGCGCGCCGAAGGCCAGCGATTCGTCGAACTGGAAGGCCAGCTCGGGGCAGTATTTCAGGTCGAGGGTGCGGCCGATCTCGCCGCGGATGAGCCGCTTGGCGCTGCGCAGGCCTTCCAGCGCCGTCTCCCGCCGGTCCTCGTCGCCGAGCGTACTGAAGAAGACGCGGGCGTGGCGCAGGTCGGGGCTCATTTTCACGCCGGTGATGGTGAGGAACCCCAGACGGGGGTCCTTGATTTTGCGCAGGATGATCGAGCTGATTTCGGCCTGGATCAGGTCGGCCACTTTCTGTTGTCGTCTGGTTCCCATTGTCCTGTCCTAGAGATACTCGACGCCGAAGTCGGTGAGCTGGGCATCGTGCCGCTGTTCGGCCATGCGCAGCACCGCCTGGAACGTCGAGTCGAGCAGCGCCTGGTCGGTGGAAACGGAGGTCAGGCCCAGGCGGGCCCGCTGCCAGACGTCCTGGAACTCCACTTCGGCCACCGCCACGTTGTGCTTGTTGCGCAGCTTTTCCTTGAAACTGCGCAGGAACATCCGTTTCTGCTTCAGGGATGAGCAGCCGGGGAGGAAAAAGTCGAGCGTGCAGACGCCGATGATCATCGCCGGACTCCCCGGGGACCGTCGCCGCGGCGGCGATGCCGCCGCGGGGCGTTCCCGCCTACAGCTGGGGCTGAATCCGCTCCAGGGTGAAGACCTGGATCACGTCGCCGATCTTGATGTCGTTGTAGTTTTCGATGCCGATACCGCATTCGAAGCCGGCCTTGACCTCGGAGGCGTCGTCCTTGAAGCGCTTCAGCGAGCTGATGCTGCCCTCGTGGATCACCACGTTGTCCCGCAGCAGCCGCACGTTGTTCTTGCGGTGCACCACCCCGTCCAGCACGTAGCAGCCGGCGATGGTGCCCACCTTCGGCACGCGGAAGGTTTCGCGCACCTCCACGTTGCCCAGCACCTTCTCCTTATACTCCGGGTCGAGCAGGCCGGCCATGGCCTGGAGGATCTCTTCGGTGACCTTGTAGACCACGTTGTGCAGCCGGATGTCGACTTTTTCCCGCTCGGCCAGGGTCACGGCGCCCCGTTCGGGCCGCACGTTGAAGCCGATGATGATCGCGTTGGAGGCCGTGGCCAGCAGCACGTCGTTCTCGGTGATCGCGCCCACGCCGGAGAGGATGGTGCGGGTCTTGATCTCCTTGGCCTCGAGCTTGGACAGCGCGTCGCGGAGCACTTCCACCGAACCCTGCACGTCGGCCTTGATGATCACCGGCAGCTCTTTGATTTCACCGGTCTCGATCTGGGCGTAGAGCTGGTCGAGGGTCAGCCGCGGGGCATCGCCGGCCAGGGCGGTGTCGCGCATGCGCGACTGGCGGAAGGTGGCGATCTTGTTCGCCTTGACCACGTCCTCCACCACCTGGAAGGCGTCGCCCGCCTCGGGTACGCCGGAAAGGCCGATGATCTGCACCGGGTGCGAAGGGGCCACCGCGTCGACCTTGCGGCCCTGGTCGTCGAACATCGCCCGCACCTTGCCCTGGTAGGCCCCGGCGATGCAGTGGTCGCCCACCTTCACCGAGCCGTCCTGCACGAGCACCGTGGCCACCGGGCCGCGGCCCTTGTCGAGGTTCGCCTCGAGCACCACGCCGGTGCCCGAGCGGTCTTCGCTGGCCTTGTGCTCGGTCATCTCGGTGACGAGCAGGATCATCTCCAGCAGGTCGCTGATCCCGGTGCCCTGCTTGGCCGAAATGTCCACCGAAACGGTGTCGCCGCCCAGGTCCTCGGTGAGGATCTCGTACTCCATCAGCTGCTGCTTGACCCGCATCGGGTCGGCGCCGGGCTTGTCGATCTTGTTCACCGCCACAAGCATCGGCACCTCGGCCGCCTTGGCGTGGTTGATCGCTTCCACGGTCTGGGGCATCACGCCGTCGTCGGCCGCCACGACCAGGATCACCAGGTCGGTGACGTCGGCCCCGCGGGCCCGCATGCGGGTGAACGCCTCGTGGCCCGGGGTGTCGAGGAAGATGATCGCCTTGTCGCCCTTCTCCACGTGGTAGGCGCCGATATGCTGGGTGATGCCGCCGGCCTCGCCGTCGATGACGTTGGTCTCGCGGATCGCGTCGAGCAGCGACGTTTTACCGTGGTCGACGTGACCCATCACCGTGACCACCGGGTGGCGGACGATGCTCTTCACGTCGTCGGTTTCTTTCTTCAGCGACTCCATCATCAGGTCTTCTTCGAAAGAGACCACTTCGGCCGTCACCCCGAAGGTTTCGGCGATCTTCACCGCCACTTCGGGGTCGATGGACTGGTTCAGCGAGACCATGATGCCCTGCTGCATCAGCTTCTGCATCACGTCCTTGAGACGGATGCCCATCTTCGTCGCCAGTTCCTTGACGTTGACCGCTTCGGTGATACTGATCTCGCTCACCGTGGGCGCGGTGGGCGCCGCAGCCCTGGGCTTCATCGGGGCCAGGTCCTGGGGCGCGGGGCGCCGCCGGCGCTTGTCCTTTGCCCGGCGCCGCCGTCCCGGCTTGCCGCCGGGCTGGGGCCGTCCGCCTGACCCGGGCCGCCCGCCTGAACCGGGCCGTCCGCCTGAACCGGGCCGTCCGCCGGACTGGGGTCGGCCGCCGCGGCCGTGCATCGCCCCCGGGCGGGAGCGGTCATGGCGGGCCGGGGGCCGGCTCTGGGGCAGCTGTACCCGGCGCTGCGGGGCCGGTTTCTGTTCCGGCGGTTTCTTCGCCGGTTCGGCTTTCGCCTGCGGCGCCGGTTTCGCCTCGGCCTTCGCTTCGGCGGGCGCCGGTGCCGGCGCCGCCTTCTTTGCGGGCGCCTTCTTCGCTGCGGGTGCCGCTTTCGCCTTTGCCGGTGCTTTTTTCGCCGGGGCCTTCTTTTTCGGCGCAGCCTTCGGCTTTGCCGCCGCTTCCTTCTTACTCTCGGCCTTCCCCTTCAGATTGGCGATCACCTTGGCCGCGGTCTCGTCGTCGAGACTTTTCATCTGGGACTTGACTTCGATCCCCATGCCTCGCAGCTCTTGCATAATCTCCTTGGAAGTGAGACCGTTTTCCCTGGCAATTATGTAGATCCGTTTATTTGCCATGGAATCCCTCCTCAAGCTGCCCGTTCAGGCCACCCGCTCGTCGATGCGTTCAATATTCGTGATAAATGCCCTGCCGGATCCCGGCCGGGCCGTTCCTCGCGCTGTTACTACGGTTCCCGGTCGGGCTCCGCTTCGTCCTCGCCGGCTGTTTCGCCAACAGCGGCTTCCGCGGCCGGTTCGGCCGTCTCGCCCTCGCCATCGTCAGCCTGCGGCTCGGCCGCGACTTCCGCTGCGGCGTCCCCGGTCGGTTCCACGGCGGCCGGGGGCTCTTCGTCGCCGGTCTCCGGTGTCTCGTCGAGGCCCTCGTCTTCCGTCGAGTCCTCCTCGAAGAACTCTTCGAACTCGGCCTCTTCCTCGGCCTGCTTCTCGGCGATGAAGATGTCGACCTGCTCCTGCATGTAGGCGCCGGCCTCTTCGACGATCTTCTCCGCCGTTTTCGGGCCGATGCCCGGCAGCTCGAGCAGGTCCTCGAGCGTGGATTGGACGACCTGCCCCACCGTCACGAAGCCGTTCTCGGTGAGGGTCTCCAGGGTCTTGCCGCTGGCGAGCCCCAGCTCCTCCAGGGTCGTGCGCCCGATGCGGCCCCGCTCCATGTCCACCTCGACCTCGCGGCGCTTCTCCTCTTCACTCTTGATATCGATGCGCCAGCCGAGGAGCTTGGCCGCCAGGCGGACGTTCTGGCCCCGCTTGCCGATGGCCAGCGAGAGCTGGTCCTCGTTGACCACCACCTCGAGGATCTTCTCCTCGTCGTCAATGATGTGCACCCGATTGACCTTGGCCGGGTTGAGCGCGTTCATGGCGAAGGTGCTCGTTTCGGGGGAGTACTGCACGATGTCGATCTTCTCTCCGCGCAGCTCGCGGATGATCGACTGCACGCGCACGCCTTTCATCCCCACGCAGGCGCCCACCGGGTCGACGTCGGGCTCCTTGGAGATCACGGCCACCTTGGCCCGTTCGCCGGGCTCGCGCACCGCCTCGACGATGCTGATCGTGCCGTCGTAGATCTCGGGCACTTCCATCTCGAAGAGATGCTTGAGCAGGATCGGGCTGGTGCGCGAGACCACCACCTGGGGCCCCTTGGTCAGCCGGTTCACCTCGACGATCACCGCACGGATGCGGTCGTCCTGGCGGTAGTTCTCGTGGCGCGCCTGCTCCTTCCGCGGGCAGATCGCCTCGGTCTTGCCCAGGTCGATGATCAGGTCGCCCTTCTCGAAGCGCTTGATCAGCCCGGTGACCACCTCGTCGATCCGTTCGGAATACTCGGTGTAGATGATGTCCCGCTCGGCCTCGCGGACCTTCTGGTAGATCACCTGCTTGGCCGCCTGGGCAGCGATGCGCCCCAGCCCGTCGGTGGGTTTGGGGATGTCCACCACGCCGTCCATCTCGGCCTCGGGGTCGATCTTCTTCGCTTCCTCGAGGGTCATCTCGAGGTCGGGGTCCTCGACGTTTTCCACGATCGCCTTGCGCGCGAAAACCGTGAGGTGGCCGGTGGTGCGGTCGAGGTGGGACATCAGTTCCTCGCTGGTGCGGAAGTACTTCTTCGAGGCCATGACGATGGCCTCCTCCAGCGCGGAGATGATGATCTCGGTCTCGATCCCCTTCTCGCGGCCCACCTGTTCCACAACCTTCAGCAGTTCACCGTTCATTTGTCTTCCGGTCCATGTTCACCGCCCCGGCGGGGCCGTGCTGGCGGAACTCGACTTCGAGTTTCGCCTTGGCAATGCTCTCCAGCGGGATGTGCCAGGTTTTCCGGCTTCCCTCGAGCGTCAGCTCGCGATCGTCCACCTCCTGGATCCGTCCCAGGAAGCGTTTCCGTTCGTCGAGCACCTCAGTCGTGCTGATCCTCGCCAACCGCCCGATGTTGCGCTCGAAATCGCGCCTCGTCACCAGCGGCCGGTTTACACCGGGGGACGAAACCTCCAGCGTGTAGGCGTCCGGGATGAAGTCCTCCACCTCCAGCGCCAGGTCGAGCCGTTCGCTCAACGACTGGCAGTCGGCGAGAGTGATGCCCCCGTCGCGGTGGATGAAGACCCTGAGGAACGTCCGCCGTCCCTCGCGGGTGAAGGTGACCTCCACCAGCTCCAGTTCGGAGCCGCGGACCAGATCCTCCACCATGCGCCGGACCCTGTCCTCGATGTCCCGATACGCCGCCATACGTTACGCGTCTCCTTACGCGTCTCCCGGCC
>Ga0180430_10000655_pt1 | contig 36961 bp, 36 predicted proteins | sample SS_ome_9_FD_132999 | JGI IMG/M metagenome (GOLD analysis project Ga0180430, IMG submission 132999) | Hypersaline lake sediment archaeal communities from the Salton Sea, California, USA - SS_1_S_2 metaG | ecosystem: Environmental > Aquatic > Non-marine Saline and Alkaline > Hypersaline >...
CATGGCCGTCCAGGGAGACCAGGCGTGGAAGTTGCGCAGGTTGTTGATCTGGCTGAATACGGTTTCGGGCGAGGCGTCGATTTCGATGCTGCGTTCCACCAGCGCCCTGGATGGCAGCATGAGACCGATCACCACCAACAGAATCAGAAGAATGAGCAGGACGCGAAACAGAAGACGGGCTAGGGCCATGATGAATCTCTTCAGGGGTTGAGATGGGGAAGCCAGTTGTGCGCGATCAGTTTACTGCGCTGTCCATCGTGCGCGAAGCGGCTGATTGCAGCATTGTCGACAACCGCCCGGTACCAGTTGAACGGTGGGGCCTGCGTGACGTGTCCCAGGGTTGCGCGGATCACCCCGGCATGGGCGACGACAAGCAGGTGTCCGCCGCGGTGCTCTCTTGCGGCCTGTTCGAACACCCGTGCGGTCCTGGCGCCAAAATCCTGCAGGGTTTCGGCACCGGCGGGACGATTGTTGACCGGATCGGCATAAAACGCATGGTACTCGTCGGCGCGCGTTGCAAGCAGTTGCGCACGCGTGGCGCCCTCCCAGGAGCCAAAGCCGACTTCCCTGAGGTCCTCGAGGACCTGCACCGGGATACCACGTTCCTCTCCCAGCCAGCTCGCGAAGGCGCTGCACCTCTGCAGCGGTGAACTGAGGATGCCTGTCCAGCCGCCCAGCGTGGCGACAGTGGCACGCATCTGTGCCCAGCCGTTGTCGCTGAGCGGGTCATCGACGCCGTGGCCGCGGTACTTGCTGCCACCTTCGGGTTCACCGTGGCGCAGATAATCGAAAAGGGTTTGGGACATGGGGCCTGCAGCTTGTTTTCACGAGCCCGCAGTTTAGCCGCTTGTGGAGATCCGGGTCTCCTGCTTGTGTGCGCTTGTGGCTTCTCCGGTGCCCTGGTGCAGACCCAGGATCAGCTGGTTGCGCAGCGCCTGGACCAGGTGCAGCACATTGGGGTTTTCATCAAAACCATGCGGCAGGTCGTATTCTGCATAGATGATGCCCAGGGTGGTGTTCTCCACGCGCAGGGGAAGGGCGAAAAACGATCCGGGGTTGCCATGTTGCAGCAGCCAGTCCGGCAGCTTGGCAACGATTTTCTGCTGGGTGGCATCCTTGATGTAGACGTCGCTGTTCTGGATCAGCGCAAGGGAGAGCAGGTTTGGCGAGCCGCCGATTCGCAGTTGAAAATCGGCGGCCAACTCCTCGGCCTGGTGCCCCAGGCCGGTGACGCCGACGACCTTCTTCGTCTTGGCGTTCATGATGCCGGCGACCACGCGGCTGAAGCGCATGCCGCGGTAGAGGATTTCCAGCACCAGGTTGAGCAGCTCGCGCGTCTTGTGTTGTGAGACCAGCATGCGCGTCACTTCCTGCAAACCTTCGGACAACAGTTGTTCCCTGTCCAGGCCGCCGTTGACATGCGTCTGGATCTGTCCGCTCTCGCTGATGCTCAGGGAGACTTCCTGCGGGCTGTCTGCCACCCGCGTTTCGATGCTCATGGTCTCGGAGGGTGTCGGTGAGGCATGTTCGATGCTGTCGAGGAAGGCCTTTTTTGCCTTGTTGTCGGCGAAGTTGACCTTGAATTCCATGTATTGGCTCTTGGCGTTGCCAATCGACTGAACCAGTGACTGGCTTTCCAGGCCAAGTGCGCTGGCATAGTTGTCGAGCATGCTTTGCAGTTTCTTCTTCGTGGCTTTGCTTTTTGGGCCGCGCAGTACCTGCGTGGCCTCGTCGGACAGGTTGGCCAGCAGCTGCAGGCGCGTGTTCTTGTCGTGGGTCGGTTTGCCCGGTACTTCCTTGAGGTTGCGGATGCACTGGCGAATCTCCACCGGGAAATTCCATTCCTTGGCGACCACGCGGCCCACGTGTTCGTAGGTGGTGCCGAGCACATGCAGCTCGGCCATGTGTCCTTCCATCTCGCCGTTGGCTAGCAGGCGGCGGATTTCCCTCTCTTCATCGGGCAGGTAGTAGGCCACGAGGATGTTACCCAGGCGCCGCAACATGGTGCCGAGCAATGCCTCCTCACCGAGTGTGTGATCGATCTGCTGGCTGATTTCGCGCGCACACAAGGCGCTGTACAGCGATTCTGAAAGGATATCGCGCAGGTGGTCCATACCGGGCTGCCTGCCGAAATGTTCCAGCAGCGCCAGCGAGGCGGCGATCGAGCGTACACCGTTCACGCCCAGGATCACGATGGCGCGCGAGATGGTGCCGATGGTGCCGGAGAACGCGGCGTAATAGGCGGAGTTGACGACTTTCAGGATCTTGTTGGTCAGGCCATAGTCCTTGACGATGATGTTGGCCAGTTGCGAGGTGTCCTGTATCTCCGAAACCGACAGCTGGTTGAGCGTCGAGATGCTTTGCGCGAGTGCAGGGAAGTCGCTCTTGAGGCGAATCCGGCGCAGTAGGAACTGCACGGTTGAATGCGAGTTGGCTGTCGGTTCAGTGCCCGAGTTGGCGTTGACGAAATCCAGCAGCCCATCAAGCATTTCACGTGCATCGGCAAAGCGCAGGAACGGGTCTTTCTCGACCGCGCGTTCGATGATCTTCTGCAGGCGCTGGTCGATATCCGGCAGCGTCTGGTCGAGCGGTTTGACGGGTTTGTTGATGATGTCGTGCAGGATGTTGTGGACGTTGTTGCCGGCATAGGCCGGCTGGCCGGTGAGCAGTTCGTAGGCGATCAGGCCGAGGGCAAAGACATCGGTCTGCTTCATGACCCGGCCCTGGCGGATGTATTCGGGGGCCATGTAGCGTGGCGTACCGACCAGTTGTTCCGCCTTGGCTGGCTGGCTGCGCAACATTGCGGCAATCCCGAAGTCGGTGATCTTGGGCAATCCGCTGCGGGTCAGGATGATGTTGGAGGGCTTGAGGTCCCGATGCACGATGTCCTGCGCGTGCGCCTGTGCCATGCCTTCGAGTACCCCCTGCAGGATGTTCAGTGCAGCTGACAGGTTGGGCGGGTCACGCTTGATAATGTCGCTGAGGTCGCGCCCTTCAATGCGCTCGAACACCACGTATGGGTGTCCCTGGTATTCGCCGGCATCGAAGACCGAGACCACGTTCTGATGGTGAACCTGACTCATCGCCTGTGCCTCATGCAACAGTTCACTGTCGCCCGGGCCCTTCTTCAACAGTTGGCTGTGCAGGACTTTGATCGCCACCTCGCGCTGCAGCTTGGGATCCTTGCACCGATAGACTTTTCCCTGGGTGCCGGATCCCAGCAGATCGATGACTTGGAAGCGGTCGATAGATTTCATGCAGCTCGTCCATGCAGCGACGCGAGGCGGTGTCGCTCGATGAGTTTTCTATCGGCCGTGCCGGCGCGCGCTTGAGTCAGTCGGGAAGTTGAATGCGGTAGTGAACAGTCGCCGCAGGATTGTCCGGCTCTGCAGGGATCAGGTGTAATGTTCCGGCGTGCAGCAGCCGGTGTTGCTCGCGCCGCAATAGCAACGGCGCGGCCCCCTGTTCCCGTAACAGGGTGCCATTGGTGCTCTGGTCGTGTATCAACCAGTGATTGCCCTGTGGCTCGATGCGCAGGTGCACACGCGAGATGTGGGGTAGCGGCACCACCAGGTTATTGTCGTTCTCGCGGCCGATACTGATGCCACTGCCCTTCAGCTCCAGGTTTCCTTCCGCCCAGGTCAACTTCAATGTGGCCGCGTGATTCTCCCTCAGACTGGCAAGCTCGCCAGCATCGAGTACCTGTGTGTAATCCGCCTGCTGATCCTCTACCAGTTCCGCCAATTGCAGCGCCTGCTGTTTGCCGCGCACGGACATCGGCGGCAGGGCGCGCGTCTGTGGGCGATAGGCCAATGTCTCCAGGGCCTGTTGAGAGAAGAGGATCTGCCCGGGGGCCGCCAGGCCGACGATCCGTGCTGCGGTGTTGACGGCATCACCAAAAACGTCGTTATCTTGGGCGATGACCTGACCGGCGTGTATCCCGGTCTTGCACTGCAATTGGTGTTGCTGCTGCAGGAGTGGCAGTTCGCGCGCCAGCGCCAGCGCATCGTCGGATCGGTCGAATACCAGCATCGATTCGTCACCGATCTCCTTGACCACGCGACCACCATGGCGAAGCGCAGTGGTGCGCAGCCCGTTCAGTAACCCGTTGATTTTCTGTTGTGCCGGTGCATCTCCCAATGACTCGTACAGGCTGGTGCTGCCACAGACATCTACGAACATCAGTGTCAGATTGGTTTTGTCAGGGCTGGAGGTGGCTGGCATGAGCGATGGTGCTGTCCTGCGGTGCCCGTCAGGATAGCCTTTCGGTCAGCGGTATCAAACCTCAAGCTTTCTAATGCAGTGCCGCCAGAAAGGGAAAGGTAAATCACCTCAGGGGAATTCCAGGTGCCCGGTCACTTTGAGATCGCAGGACACTCCGACGTGGGTAGGGTGCGGCAAAACAATCAGGATTCGATTCTAGTGGATCCGGAGCTAGGCCTGTTCGTGCTGGCCGACGGTGTCGGCGGCGGTCCCGGAGGTGAACTGGCCAGCAAGATCGCGGTTCAGACCGTGCGTGAATTGATGCGGCGGGAACTGGATAACCGCTGGTTTCGCTTGTGGGGGCGGGCCGACCAGGCGCGTCTCGCCGTGATGGAGGCAGCGGTGCTTTCCGCACACCTGGCCGTGTGTGAACGCATTGAGCAGGAGCCGGAGCTCCGTGGGATGGCCAGTACGGTGGTCGTGGGTGTACTCGGTATCGGTCGTTGTTTGTGCGTTGCAGTGGGTGATTCACGTCTGTATCACCTGAGTAAGGACGGTGTTAGACAGGTTACGGAAGACCAGACCCTGGCCAACCGCCTGGTGGCGGAGGGTTTCCTCGAGCCCGGAGACCCTCGTTACGAACGCTACACGCACGTGCTTACCCACGCGGTCGGCAGTGAGGAGGCTTTGGAGGTACAGAAGTGGGTCGTGGAGATGCGCGAGGGTGACGTCGTGCTTGCCTGTAGCGACGGCCTCAATGACATGGTCACGGATCAGGATATCGCGTCGCTTGCGATGCAGGGCGATTCGCTGGAGCAGAGTGCGAGCCTTTTGGTTGATGCGGCCAACGAAGCCGGGGGCAAGGACAACGTTTCAGTGATCGTAGCCACCACTAGTGAGAGGGCCCTGTTGCCCCTTTGTGGTTAACCATCGGTTGATGAAAGAGTAAGGAGTGCGAGATGTCGCAGTTGCATCTGATCCAGGAAGAAGACGTCACCGAGAGCTTTGCTCTGAACAAGGGTGAAATGCTTGTCGGTCGTGAGGAATATTGTGATATCCGCCTGCCCTATGACGGTGTCAGTCGCAAGCACATGAAATTGCTCACGGTCATGGATGACACCTTTCTGGAAGACATGGCGAGCAAGAACGGTACTTTCGTCAACGGTAAGCTGCTGAAGAAAGCCGCACTCAACGATGGCGATATAATCCAGATTGGTCAGGTCGAACTGCGGTTCGAAAAAGATTCAGCAGAAAGGGTGTTCGATGAACCAATGGATCCGGATGCGACCAGTGTGCTGCAGCCGGGTGACTTTGGACCCAATTCGCTGGCAGCGCGAAATTCTGGCAAACAGGCCGAGGGGATATCTCCGGTGACCGAGCGAGTGGAGCGGATAGAGCAAGCCAGTGCCGAGGCCAAGGTTGCACCGGTAAACGAGTCTGCACCGGGTTTCTGGGGTAAATTGAAAAAACGCTTCGGCGGCACCTGATCACCCAGGTTTCTTTACGCAGTGATAGAGCACCGGTCCCGGTGATGCATGAATCTGGCATTCCAGGGCGGGTTGTTTCGCAATCCACGCCTCCACCTTGCCGGCCTCCTCTTCGCCGCCTGGGTGGCCTCGGTAGGCAAGAACAGAGAGTGCTCCTCCAGGTTTGAGCAGTTGGATCGACTGATCCAGCGCCGGCAGCGTGGATCTGGCCTTGGTAGCCGTCTGTTTATCGCTGCCCGGCAGGTAGCCCAGATTGAAGGTGACCACTGCCACGCGGCCCTGCCAATCCGAAGGCACAATCTCGAGCATGTGTTCATGCCCGCTCTGACAGAGCGTGGCATAGTCAAGGAGCCCCGCCCTCTGCAGGCGCTCGGCGGTGGCTTGCAGCGCCTGTGTCTGCACATCGAATACATACAGACAGCCGGCGGGAGCGATGGCCCGTGCGATAAACACGGCGTCGTGCCCATTGCCTGCCGTGGCATCGACAGCCTTGTCGCCCGTCTGCAGCTTGTCAGCGAGTAGTTCATGCGCCAGCTTGGTAAGGGGCCGATGCCGGTTCAAAACAGCTCCTGAAAACGTTGGATATCGGCCTCCTCGGGAATCGGCGCGCCTTCAAGCAGATGCGCAGAAAAACGTTCAGCGTACCAGGGGATACTCAGCGCGCCACGCGCGCCAAAACCGTTAAAGACCCAGAGCCGTGATTCGATAGGGTGCACGCCTATGAATGGTTGCCGGTCGGAAGTCGCCGGCCTCACCCCCGCGGTTTGCCCGCTGATCTCGATATCTTGTGTATCTTTCAACAGGTTTTCGAGGCCGTTGGCCAACCGGCTGCGTGCCGCTTCGCTGGGTTGATCGTCGATCTGGTGGTGCTCGTGGGTCGAGCCGAAACGATAGCCGCCGCCGGCCAATGGAATCAGCATATGCGAGCCATTGATAATGTGTTGGCAGAGCTTGCGTTCGCTGTTCAACTGTAGGAATTCGCCCTTGTCCGGCTGCAGCGGAAGCACGTTGAACCAGGGGTTTGCCTGTAGCCGGTATCCCTCGCAGAAAACCAGATGACTGGCTTGCAGTTCCCCGATGACGACAGAGTCTTTGCCTGGCTGGATCGCAACATAATCGACAGCTTGCTGTCTGTAGGCGTGGTGCTCCTCCAACCATTTACGCAGATCGGCAAGGATCAGCGGCATTTCCAGGTAGCCGGTCTGTGTCTGCGCAAACCCGCCATGCGGTGCGTCGACGCCAGGGTCGAAGTCCTCGACGGTGAGTTCATCCCCAAGGTAAGGCAGGCTATTGGGGCGCTCGAGTTGGCGTTCGAAAAAACGCCTCTGCTGCGGCGAGCGAAAAAGGCGCTGCATGTCGATGGCATGGAAATAGTGCCGCCCACAGGCCTCGCCCAGTTGGTTATAAAAGGCGTGCGCGCTGTTCAGCCATTCGGCAGTTCTTGGGGCGCAGTTGAAACGCATCCCGGCCAACGGGTTGATCAGGCCGGCGGCTACCTTGGATGACGAACTGCGCAGCCCGTCATCGACCACCAAGACGCGCTTGCCTGCGTCAATGAGATGCCATGCAAGGAGGCTACCGGCGAGACCTTGGCCGAGGATCAGGTAGTCGTGAACAGCTGGGGACATGCACAGCGCCTGCGAGTGACAAGGCGCCCATTATACGGGGCTGTTGTTCAAGCCTGCCGGGAGTCCGGCATCTGCTCGCGCAGGGTGTTGCTGTCCGGTCCTGTCCCGCGCAGAGATTTGAGAATTATTTTGCGTGTATGCTCGGCCAGCGACTTGCGATTCATGCCGCTGTGATGCACCGGTGCAGCGAAATGCACGTGCACCTGGTTGTAAGAACGTCGCAGCAGCCCGAGCAGGTTCTCAGCGAGTGACTGGTCGTCGATATAAGGGGCGACCGGGTCGTGTTCGCCGTCCACGTGGTACCTGAGGCTGGTCGGGACGATCGGGGTGCCGGTCTCGATGGCCGCAGAGAACAGGCGGGAGAAGAAGGGGCGCACATCGCGTCCGTTGGTGGTGGTGCCTTCAGGGAATAGGGTCAACAGGCCATCCTGGGCAAGGCGGTCGCCGATGGCCTGGCTGATGGCTGATGCCTGCCCGCCGCCCCGGCGAATGAACAAGGTGCCGGAGCGTGCCGCCAGCCAGCCAATAACCGGCCACCGCCGCACCTCGTCCTTGGACAGAAAGGCGGTCGGGGTTAGGTGGCCGAGCACGATGATATCGAGCCAGGAGACATGGTTGGCCACGACCAGGGCGGGCGCCTGGGGACGGTAGCCGGAGGTGGTGATCTCCAGGCGCAGAATGGCGGCCAGGCGACCATGCCACCAGGACGCCACATAGGGGTTGGTGCGCCAGTCACCGGTTGCGGGGTCGCGGCGTATCACCAGCGGCGTCAGCACCACCCCAACAATCAGGTGCACGAGCAGGCGCGACCCGCGCCAGGCTACCCTCAGTGTGCTCAAAGCGGTCTCCTTTGAACGTTCTAACCCTTGGACACACGATCCAGGAAATGACGGGTGTAGGAGGCATCCATCTTCTCCACATCCACCAGGACCAGGATGTCTGCGCAGTTGAACTCCGGGTCGAAGCAAGGTTCGCCGCAGGCCACTGCGCCCAGGCGGAAGTATGCCTTAAGTAACGGTGGAAGTGGGGCGGAAACGACTTCAGCGCTGCCCGCCGGGAGTGCCGGCAGCGGATTCTTCGGGGTCACCCGCCATTGTTGGTCGCTCATGGCATGTTGCCGGACGTTGTTCATGATCGCCTGGGCGACAAGGCCACCATCCTCCATCTCGATGCTCGCGCAACCAAAGAGGTGAGTGATCTCGAACTGCCTGATGAAGTCGGCAAGGCCGGACCAAAGCACGGCGATGGCGGCACCCTGTCGGAAATCGGGGTCTACGCAGGTGCGACCGACCTCAAGGGTGCGCCCGGGTAGCTGGTGCAGGGCCTGCATCTCAAATTCGCTTTCGGAGTAGAAGCCCCCCGCCTTGCGCGCCTGTTCGCCCAGTAGCAGGCGGGTGGAGGCAATGACGCGGCCGCTGGCCGTCTCCTTGACCAGCAGGTGGTGGCAAAAAGGGTCGAAACGGTCTTCATCTCGGCCGCTGCTGCCTTTTACCTGAGCGCCCATCTCGCCAGCAAACACGCGGTGCCGGAGTTCCTGAGAGGCCTGGATGTCATCGATGGTGGTGGCCAATTCCACGTAAAGGCGCGATTTCCTGCGTGCGACAGCAACACTGGGGATGGCGTTCATAACGAAGAGCCCTGTGCAAGAATTTGATGCGCGGACTCTATGTGGGGTGCATGACAGCAGTGGGTCGCGGGTATGACCGCGATGTTGCAGTTCTGCGGGCCGTTACTTCCCGTGTTGGCGGGTGTACTCGTACATCGCGATGGAGGCGGCCACGCTGGCGTTGAGGCTTTCCATCTCCCCGTACAGAGGGATTCCCAGGGTCCTGATGCCCGGGAAATCGGCCGGATCAAAACTCAGGCCGTTTTCCTCGTGACCGATCACGAAGGCGCTCTTTTCCGCCAGCTTGGCTTGCGTGAGGCTGAGTTCTGCATTGGCTGTCATGGCATAAAGGGTGTAGCCCTTTGCCTGTAACTCCCGGATGGCATCTTCCACGGATGCATGGAAACGTGCCGGCACCTTGCGGAAGGCGCCCTTGGCCGGGGCCGGGTCGAAAACCCCGATATTCACCAGGTGGATCTCGGCGCCGCCGAAAGCCTGGGCGCTGCGGAATATCTTGGGGACGTTGTAGCCGGCCTTGAGGTTGTCGAGTAGGCAGGCAAAGGCATTGGGGCCGGGCTGCGCCATCGCATTGCGCTGGCGTGCCTTGCGATAACGCTGCTCGATCTGCCGTTGGCGTTCCAGGCGCTCGGCCTTGCGTTGCGAGCGGGTGAGTGCGAGTGCTGTTTCCTGATCGTTCACGTGTCTGTGCGCCTGGGGCCGCGTTCAGGTATTTAAGGTTTCAATAATCGGCGCCCCGACGTGAGAAGCCGCTTTATTCGGCGTAGAATAACAAGTCTTTACCCCGAGCAGGCTTGTTCAAATGACTCAGGAAGCAAAACCGGTTGCCGAGGCATTGTTGCGCGAGGTGGATACCCCGGAAGCTTTGCGAGAATTGGCTCCCGAGCGTCTGCAGGCCGTGGCGGATGCCGTGCGGACGTTCCTGATCGAGTCGGTTTCGCGCACCGGTGGCCACTTGGCGGCGGGGCTTGGCGTCGTTGAGCTCAGCGTTGCGCTGCATTACGTGTTCCGTACGCCTGACGACCGCCTGATCTGGGACGTGGGCCACCAGGCCTATCCGCACAAGATTCTCACCGGGCGGCGCGGGCGCATGGCAGGTCTGCGGCGCAAGGACGGGCTCTCGGGATTTCTCAAGCGCGACGAGTCGGTGTACGACGCCTTTGGAGCCGGGCATTCCAGCACCTCCATCAGTGCCGCTCTGGGCATGGCGGTGGCGGCGCAGGCCAAGGGTATCGAGCGTGAGCACATCGCGGTGATCGGCGATGGGGCGCTTTCTGCGGGCATGGCGTTCGAGGCGCTGAACCACGGTGGTGCCCTCGATATGGACCTGCTGGTGATCCTCAATGACAACGACATGTCGATCTCCAGCCCGGTGGGCGCGATCAGCAACTACCTTGCCCGGGTGCTTTCCAGTCGTTTCTACAATCGGGTGCGCGATGGTTCCAAGCACGTGTTGAGCAAGGTCGGCATGAAAGACCTGGCGCACCGCTGGGAAGAGCACATGAAGGGCATGGTCATGCCCGGCACCCTGTTCGAGGAACTGGGCTTCAACTATATCGGGCCGATCGACGGCCACGACATGGACCTGCTGGTGGAAACCCTGCAGAACATGAAAGCCATGCGCGGACCACGTTTTCTGCATGTCGTCACCCAGAAAGGCCGCGGTTATGCGCCGGCGGAGGGCGATCCCTGCGTCTACCATGGTGTCACGCCGTTCAACCCCGAGACGGGGGACATGGCGAAGAAGGCCGGCGGCAAGAGTTTTACCTCGGTATTCTCGGACTGGATATGCGATGCGGCGAAACAGGATCAGCGTCTGTTCGCCATCACCCCGGCAATGTGCGAGGGCTCGGGCCTGGTGGATTTTGCAGAGCGCTTTCCGGATCGCTACCACGATGTCGGTATCGCCGAGCAACACGCGGTGACCTTTGCTGCCGGGTTGGCATGCGAGGGGGTCAAGCCCGTGGTGGCGATCTACTCGACCTTCCTGCAGCGTGCCTATGACCAGATGATTCACGATGTGGCATTGCAGGGCCTGGATGTCACCTTTGCGGTCGATCGTGCAGGCCAGGTGGGTGCCGATGGCGCCACGCATGCGGGCAGCTTTGACCTCAGCTACGCGCGCTGCATCCCCGACATGGCCATACTGGCTCCGGCCGACGAGGCGGAGTGTCGCGCCATGTTGCAGACCGCTTACGAGCACGAGGGTCCTGCCATGGTGCGTTACCCGCGTGGCGCCGGTGTTGGCACAGAGCCCGCGAGTGAGCTATCCATCCTCCCATGGGGCACGGGCGAGCTGGTGCGTAAGGGGCAGCGCGTGGCCATCCTGTCGTTTGGCACATTGCTTGACCGGGCGCTGGCGGCAGGCGACAGGCTGGGCGGCAGCGTGGCCAACATGCGTTTCGTCAAGCCGCTGGACGAAGCGCTGATCGTGCAGCTGGCCAAGCAGCATGAACTGCTGGTCACCCTGGAAGAGAACGTGGTTGCCGGTGGCGCGGGCAGCGCAGTCGGTGAGTTCCTGGCGCGGCAGGGCATCAGCGTGAGCCTGCTACACCTTGGGTTGCCGGATGACTGGATCGAGCAGGGCACCCAGGACCAGCAACTGGAAGAGGCCGGGTTGTCGGTCGAGCGGATGACCCAGCGCATTGCCGCACTGTTGCCTGCGAGCGGCAGCAATGCGGTCGGGCATTGATGGCTGTTTCGATAAGCGGCGTTTGCGCTTAGCAGAAAACGCTCAGTACGCCTGTGTAACCGTACAACCGACGGTGCTCGATTTCCCCGTTGGCATAGAAGCCGATCAGCGGCACGTCTCCAAGGTGCTCGCGGATCAGTTTCAATTCCTCTGAATCTTCGCCGAACTGGTAACGCCCGCGTCCCAGGCAGCTATGGTAGAGGGCGCCCTTCGGTTCGGATGGCAGGCGTGTTTTCAGCGTTTCGATCATCCGAACCAGGTCATCGCGGGCGGTTTCCCGGTCGCGCCGTGCGAACTGCAGCTGACTGCCAACCGGTGCCAGGTCCCCAATCGCGAGCAACTGGTTTTCCGGGTCGATGCCGACCAGGTTGCGGACCAGGTAGTCACCCGTGTCCGAACCCGCAACTGGCAGTGCAGCGAAGATCAGACCGCCCACCTGCTGCAGGTCCCCGGCAAGTTCTTCGCCGATCTCCTCCTTGAACACCTCCAGTGCCGGGCGGTTGTCGAGACGTGAAATGATGTTGTGCTCGGATTCGCTGATTTCGTGGCGTCGACCAATCAGGCTGACGCCCTGGCTCAGGCCTGTACTCACCCGGACCCCGCCGCCGAACAAGACACCGGAAAGCCCCGCGCCAACGGCCTTCTCTGCGATCTGCACCTGAAGGCTTTCTGACGAGGTCAGGCCACCCACCAGGAAGCCTCCCTCGAGTTGATCGGCCAGTTGTTCAATGGTGTCAGGTACACCCTGGTGGGTGGGGTCACCATGTACCACGGCAATGGTGGCGAGGCTTCGGGTACGCCACTCGCTGATGCTGTCCAGCCAGGCTTTGGGGTCATCCCGGATCGGGGGAATGACGCGAAAGTCGTTTTCCTCAAGGTCTGTCAGCATGACCGCGACCGCGGCTTCCTCGTAGGTCTCCCTGCCGGTGCTGCAAAGGCCCTGCGCGACACTGCCTACCCAGTGTCCGACCCTCGTGCGGGAACGCAGGTAATCAACGATGCGGTCGGCATCGCCTGCCAGGCTATCGGCGATGTAGATGAAGGCCAGCTGGCCATTGGGCTCAGCCGGCAGGTCATCCAGCAGTTTGTCACAGATGCTGCGCCAATCGCTGCCGGTGTGATGCGCGTATGGAAAAAGGGAAGCGGCCACTTTTGTATCCCGAAGAGTTCGAACTGACGACAGTCTACAAAAGAAAAAGGCGGCCGTTTGGCCGCCTTTTCCGCTGGGCTGGGGTGGTTATCAGCCGGCGTTGGCCATCATCTGGTCGATGATCGGGCCAAGGATGATCTCCATGGCAAAGCCCATCTTTCCGCCCGGAACCACGATGGTGTTGCGGCGCGACATGAAGGAACTCGGAATCATGCTGGTCAGATACGGGAAGTCGGTATCAAACTTTTTCGGGTCAGCAAAGCGGATGACCACGAAGCTCTCATCCGGAGTCGGGATGTCGCGAGCGATGAACGGGTTGGAGGTGTCCACCGTGGCGACGCGCTGGAAGTTGATGTCGGTGCGCGAGAACTGCGGGGTGATGTGGTTGATGTAGTCCGGCATGCGACGCAGGATGGTGTCCACGATCGCCTCTTCGGAGTGGCCACGCTCGGCGTTGTCACGGGCGATCTTCTGGATCCACTCCAGGTTGACCACCGGTACCACGCCGATGCCCAGATCGACGAACTGGGAAATATCGACATCATCATCCTTGGCCAGGCCGTGCAGGCCCTCGTAGAACATCAGATCCGTACCTTCCGGAATCGGCTCCCACGGGGTGAATTCGCCCGGCTTCTTGTCAATCCCCAGGCGAGCATTGTGCTCGGCGGCCTCTTCTTCACTGTGAAGGTAGTAACGCTTCTCGCCGGTACCGGTTTCGCCATAAGTTTTAAACAGTTCGGCGATCTTGCCGAATTCGTTGGCTTCCGGGCCGAAGTGGCTCATGCCCTCAGCCATCTTGGTTTTCATCTCGACACGGTTGTAACGGTGGAAGCTGTCGCCCTCGACGACCGCGGCTTTGATGCCTTCGCGCAGGAAGATGTGTTCGAAGGCGCGCTTGACGGTGGTGGTGCCTGCGCCGGAGGAGCCGGTGACGGCGACGACTGGATGCTTCGTAGACATTGATGCCCCCTATAAATACTTGCTTCTGTAAAACTGCTGTCCGGGACCGTTTGGCGGATCCGGGCGTGAAAAATTTCGGCGACTATATCACACCCGTGCAAGCCCGGGCCGAGGGTTTGGAGCGGCTATGACCCCGGTCAATCCGCAGGGAATCCGACCCCTGGATTGAGAACGTTATGCGGGTCGAACTGCGCTTTGATAGCTTTCATCAATGCTAACGCCTTGGGGTCGAGTTCGCGCGGAACAAATTCCTTTTTGACTCTGCCGACACCGTGCTCGCCGGAGAGGGTGCCGCCGAGTTCCAGTACCAGGGAAAAAACGGCGTCCAGACAGGCTTCGGCCGCCTTGCTTTGGGCCGGGTCATCCGGGTCAAGCAGCAGGTTTACGTGGATATTGCCGTTCCCCGCATGGCCAAAGTTGACAATGCCGATGCCATGCCGGACGGAGAGTTCGTGCAGGCCGTTGATCAGTTGAGGCAGGTGTGACACCGGCACAGCCACGTCCTCGTTGATCTTTTTGGGTGCAACATTGCGCAGCGCAGGCGACAGGGCCTTGCGCGTGCGCCACAGTCTGGCGACCTCTTCGTCGGTTTGTGCCAGCGTGACCTCAATGCAGCCATGATTGTCGGCGACCTCGCGCAGGCGCGTGGCATCGGCATCGATCGAGGCCTGTGAACCGTCGACCTCGATCATCAGCATCGCCCGGGCCCCGTCAGGCAGGCCGAGGTCGGAGAAATTGCGTACCGTTTCGATGGCCTGCCCATCCATGAATTCCAGCGCACAGGGAGTGACCGGCTGTGCCATCAGGGCGGAGACCGCGCGTGCGGCACTGTCGATATCGCGGTAGATCGCCTGCAGCGTGCGTTTGGCCTGCGCCAGCGGAGTGAGTTTCAGGGTGGCCTCGGTAATCACCGCGAGGGTGCCTTCGGAGCCGATCAGCAGGCGGGTGAGGTCGTAGCCCACTACGCCTTTGCTGGTGCGGACGCCTGTTCGCAGGGTGTCGCCATTGCCGGTGACTGCGATCAGGCCGAGTGTGTTCTCGCGCGGGGTCCCGTACTTGACGGCGCGCGGCCCGGCCGAGTTGTAGGCGAGGTTGCCGCCGACCGTGCAAACCGCAGCGCTGGTCGGGTCAGGCGGCCAGAAAAAGCCCTGCTCCCGTGCGGCATCCTGCAGCTCCTGGTTGGTGAAACCGGGCGATACGACGGCAGTGCGATTGTCCGCATCGATCTGCAGTGTTTCGCGCAGCTGCTCGGTAGAGAGCACCACGCCGCCTGCTGCCGGCACCGTGGCGCCGGTCGTGCCGGTGCCGCGGCCGCGCGGGACCAGCGGGACCCGGTGCTCGTGGCACAGTCTTACCAACTCACAGACCTGCTGGTGATTTCTCGGAAAACAGACCGCGCCAGGCATGGCCTGCTGACGGCTGTTGTCGTAACCGTAGGCCCAACAATCTGTTGGAGAGAGCAAGAGTTGCTTGCTGTCGAACAGCTTTTTCAGCCGTGCGACGAAGTTGTCCGGCAGCGCGGCTTCAGTAATATTCAAACAGGCGAACCACGCGCTTCACGCCACTGACGAAACGCACTTTCTCCGTGACGGCGTCGGCCTCCGCGCTGCTCAACAGCCCCATCAGGTAAACAGTGCCCGATGAGGTTACGACCTTGACCCGAAGTGGGTCGAACCCTTCGATGCCGGCATCGAAGATCGCGAGTTTGACCTTGGTGGTGATGTAGGCATCAGAGGTCGCCTCGCCCCAGGTGCCTTCGGCGCCGATCAGGACCTCGTTGTATACCTTGCGTACACGCGGGATGGTCGCAATCTGCTGCTGCAGGCGGTTTACCAGCTCCGCGTTCTCGGCCTGGCCGGTCAGCAGTACCTGGAGGTTATACACGTCTATGTTGATGTTGCTGCGCTGTTTCAGGTCCTCGTCGGCCTGACGCATTTGCATGGCTTTGATCAGGATTTCCTTGTCTTCGATGATGGTGCCGGTGGTTCGGCGATCGTGGACGACAGCGCCGCCGGCAGCCACCCCGCCGACCACCGCGGCGGTGCATCCGCCCAGCAGACTGGCGGCAATCAGTACGAGGGGAACGAGGTATCGTTGGGTGATCATGGTTTCAACTTCCTAATAACTGAGCATCGATCAGGTCGCACAGGCAGTGGATGACAAGGAGGTGCATTTCCTGCACTCGTGGGACGTTATGGCCTGGGACACGGATTTCGCAGTCCGGTTCCTGCAACATGGTAGCGAGTTTTCCGCCATCACCGCCATTAAGGGCGATGACTTTCATCTGCTGTTCATGCCCGGCCTGCACGGCCCTGATGATGTTGGCGGATTGACCACTGGCGCTGATCGCCAGCAGTACATCCCCAGGATGTCCAAGGGCCGCAATCTGGCTGCTGAAAATGTATTCGCAGCTCAGGGCCTCGGCAAGCGATGTCATGGTTGCGCTGGAAGAGTTCAGGGCCATGGCCGGCAGTCCCGGGCGTTCGCGTTCGAACCGGTGGATCATCATGGCCATGAAATGCTGCGAGGCGGACGAGGATCCACCATTGCCACAACTCAATACCTTGCCACCCTGGAGCAGGGCTTCGACAACAGTGGTCGAGGCTCGCGCGATGGTGGGGCCCAGGGTGCTGGCCGCCTGGCTGGTGTGTTCAATGTTGGCGGCAAACTGCTGCGCAACCCGGTGTTCTAGGTCCATGGCGATACGGGATGATTTCGGTCGCTGAAGTTTCGCACGCTGCGCTAGCCGACATCAAAGGCGTTTTTGATCCACTGCAGATTCCCGCTTGCGTCGATACCCACCACGTCGAAACGGCATGGGCCGCTCCACGCGTGCTTTTGCAGGTAATGCTGCGCAGCGATGGCCAGGCGGTTCTGTTTGCGCCGGTCGACACTGGCGAGGGCGCCCCCGTAGGCATTGTTGCGACGCAGTCGCACTTCGACGAAAACCAGGGTGTCCTTGTCGCGCATGACAAGGTCAATTTCACCACCCCGGCACCGGTGGTTGCGGTCGACTGCCTGCAGGCCCTTCTGTACCAGGTGGTTGTGTGCGCTGATTTCGGCTTCCGTGCCCTGTTGCTGCGTCCTTGCCATGCTCGTCAGCCCTGTGGTTGGATGCGCTGAAGCGGTATTCCGGGATCGTTTGGTGCCGAAGTGGCAGGCGTCGCGGCGGGTGATTCCTCGTAACCACTGTTTTGCAGGTCGAGACGCGCGGCGTATCCGAGGATTTGTGGCGGGTCGTCCAGTTTCAGCCATACGGTCTGGCGCAGGACACGGTTTTCCGGGTCCATGAACAGGTTACCCGTGTGACCATCGAGCGATTCGTAAATGCTGCTGTCGAGGCGCGCGAGGTGAGGCAGCAGATTGAGCGCATCCATGCCCATGGCATGGAGTCTGACCAGGGGGCTGTTAATGCTGGGCAGGTGCCGGGCGAGCACATCGCGTTCCCCGGTGCTGACCAACAACGGGATGTCCGCAAGCATCATGCCTTTCATGTCCGCCAGTTGCTGCGCGCTGAGCTCGCCAGTCCAGGCGTGCGAGGTGGCATACAGGGGGAGGTCGCCTGCGTGATGGAACTGAAGAAGCGGCGGAAAGCTTTGCGCCTGGCGCGGGCGTGCCGCAAGGAAGATGGCATCCACATCCTGGCGTCTGCGGGGCTCGAACTCGACCTTCTGGCCAAGCCACTGCTGTATCTGCCGGTGTCGCTGCCTGCTCTGGTCGAGGTGCAGCAGGCTGGTGATGGCCTCCGAGTAATCGTGGCCGGTGGCATCGTAATGCCGATAATCGACCACTGAGCCTCCCAGCGATTGCCAACGGTTATCAAAAGCGCGCGCGATTCTCTCACCCCAATCCCCTTCCGGCACCAAGACGACCGGCCGGCGCAAGCCATCCAGCCAGATGCGCTCCGCGCCCTGGCGCGCCTCGTCTTCCGGGGACAGGGCAAACATGAACAGGTTGGCGGGGGGGGTAGAGTCAGTCTGAACCTGGTTGAGTGCCAGGACTGGGATGGGAAGTTCGCCGGCGCGTGAGAGCTGGGTAACCGCCTCTTTTTGCAGTGGGCCGACAACAATTTCGGCCCCGTCGTTGACGGCCTGACTGTACAAGGGCCAGACATTGTCGGTATCGGCAGAATCATAGAAACGCAACTTTGGCCGCTGTGTCGGATCAAGCTGGTAGTAGCTGATCATCAGGCCATCCCTGACGGCAGCCGCCGCGGCCGCATAGCGTCCGCTTTGCGGCAATAGCACGGCCACTTGGGCAGCACGCTGCACCTGCTGCTGCAGGCGCGCCTGGTATCCGCTGATCACCTCCGGGAAAGCAGGGTGATCGGGGAAGCGGACACGCCATTGTTGGAGTTCCGGCTGCAGTGCCTGTGGATCATCTCCGTACTGCTTGATCAAGAGGGCGAGCTGCATCCAGCCACCGGCAACACCCGGTGGAGAGGGTTGCAGGTTGCGCAAAACCAGTTCATTCAGCAGAGCGAGGTTGCGCAATATCTCGGACTGAACCGCCAGGCGTTTCTCACGCTCGGTCTCCAGGGCGTCCAGTTGCTGGAGGGTGTTGGCCGAGTCCAGGAGATTGCCTGTCAGACGGAAAGCGTTGGCAAGGTCGCGCAGGTAGCGCCGCTGCAGAGCGATTGGTGCATCGTCTGCCGGCCTTGGTTGGTAAAGCAGTTCCAGGGCCAGATCCGGGCGGCGCTGTGCGAACATGAGTTCGGCGCGTAACAGGCGGGCATGCAGTGCCTGCCTGGGGGTGAGTGGCGCTTCGGCAAGCTGGGCAAGCAGGGCTTCAGCCGTGTTGAGATCGCGGCCTTTGAGTGCCGCATCTGTGGCTTCCAACTGGTAGTGAACCATGGCTTCACCGGTGTTCCGCGCCGCCAGCTCCCGATAAAGGGTGCTGGCGCCCAGGAAATCCTGCTGTTCCAGGAGCATTTGCGCTCTTGCCTCAGCAGGGTCGAGATCAGTTCGGGTTGGTGGCTTGACCGGGCCACAGGCGGCCAGCAGGCCAGCCAGTATCAGCGCGATAACGATGTGGGCAGGAAAACGACGAAGTTGCATGCAGGGTCCGCTGGGGAGAGGATGGTTGGAAAGGAACCACGGAGTATCAGAGGTCGAAAAACCCGTGTCAAACGACGAGCAGCGCAAGGGATGTCTTTTCGTGGTGGCCACGCCAATCGGCAACCTGGCGGATATCAGCGCACGCGCCCTGGAAGTGCTGCAGACAGCGGATGTCATCGCCGCTGAAGACACGCGCCACACACGGGGACTGCTGCAGCACTTCGGTATCAACAGGCCGCTGCTGTCCCTGCACGAGCATAATGAGGATGCGCAGGCGCCCCAGTTGCTGGAGCGGCTCCTGGGTGATGAGCGGGTTGCATTGGTTTCGGATGCCGGCACGCCGCTGATCAGTGATCCCGGTTTTCCCCTGGTGCGGGCGTGCCGCGAAGCGGGTGTGGACATCGTGCCCGTGCCCGGTCCGAGCGCCCTGGTTGCTGCGCTGTCGGTAGCTGGCTTGCCGACCGACCGTTTTCGCTTCGAGGGTTTTTTGCCGCGTAAGGCGACGGCCCGCCGTGACTGCCTGCGAGGGCTGGAAGCTGAGACGGCGACCCTGGTGTTCTATGAATCTTCCCACCGGGTGCTGGAGACACTGGGGGACATGGTCGAAGTGCTTGGCGGCGGGCGCTACGCGGTGCTCGCGAGAGAGTTGACCAAGTTGCATGAAACGGTGCTTTTCGGGGATCTGAACACGTTGCTGGCAAAGGTTCGGGCAGACGAGAATCAGCGCAAGGGGGAGTTCGTGCTGATGTTGGCTGGCGCCGTTGCGCGGTCAACGGACAGCGGCCAGGACCTTGATCGTTGTCTTGGGGTGTTGCTGGACGAGTTGCCGCTGAAACAGGCGGCAAGGTTGGCGGCGAAACTGTCGGGCGTTAAGAGGAATGCGGCCTATCAGCGTGCCCTCGAGCTCAGAGAGGCCTGAAGTGTTAAACTTCCCAGTGGAGTCGGCCAGGCGGTCGCTGGTGCGCAGGCACCGGAGGAAAGTCCGGGCTCCGCAGGGCAGAGAGCCAGATAACGTCTGGGCAGCGCGAGCTGACGGAAAGTGCCACAGAAAATATACCGCCAGCCTCGGCTGGTAAGGGTGAAATGGTGCGGTAAGAGCGCACCGCGCCACTGGTAACAGTGGTGGCAGGGTAAACCCCTCTCGGAGCAAGACCAAATAGGGAAACAGGGTACCCCGCCTGGCGGAGTGCCGGTCCACTGCCCGTGGACGTTTCCGGGTAGGTCGCAAGAGGCGTCCGGCGACGGGCGTCCCAGATGAATGATCGTCCATGACAGAACCCGGCTTATCGGCCGACTCCTTGATTTCCGATTCCCTTCCCGGGGTGGTTGTGAGTGGTGTGCCTCTGCGCACCACCTCCACAACGATTTTTTTTCCTGATTTGATTGCTTTTCCGCCCCTTTCTTAACAATCAACTTTAAGTTGGTTGTTTACGCCGCTGTTTTTCAATCCTTTATTGGGTTTTCGAAATTTAGGCTAAGTGCCTGAGTCATAAGACTTTTTCTTCGTTTTTTCCTTGACCGGGTGGGGAGTGACGCCTAAAATTCGCTATTAGGTGGAGAATTGTGGGGCAAAGTAGGGAAGTTGCCCAAATAAGAACAGAAGGGGGAGTCACAGTGTTTCTGGGTGTCAGTACACTCAATATGGATGCGAAGGGCCGTATGGCGATTCCGGCAAAGCACCGGGATGCGCTGGCGGACTGCTGTGCGTCCAGAGTGGTGGTGACCGTGCATCCCCAGGAGCATTGCTTGTGGCTCTACCCTGAAAACGAGTGGCACGAGATCGCGCGCAAGTTGCAGCGCCTGCCCACCATGGTTCGCCAGAATCAATTGCTGCAGCGTCTGTTGCTCGGCCATGCCTCCGAACTGGAGATGGACGGACAGGGGCGCATCCTGTTGTCGCCCGAGCTGCGCGAATATGCGGGGCTGGGCAAGCGCCTATCCCTGGTTGGCCAGGGCAACAAGTTCGAGATCTGGGATGAGGCCGCCTGGACCGGTAGTCGGGAGGACTGGCTGGCCGAGGCCAATGACTCCGAGTCGGGGTTGTCGGAACAGCTTAGCGAGATGGTCTTCTGATGGTGGGCGCGGAAGAAGCCCACCGCACGGTTTTGTTGAGCGAGGCTGTGGAGGCCCTGAATGTGCGGGCCGACGGCACCTATATAGATGGAACCTTTGGTCGGGGTGGCCACAGTCGCCTGATTCTCGAGCGTCTGGGTGATCGGGGGCGGCTGATCGGTTTTGACAAAGACGAGCAGGCGGTTGAGGCAGCGCGTGCGCACTTTTCGGGTGATGAGCGTTTCTTCATGGTGCATGCAAGTTTTGCCGAGATTGCATCGGTTGCAGATGAGATGGGTCTTACGCGCCGCATCGATGGCTTGTTGCTGGACCTGGGGGTTTCGTCTCCGCAGCTGGACCAGGCGGACCGGGGTTTCAGCTTTATGCAGGACGGACCACTGGATATGCGTATGGATCGCACCCGCGGTGTGAGTGCTGCGGAGTGGCTGGCGGCTGCGGAGGAAGAGGAAATGGCCGGGGTGTTTCGCGACTTTGGTGAAGAGCGCTTTGCGCGCCGCATTGCGCGCGCCATCGTCCGGGAACGTGTTGAAGCGCCTTTGTTGCGTACCGCGCAGCTTGCGGCATTGGTCGAGCGCGCATCGCCGGTCAGGGAGAAGCACAAGCATCCGGCCACGCGGACGTTTCAGGCGATTCGTATATTCATTAACAAGGAGTTGGATGACCTGCAGGCGTGTCTGCGCGATTCGCTACAGGTGCTTGCCACCGGGGCCCGCCTGGTGGTGATCAGTTTCCACTCCCTGGAGGATCGCATCGTGAAGCGTTTTATGCGCGAGCAGGAACGCGGTCCGAGACTGCCGAAAAACCTGCCGGTCAGGCATGAGCAGACGCGAGGCTCCTTGCGGGTTGTTGGTAAGGCGGTCAAGCCCTCCGATGCTGAGGTGGGTGTCAATCCGCGTGCGCGAAGCGCGGTCATGCGCGTAGCGGAGATATTGGCATGAGGCGTGCGCACCTTGCCTGGCTGCTGATTTTGATCCTGCTGGTGCTGCTCAGCGGGATCGGTGTCGTTTATGCCAAGAGCCAGTCGCGCGCGCTGTTCGTCGAGTCGCAGAAGTTGCGGGTCGAACAGGATAAGGCGGTTGCCGAGTGGGGGCGACTGCAGTTGGAGTTGGCCAGCGAGGGCAGTCTCGAAGATGTAATGCGCATCGCTGGTGGTCGCCTGAAGATGCGTCCTCCGGGCACGGGTGACATCGTGGTGGTTGAATAATGGCGGCGCGTCGCGACAAACGGGCCAAGCAGGTGAAGCGTCAGGAGGCGAAGCTGCCGAGCTTCGCTGCGCGTCGTTATGGGGTCTTGGCAATCTTCGGTGTGGCGGTATGTGCGTTGGTTTGGCGTGCGATCGATCAGCAGATCCTTGAAAAGGACTTCCTGCAGTCGGAAGGGGCTGATCGTTATCTCGACCGGGTGGAGATGGTTGGTCATCGGGGCTTGATTACCGATCGGCGCGGCGAGGTGTTGGCCTTGAGTACGCCGGTTGATTCGGTGGCGGCCAATCCGCGTGTTCTGCGAGCGGACAGCCATGCGTTGGCGCCCTTGGCGCTGGCCCTGGATGTATCGCCTGATGAATTGCGCCAAAAACTTGCGCGCTATAGTTCGCGGCGCTTCGTTTATCTCAAGCGCCGCATGCCGCCGGCCGAGGCGGAATACGTCCTGCAGGTAGCGCGCGCCAATGATTTGCGTGGTGTGCATCTGGAGCGGGCTTACCGACGCTACTACCCGACGGGCGAGGTCTTTGCTCATGTGCTGGGTTTTGCTGACCATGAGGATGTCGGTCAGGAGGGCCTGGAACTTGCCTATGACGGGGAGCTGCGCGGCACGACCGGTAGCAAGCTGGTGCTGCGGGATGGGCGTCGTCGGGCGGTCGATGATGTCGAGAATATCCAGTCGCCACGCGATGGCAAGAACCTGGCGCTTAGTCTGGATGGCCGCCTGCAGTACATCGCCTATCGTGAACTCAAGGCGGCAGTTAAACGCAATCGTGCCATCGGAGGCTCCGCCGTATTGTTGGATGCGCGTACCGGTGAGGTGTTGGCAATGGTCAACCAGCCGGGCTTCAACCCGAATGGGAGCCGCTCCAGCAAGAATGGTCGTTTGCGCAATCGCGCCATCACAGACGTCTTTGAGCCGGGCTCAACAATGAAGCCTTTTGCCGTGGCGGCTGGATTGGAGTTGGGCGTGATCAATGCGAATACGGTGATTGATACCAATCCCGGCTTCATGAAGGTTGCGGGTGGACGGGTCAAGGATCACAAGAACCTGAAAACGATCGACCTGGCCACGCTTCTGGGGCGTTCGAGCAATGTCGGGGCAGCCAAGGTGGCCATGAAAATGGACAGGGCGGATTATTGGCAGATTCTGGATGCCTTCGGCTTCGGTCAACCGGTATCGACGGGCTTTCCGGCGGAGGCATCCGGTCAACTGATTTTCTGGCGCAACTGGGCCGAGATCGATCAGGCGACGCTTTCCTTTGGTTACGGCGTGTCGGTGAGCGCACTGCAATTGGCAAGTGCTTACGGGGTCTTGGCAAATGATGGGATCCGTATGCCGGTTTCCCTTCTGAAGTTGGAGGGTCGCCCGGAGGGAGAGCGGGTGATCAGTGAGCGAACTGCCAGCAATGTGCGTCGCATGCTGGAGACAGTGGTGGGCGAAGATGGCACTGCCCCCCAGGCGGCAGTGCCTGGCTATCGGGTTGCCGGAAAAACCGGGACCGTGAAGAAGCTGGGGCGGAACGGCTACAGCGATGATCGTTACTTGGCGGTATTCGCTGGCATGGCGCCGGCAAGTGATCCGCGCCTGGTGATGGCGGTGATGGTGAATGAGCCGCGCGGCACAGAATATTACGGTGGGCAGGTTGCGGGGCCGGTGTTCTCGCGGGTGATGGGTGAGGCCTTGCGGCTGATGAATATCAAGCCGGATGATTTGCAGCGGCCCCAGACGCACCTTGCGCAACTTGGAGTGGCTCGATGATGGCGCAGCGAATCGATGCCAAAGGTTTGCTGTTGGGTGACCTGGTCGCCGGCTTGGTGGACACCGGTGAGTATGGCCGTAAGGTGGTTACCGGTGTTTCGATCGACAGTCGGCAGGTGCAGCCGGGGGATCTGTTTCTGGCGCTCTCCGGTTCCGCATCGCATGGTATGCATTACTTCGAGCGGGCGGTTGCTGCGGGCGCAATCGTGGTCTTGGCTGAGCCGGCGGGTGATTGGGATCGAGTGCGGCTCAGCGAGATGATGGCTACCAGCCCGGTGCCTCTGTTCATGGTGTCCGAGCTGGGCAGAAAGGCCGGTATATTGGCGGCGCGCTTTTTTGGTCAGCCGGCACAGTCGATGCGCGTTATCGGGGTGACGGGCACCAACGGTAAGACCAGTGTGACGCATTTCCTGGCGGCTGCCCTGTCAACCCGAGTCTCTGCGGGGATCATTGGCACCCTGGGTAATGGTTTGCCTGGAGACCTGCGGGCTGCCAGTCATACCACACCGGATGCGGTAAACGTGCAGGCGGAGTTGGCGCGTCAGCAGCAACTGGGGGTCAAGGCGATTGCAATGGAGGTTTCATCGCACGCTCTGGATCAGGGGCGCGTGGCGGGCGTGCCTTTCCATACTGCGGTCTTTACCAATCTGTCTCGGGAGCATCAGGACTACCATGGCAGTATGCAGGCCTACGCAGAGGCGAAGGCAAAGCTGTTCCAGCGCAACGGGCTGATGCTGGCGGTGATCAATGTCGATGACCCGGTGGGGGCGCACCTGCTGAATGATGTCAGTCAGCGCGCGCTGGCGGTGGCATGCGGCACCACGGCGACAACGCATAACCTGGCAGATCGTTTTGTGCGTGCTCGCTCGATCAGGACCGAGCCTGCCGGTATCCATGTCAGTTTTGATTCGAGTTGGGGAAGCGGCGAGATCCACTCGCGCTTGCTGGGCCGGTTCAATGCGGAAAATCTGTTGCTTGCCCTCGGCGTGTTGCTTGCCTGGGATATGTCTATGGATGTGGCACTGGATGCGCTGGAATCCTTGCAGCCGGTCGATGGGCGGATGAGCTTGCTTGGTGGCGAAGGCAAGCCACGGGTCGTGATCGATTACGCGCATACCCCGGATGCGCTGGAAAAGGTGTTGTCTTCGCTGCGCGAGCATGTGCGCGGTCGCTTGATCTGTGTGTTCGGTTGTGGCGGTGATCGTGATGCCGGTAAGCGTCCCTTGATGGGTGCGGTCGCTAGCAGCTTGGCGGACCAGGTGGTGCTGACGGATGACAATCCCAGGGGGGAAGACGGCCAGGCGATCATCAGGCAGATTCTCGAAGGTATGGAGGGTAGCGCCGCGTCAGTGCAGCGGGACCGCGCACGGGCTATCTCGGAAGCGATCTCGGAGGCTGGCAAGGACGATGTGGTGTTGATTGCCGGCAAAGGCCATGAGGACTACCAATTGGTGGGAGATCTGAAGTTGCCGTTCTCTGATTTTGCCGAGGTCGAGCGCGCACTGCTGGAGTATGCTGCATGATTGCCTTCCAGCTTTCTGAAGCCGCGGATCTGCTACATGGTCAGTTGCGTGGAGAGGATGCGAGTTTTGTAGCCGTCGGCACCGATACGCGTACGCTTTCTCCGGGTGAGCTGTTTGTTGCCATCAAGGGGCCGAATTTCGATGGCCATGACTTCCTTTCAGTGGCAGCCCAACAGGGTGCGGTGGGTGCATTGGTCGATCGTGAGGTCGACATTAAGTTGCCTGTGATCCGGGTGAACGATTCTTTGCATGCTTTGGGTGAGCTGGCTTCTGCGTGGCGTGCCAAGTCATCGGCCTTCGTGATCGGTATTACCGGCAGTAATGGCAAGACCACCCTCAAGGAGATGTGCGCCGCCATTCTTGCTCAGGAGAGTAATAAGGTACTGGCAACGCGCGGCAACCTGAACAATGACATCGGCATGCCGTTGACGCTGATGCGCCTGCAGGATGAAAAGTTCGCGGTGATCGAGATGGGCGCCAATCACGCCGGCGAGATCCGTTACCTGACCAATATCGCGCGTCCGGACGTTGCCGTGCTGAATAATGCCGGTCGTGCACACCTGGAAGGTTTTGGCAGCCTCGAGGGTGTGGCGCGTGCCAAGGCGGAGATCATGGAGGGTCTGAGTGAGCATGGCACTTTCGTGTTCAACGCGGACGATCGGTTTGCTGGCCTTTGGCGTGAACTGGCTGTTGGTCGCAAGCGGGTCAGTTTCGGCGTGCAGCGGCCGGCTGAAGTTTCCAGTGCTCCGGACAGTTATCGCATCGAGTGGGGTGAAGCGGGTTTCGTCGCGGCCTTTGATGTCGATGCCTGGGGGCAGAATTTCGAAATCAATCTCCGCCTGGCTGGCGAGCACAACCGCATGAATGCCCTTGCGGCCATCGCGGCTTGCCGTCTGGCTGGGGCAGATTTGCCCCAGATTCGCACGGGTCTGGCCAGTCTTAAACCGGTTGCTGGACGTCTTGCGCCGCTGGTTGGTCGTGGCGGTGCGCGCCTGATCGATGACAGTTACAACGCCAATCCCGAATCGGTCATTGCGGCACTGAAGGTGCTGAGCGCCGCTCCCGGCCGCCGCACCCTGGTACTGGGCGACTTGGGTGAGTTGGGGTCCGAGCAGCGGGCACTGCATGCTGAGCTTGGTCTGCGTGCGAGCGAGGCGGGTATTGATCGACTGATCAGTTGCGGAACCCTCAGTCAGGCCGCGAGCGAGAGTTTCGCCGGTGAGTCACTACACTTCGATAACCAGGACGCTCTGCTGGAGCAGCTGGGTGAGCGGCTGACCTCTGAAGACAGTGTGCTGATCAAGGGGTCGAGAGCGAGCGCCATGGATCGCGTGGTCAAGGCCTTGAGCGCGGGGGCAACGGCATGCTGATCCAGCTGGCAGAATACCTGGCGCAATTCGACAGCAGTTTCGGTGTATTCCGCTATATCACCCTGCGAGTCATTCTCGGTGTGCTCACCGCGCTGATTATTTCCTTCCTGGTGGGGCCGGCGATGATCCGTCGGCTCAGTCGGTACAAGATCGGGCAAACGGTGCGCGATGACGGTCCGGAAACGCATCTGACGAAGGCGGGTACGCCGACCATGGGTGGTGCCCTGATCCTGGTTGCGGTGGGTATTGCGACTTTGCTCTGGGCGGATCTTTCGAACCGCTATGTTTGGATCGTGTTACTGACCACGCTCAGTTTTGGCGCAGTCGGGATGTATGACGATTACAAGAAACTGGTGCTCAAGGACGCACGCGGACTCGCCGCCAGATGGAAGTACTTCTGGCAATCTCTCTTTGGTGGAGCGGCTGCCTATGCCTTGTATGCGACAGCGGTGGTCCCGGCAGAGACGCAGCTGTTGTTGCCTTTCTTCAAGGACTTCGTGGTCGATATGGGCCCCTGGTTCCTGGTTTTGACCTATTTCGTGATCGTAGGCTCCTCCAATGCGGTCAACCTGACAGACGGTCTGGATGGGCTCGCGATCCTGCCGACCGTGTTGGTTGCAGGTGCGCTCGCGGTATTTGCCTATGCCTCCGGTCACGTCCAGATATCCAGTTACCTGCTGATTCCTTACCTGCCCGGTGTGGGTGAGCTGGCGGTGTTCTGCGGAGCCCTGGTTGGCGCCGGCCTGGGTTTCCTGTGGTTCAACGCCTATCCCGCGCAGGTGTTTATGGGCGATGTCGGCGCGCTTGCCCTAGGAGCCGCGTTGGGCGTTTTGGCTGTGGCTGTTCGCCAGGAAGTCGCACTGTTCATCATGGGTGGTGTCTTCGTGGTCGAGACCGTATCGGTGATCATGCAGGTCGCCTCGTTCAAACTGACCGGTCGCCGAATTTTCCGCATGGCGCCTCTGCATCATCATTTCGAACTCAAGGGGTGGCCTGAGCCGCGCGTCATCGTGCGTTTCTGGATCATCACCGTCATCCTGGTACTGGTCGGCCTGGCCAGTCTGAAGATCCGGTGAGCGCGCCCATGCAAACAGCCTCCTACGATAACCAACAACTGCGCACCCTGGTGGTCGGCCTGGGTGTTACCGGTTTGTCGGTGGCGCGTTACCTGCTGGCCCAGGGCGTGCGTGTCGCGATTACAGACAGTCGCGAGAACCCGCCGGGGCTGGACCAGTTGCAGGCCGAATATCCGGACCTGGGGGTATTCCTTGGGGGATTCGACGACGCTGTTTTCGAGCAGGCCGACCTGCTGGTTCTGAGCCCGGGCGTGCCACTGGCCACCCCGCAGGTCAGGGCTGCGGTTGCACGAGGTGTGATCGTGGTCGGTGATATCGAATTGTTCGCACGTGCTGCGAAGGCCCCGGTCGTGGCCATCACCGGTTCCAACGGCAAGAGCACGGTGACCACCGTGGTGGGCGAGATGGCGAGGGCAGCGGGCCGCAAGGTTGCCGTAGGTGGAAACCTCGGTACCCCGGCGTTGGATCTGCTGAGCGATGACGTCGAGTTGTATGTGCTGGAGTTGTCCAGTTTCCAACTTGAGACCACCAGCTCCCTGCAGGCAGCCTTGGCTGCCGTTTTGAACGTGCAGCCCGATCATATGGATCGCTATCCGGACATCGAAACCTATGCGGATGCCAAGGCCAGGGTGTTTCAGGGCGCCGGTCTGGGTATATACAACGCCGACGACCCGCGCGTCATGGGTATGCAGGGTTCGGATAGCCGCTGGTTGTTCACACTGGGTCAGCCGCAGGATAACGAGACCTTTGGGTTGCGGGTTGTCGATGGACATGAGTGGCTGTGCCGCGGGACGCAGGCACTGCTGCCTGCAAACGCACTGCTCATACCCGGGCGGCATAACCTCGCGAATGCATTGGCCGCAATGGCAATTGGTGTAGGCCTTGGGATTGAGCTTGAGGTGATGGTTGCGGTTTTGGGCTCGTTTCGTGGTTTGCCGCATCGCACCGAGTTTGTGGCCGAGATTAACGGCGTACGTTGGTACAACGATAGCAAGGCAACCAATGTTGGCGCCGCTCAAGCTGCGCTGGAGGGTATGCATCAGGGCGACGATAGCCGCGCGGTAGTTATTCTTGGAGGCGACTGCAAGGGCGCAGAATTCGACGAGCTGAGCGGAACGCTGGCTGAATGTGCCCGTGCTGTCGTGTTGATCGGTCGCGATGCTGAACAGATTCGCGCGGTGGTTCCTTCTGTCTGTGAAGTTGCAGTTGCCAACACCATGGAGCAGGCAGTGGCGCGTGCTGCAGAGCTGGCGCAGCCTGGTGACCATGTACTGCTTTCGCCCGCCTGTGCCAGCTTCGACATGTTCAGGAATTTTGCGGAGCGCGGTGACGTGTTCCGCACAACCGTTAGGCGCTTTCTGGGATGAGCAAGAAAAAGCGCCAAACGTCGAAACAGGCCCCGGCGATGAGCATGGCGCGCATCAAGGGAGTGGTCGAGCAGGCTCGCCTTAATCAGGACGGCGTACTGCTGCTGGCCGTTGGGTTGCTGCTCGGTTTTGGCCTGATGATGGTGGCTTCCGCTTCCTTGCATCTGGGTGCGCGTACTGGCGATTCGATGCGTTACGTGGATCGCCACTTGTTGGCTCTTTTGTTGGGTTGCCTTGGTGCGGCAATGGTTTACTTCACGCCGACCCATTGGTGGGAGAAAGGCAGCACCTGGTTGTATTTCCTCGGCTTGGGGCTGTTGTTGCTGGTTTTCATCCCTGGCCTGGGGCGCGAGGCCAATGGTGCCATGCGCTGGGTGGGTGTTGGTCCAATGAGCCTGCAGACCTCTGAGTTCATGAAGCTGTTCATTGTTCTCTACATGGCGGGTTACGTGGTGCGTCGTCAGCTGGAAGTGGCACACACGGTATGGGGGTTTACCAAGCCTTTGATCCTGCTGTTGGCGGCCTGCTTCCTGATCATGTTGCAGCCGGACTTCGGCACCACGGCGGTTTTGTTGGCGACCGCCTTTGGCATGTTGTTCCTCGCGGGGGCTCCGCTATGGCAGTTCGGGCTGTTGATCAGTCTTGCAGGCGGTGCCCTGGCTGCGTTGATCTATTTTTCGCCTTACCGCATGGCGCGGGTGACCTCTTTCCTGAATCCCTGGGAACAGGTCCAGGATGCCGGTTACCAGCTGGCGCAGGCATTGATTGCATTCGGTCGTGGTGAGTGGACCGGCGTGGGCCTTGGTAATGGCATTCAAAAGCAGTTTTACCTGCCGGAGGCGCATACCGACTTCGTCATGGCTGTGATCGGGGAAGAGTTCGGGCTCGTTGGAACGCTGATTGTGATTGCATTGTTCAGTCTGATTATCTGGCGGGCATTTTCCATTGGCGCCGTTGCGGAGCAGCGCAATGCGCGCTACAGCGCTTACGTGGCGTATGGACTCGGTTTGTGGATTGGCATGCAGGCCTTCATCAATATCGGTGTGAACATGGGAATGTTGCCGACCAAGGGATTGACCCTGCCTTTCATCAGCTATGGCAGCAATAGTCTGATCGTCTGTTGTATTGCCGTTGGCATGCTGCTGAGGATTCACACCGAGAACAACCGTGCAGGCCATGGCCTGTCAAAGGGGGGGGCATGGCAACGCGCGTGATGATCATGGCGGGCGGTACCGGCGGTCATGTCTACCCGGCTTTGGCGGTGGCGCAGGAGTTACTCTCACGGGGGTGTGAGGTTTCCTGGTTGGGTACCCCGGACAGTTTCGAGGCACGCACTGTGCCGCAACACGCTATTCCGCTCGATACGATTGAGGCACATCGGCTGCGCGGCGAAGGTGGTTTGAGCAAGCTGCTCGCGCCGCTGCATCTGCTACGCGCCATGTGGCAGGCGCTGGCCATTCTTCGCAAACGGCGTCCACAGGTGTTGCTGGGTATGGGGGGGTTCGCCTCCGGGCCAGGTGGACTGGTGGCGCGCCTGCTGCGCATGCCGCTGGTCATCCATGAGCAAAACACGGTGCCGGGCCTTACGAATCGCGCCCTCTCGCGTATTGCCACGCGCACCCTGCAGGCTTTCCCGGGCACCTTTCCTGCGCAGCGCAATGCCAAAGTCTGTGGCAACCCGGTACGTGCCGATATCATCGCGTTGCCTGCACCGACGGAACGCCTCGCCGGTCGTGAGTCTGGCCCGGTTCACCTCGTCGTGATTGGTGGTTCACTCGGTGCACAGGCATTGAACGAAATGGTCCCCAAGGCGCTGGCATTGCTGGAAGAGCCTGAGCGCCCGCTGGTGATACACCAGGCCGGACGTGGCAAGTACGAGGCCACCAGGCAGCGCTATGCGGATGCGGGCGTGCAGGCAGATGTACGTGAGTATATCGATGACATGCCCTCTGCCTATGCCAATGCTGACGTGGTGATCTGCCGTGCTGGTGCCCTGACCGTGTCTGAGTTGGCAGCTGTCGGTGTTGCAGCCATGTTCGTCCCGTTTCCATTCGCGGTCGACGATCATCAGACCAGTAATGCAGAGTTTCTGGTGAACGCGGGGGCAGCGCGCCTGGTGCAACAACGGGATCTGGATGCCGCCACTCTGGCTGCGCTTATCCGCGAGATGTGCGCCGACCGCAAGTTGTTACACAGCATGGCGTGCGCTGCCCGCGAGCAGGCGCGTCCCGAGGCCACCGCCTGCGTCGCTGACGCCTGCCTGGAGGTGGCAGCATGACTGAGCTCATGAAAACACCGCGTTACGCTGCGCAGGCCATGGGACGTATGCGCCGTCTGCATTTCGTGGGTATCGGTGGTGCCGGCATGAACGGTATCGCACAGGTGATGTTGAACCTGGACTACCAGATCAGCGGCTCTGACATCCGCGCCAATGCCGCTACTGACCGTCTGCAGGAGCAGGGAGCGACCATTAGAATCGGGCATGCCGCTGAGAATGTTAAGTCCGCTGACGCGGTGGTGATCTCAAGTGCCGTCAAAGACGACAACCCCGAGGTCATTGCCGCGCGTGCACAACGGATTCCGGTAGTTCCCCGTGCCGAGATGCTGGCAGAGATCATGCGTTTCCATTACGGGGTGGCCGTTGCCGGTACCCACGGTAAGACGACCACCACCAGCCTGATCGCCAGCGTGTTGATCGATGCCGGCCTGGATCCGACTTATGTGATCGGCGGCAAGCTCAACGCGGCCGGCAGCTATGCACACCTCGGCGAGGGTGAAGTCTTGGTGGCAGAGGCTGATGAGAGCGACGCCTCTTTCCTATACCTGCAGCCAATGCTGGCGGTGGTCACCAATGTGGATGAGGACCACATGTCCACCTACGACAACAGCTTTGAGCGTCTGCGCGAGACTTTCCTCGAGTTTCTGCATCACCTGCCTTTCTATGGCTTGGCGGTACTTTGCATCGACGATGACAACACGCGTGAGCTTTTGCCGGATATCACCCGTCGGGTAATCACCTATGGCTTCAGCGATGGCGCCGATGTGCGTGGCGTGAATCTTCGGCAGGCTGCTGGGCGGACGACCTTCGATGTTGTGGTTGAAGGCGGCGAAAATTTCTCGGTCGAGTTGTCCATGCCGGGACGTCACAACGCTTTGAATGCGCTCGCCGCGATCAGCGTGGCGCTGGAACTGGACGTGGAATTCGCCACTATCCAACGCACATTGCATCAGTTTCAGGGTATCGGGCGCCGTTTCCAGGTGCGCGGCAACTGTCCGGTGGCTGGTGGTGAAGTCATGCTGGTTGATGACTATGGGCATCACCCGCGCGAACTGGCCGCGACCGTGAGCGCGGTTCGCGATGGATGGCCCGACAGGCGCCTGGTGCTGGCATTTCAACCACACCGATACAGCCGCACGCGCGATGCCTTCGACGATTTTGTCAGCGTGTTGAGTGAGACCGATGTGCTGCTGCTATGCGAAGTATTCGCCGCGGGTGAGGTACCGATTGCCGGTGCCGATGGTCGGGCGCTCAGCCGTGCTGTGCGCGCGCGAGGCAAGGTGGACCCGATTTTTGTCGAAGACGTAAACGATTTGCCAGAAGTGCTGCGCGGCGTGGTCGGTGATGGCGACATCGTGTTGACGGCAGGTGCAGGCAACATAGGTGCGGTCGCGGCCGGGCTCGGAGAAAGTCTATGTCAATCATGAGGCGTAACGCTTTCTCGAACTCGCGGTTCAGCCTGCGCATGGGTTGCGGCGAACAGTTGCTGTTGAGTGACAGCCTGGCATCGGCTGAAATCCAGCATCGCGATCCAGAGCCTTATCGCGCAGCGTCCCCGAATAAGGCAAAAGCACAGCGGGGGCATGGCGAATGATGGCAGCGATGAACCAACAACCGCTGCGCGGACAGATGCTGCACAACGAGCCGTTGTCACGTTATACGACCTGGCGGGTCGGCGGGCCGGCCCGTGATTTCTACCGCCCGGCGGATGCGCAGGACCTGGCGCAGTTTCTTGCTGGGCTTCCCAAGGACGAGCCGCTCCTTTGGCTGGGCCTGGGAAGTAACCTGTTGGTTCGCGATGGTGGATTCGATGGCACCGTCATTGCCATGTCGGGGCGACTGTCCGATATCCAGGTCGATGGCTTCCGTGTGCATGTTGGAGCCGGCGCAGCTTGCGCCAAAGTTGCGCGCGAGGCGGCGCGTGCAGGCCTGTCCGGCGCAGCCTTCCTGGCGGGAATCCCCGGCACCATGGGTGGGGCGTTGGCGATGAACGCAGGCGCCTTCGGCGGCGAGACCTGGGACAGGGTCGAAAGGGTCGAAACGGTTGACCGGCAGGGCGGGTTACATGAGCGCAACGCCGATGAGTTCGCGGCCAGTTACCGTCATGTTGAGCTTCCGTCTGAGGAATGGTTCCTGGGCTGCACGCTGCTGTTGGAGCGCGGTGATATCGAAGAGGAGCAAGCCGCCATCCGTGCTTTGCTGGAAAAGCGCGGCGCCACCCAGCCGACCGGCAAGCCCAGCGGAGGTTCCACCTTCCGTAACCCGGAAGGCGATTATGCGGCGCGCCTGCTGGAAACCTGTGGGCTGAAGGGATACCGGATCGGTGGCGCGCAAGTATCCGAAAAGCACGCCAATTTCGTTCTCAATGCCGGCGATGCTAGCGCAGCGGATATCGAACTGTTGATCGAGCACATGCGTAACGAGGTGGAACGTCAGCACGGTGTGCGACTGCATGCCGAGGTTCGCATCGTGGGGGACGCGGCATGAACATCCAGGCGAGTGACTTTGGAAAAGTGGCGGTACTGATGGGCGGTTGGGCGGCCGAGCGCGATGTGTCGCTGGTCAGCGGCAAGGCTGTACTGGATGGTCTCAAGGCACGCGGTGTGGACGCGCACGGCGTCGATATGGGGCGGGACATCGTGCAGGTACTCAGCGAAGGCAACTATGACCGTGTGTTCAACGTGGTCCACGGGCGTGGTGGCGAAGACGGGCAGTTGCAGGGTGCGCTGGATTTGATGGGCTTGCCGTATACCGGTTCCGGTGTTCTCGGGTCGGCAATCGGTATGGACAAGTATCGCACCAAGCTGGTGTGGCAGTCGCTGGGTTTGCCGACGCCGGGTTTTGCCCTGATCGATAACCTGGAGCAATTGGATGAAGCCGCGGAGTTGGGGTTCCCCCTCATGGTCAAGGCGGCTTTGGAAGGATCCAGTATTGGCGTTGCGCGTGCTGACAATCCCAAGCAGTTGCGCCGGGCCTGGAAAGAGGCTCGTGCCTGCAAAAGTCATGTGATCGCAGAGCAGTGGGTAGAGGGTCCTGAGTACACGGCGTCGATCCTGGGTGACCTGGCGTTGCCATTGATCCGGCTGCAACCGGCCACAGGATTTTATGACTACGAGGCCAAGTACCAGTCGAACAGCACGCAATACCACATTCCTTGTGGCTTGGACGGCAAGCGTGAGGCCGAACTGCAGGAGCTGTGCATGACGGCTTTCAAGGCGGTCGGGGCGACTGGCTGGGGGCGGGTTGACCTGATGATCGATCCGGAGGACCGCTGCTGGCTGATTGAAGTAAACACCGTTCCAGGTATGACCAGCCACAGCCTTGTGCCGATGGCAGCGAAAGCCGCGGGGATCGATTTCGAAGAGCTGGTCTGGCGCATTCTGGCGCAGACTCTCGATGCGCAGAAGGAGCAGCAATGAGCAGGCGTCCACGTAAAAAGACGGCTCCTGCCGCGGATCGCCGGCCGGGAATGCTGCTGGTCAGTCTTGTTGCGGTTTTTGCCTTTCTGGCCTCGGGGCATTTCGCTTACCGGTACTTGTCACAACCGGGCAAGCTGCCGCTACGGGTGGTCGAGATCACTGGTGAGTTCTCGCATCTGAGGCACGCGGCCATCGAGGCGGAAGTGGCTACCGCGATCGACGGCGGCTTCTTCACGGTGGACATGCAGAAGGTGCGCGATGCGGTACGTGCCATGCCTTGGGTGGAGGAAGTGAGCGTGCGCAGGGTCTGGCCGGACACCTTGCGGATGCATGTGGTTGAGCAGATACCGCTGGCACATTGGGGGGAAAATGCCCTGGTGAATCTGCACGGCGAGGCGTTCGAGCCACAGGTGCCGGCGGTTTACGGTCAGCTCCCGAGACTGCGCGGTGAAAAAGACAGTGCCCCGCAAGTCGTGAATTTTTACCTGCAAATGCGCTCGGCACTGGTGGGTGGCGATTTAGTGATCAGCGAGTTGCAACTGAACGGGCGCCATGAATGGGAAGTGCTGTTCAGCAATGGATTGTCGTTGATGTTGGGACGTGATGATCCTGAGTCGCGTGCTGCGGATTTTCTGCAGGTTTATCCGCGCTTGCTGGCGAATGCGCCACGCATGCCGCAACGAATCGACATGCGTTACGAGCACGGCTTTGCGGTGCGATGGCAGCCACAGGAGGCGTTGCAGGGTGAAGCTCTGGCGGGTGACAGCTGATGGTTAAGAAGACAGACAAGAACATTATCGTTGGCCTGGATATCGGTACCTCCAAGGTAGTGGCGATCGTGGGTGAGGTAAAAGACGACGGGACGATAGAGATCATCGGCCTGGGTTCGCATCCCTCGCGTGGCCTGAAAAAAGGTGTGGTGGTCAATATCGAGTCCACTGTGCAGTCGATTCAGAGAGCGGTCGAGGAGGCGGAGCTGATGGCCGGGGTTGAGATCGACTCCGTCTACGCCGGTATCGCCGGCAGTCATGTTTCCAGTCTGAACTCGCATGGCATCGTTGCGATCAAGGATCGGGAAGTCACGCATGCGGATGTCGAGCGTGTGATCGATGCCGCTCGCGCGGTACCGATCCCGGCTGACCAGAAGATCCTGCACATCCTTCCGCAGGAGTTCATCATCGATAACCAGGAAGGCATCCATGATCCGGTTGGGATGTCCGGGGTGCGCCTGGAGGCGAGGGTGCACATGGTGACCGGTGCAGTCAGTGCAGCCCAGAACATCATCAAGTGTGTGCGCCGCTGCGGCCTGGAGGTCGAGGACCTGATCCTGGAGCAACTGGCATCCAGCTATTCGGTTCTGGAGGACGATGAAAAGGATCTGGGCGTGTGCCTGGTGGATGTTGGTGGTGGTACCACTGATATCGCGGTTTTCACTGGAGGCTCCATCCGCCATACCGGGGTGATCCCGATCGCCGGCGACCAGGTCACAAACGATATCGCCGTGGCGCTGCGTACCCCGACGCAGCATGCCGAGGAGATCAAGCTCAAATACGCCTGCGCGCTGACCCAGTTGGCAAGCCCTGACGAGACCATAGAGGTGCCAAGTATTGGTGATCGTCCGCCGCGCAGGCTCTCCCGTCAGACCTTGGCCGAGGTGGTCGAGCCGCGCTACGAAGAACTGTTGACCCTGATCCAGGGCGAGCTGCGTCGCTCTGGTTTCGAAGGCTTGGTAGCCGGTGGTGTGGTCATGACCGGCGGCAGCGCCAAGATGGAAGGGCTGATCGATCTGGCGGAAGAGGTTTTCCATATGCCGGTACGCCTGGGCGTGCCGCGTTATGTGACCGGGTTGGTGGACGTGGTCCGCAACCCGATCCATGCAACAGGCGTGGGCCTGTTGTTGTTTGGTTATCACAATCGTGCCGTGCGGGTGCCGGAGATTTCCGGTAACGCCGGTCTCAAATCGGTCTGGAACCGCATGAAGAGCTGGTTCCAGGGGAATTTTTAGTTTTTCTCACTTTTCAGTGGGCGTGGGTAAACAGGTAGTTCGGAGGAGAGCGTTATGTTCGAGTTGATGGATGTGGATAGTCAGA
>Ga0180430_10000657_pt1 | contig 36902 bp, 33 predicted proteins | sample SS_ome_9_FD_132999 | JGI IMG/M metagenome (GOLD analysis project Ga0180430, IMG submission 132999) | Hypersaline lake sediment archaeal communities from the Salton Sea, California, USA - SS_1_S_2 metaG | ecosystem: Environmental > Aquatic > Non-marine Saline and Alkaline > Hypersaline >...
AGCATTCTGGATGTGCTCTATATGCGAAAGTTACTCTGATCAGATTTCTCCCCTGGAGCGCATGATCCTGAACAATTGCTGTTCAAATCCATCGGTGGGAAGTGTGGCTGGCGAAAGCAGCAGATTTCCTTCGCGATCGATCAGATAGGCCGTGGGATAGGCCCTTACCTGGTAATCAGTTAATACACCTGGCTGAAATTCATAATGCAAGGCCTTCCATTTATAACCATTGCGGTTCATGAATTCTTCCAGTTCACTTTTTTCTTCCGAAGCCATGATGGTGACCACATTCAGATAGGCCGAGTGTTTTTCGAAATAGGATTGTAAAAAGGGATATTCCATCATGCATCCATAGTGGTCGGGCGTGCCAAAAAAGAGGTAGGTATATTTTCCTTTGAACTCTTTCAGGGTGAAGAGTTTCCCGTCCAGATCCTCCAGGGAAATGGGGGGTGGGGGATTGCCGGTTTCCAGGCTGGCCAACTTATTTTTTACCTGAGCAGCATAGAGGCCGAAATCGGGAGAGACCGGATTGGCGGCTATGGAATCAAGCATAATTAGGAGGGCTTTTTTGTGATAATCGCCACGGTAGAAGAGTTCTGAAAATTCCTGGATAAGGATCATATCGGCCAGTGTATCGCTCCACACCGCCGGATGTTTCCTGACCAGCTCCCTGGCTTTATTTACATCCTGTGAACGATTGATTATCTGCCTGAGGCCCTTGCCTTCATCAGTCTGGGAATAATAAAAGATAAAATCCTTGAACATGTTCCTGAAAAGCTCCACAAAGCCCGGGTGCCATTCCATAAGCTCGGGTCCCAGAAAATCCCGGCTTATGGATTCCAGGCCGGTTTTGCCTTCGTTTAGTTTAAGCACCCCATATCTGAATTGACGGTATGAACTGAAGAAGGCGTTGGTGTCGTGACTGAATTCCGACTCCAGGCTATGGATAATGGAATCCGTATTACTGGATAAGGCCTTCCTTCTTTGCATAATGATGCCCTTATTGGCCTCTGCAAATCTGGAGTCAAAGTTTGCTATGGCAGCATTGATTTCCTGTTCACCCACCAGTGTTTCACCACTGCTGTTGGAAGTTCTGGATAAAACCCGGAGGGGAATTACCACGGGTTGGTAAAAGGGGGAAATACGGGAATCCCTGTCCATTTCCCTGTAATCCGGGAAACTTACTTCGTAATGATACCCGGGCTCCATAAAAAGGTAAGCCTGGAACATTCCGGTTTCAAACTGCACAACCCTTGGCGATTTCAGTGGAATATCCAGCTCAAAAGACTCATCCGGATTGCAGGTAACACTGTTTGAATATTCATTAACGGTAATAAAGGGGTTCCAGGCAATGGTGATGTATACCTTCTTGCCCGAATAACCGGATCCGGATCCGCTTACAGAAGTCCCTTGTCCGGAGCAGGATATCCATCCCCAGAGCAGGACTGCAACGATGAAACCATAGCTTCGCATCAGAGATAGTCCTTGATGTCAATCCCTACAGGCAGGAATTGGGTAACATCGCCATTGTTCCTTATGATGTCGCGGATGATGGTTGAATTAACTGGGGTATGTTCCGGAGTAGTCAGTAAAAAAACAGATTCAACGTCCGGCAGCATAAGCTTATTTACCTGGGCAATGGCCCTCTCATACTCGAAATCCGCAGCTGTACGAATGCCTCGTAACATATGTGTAGCATGGACTTTTCTGCAAAAATCCACTGTCAGACCTTCAAAATAATCAGCACTCACCTGCTCGTAGTTAAGAAATACCTGATTCACCATTCTAACGCGTGCATCAATTTTCAGAAGAGGCTTTTTGGTGGAGTGTACTCCAATGGCCACAATAATTTTATCGAAGAGACTCAGGGCCCTGAGCACAATGTTTTCGTGCCCCACGGTAAAAGGATCAAAGGATCCGGGAAAGACGGCGATTTTCTCCATCTGCTTTTTTTTCAAAGGTAGTGTTTTAGTTGATTTCTTTTTTCTTGTTGGCATTAACGAACAGTACGTTACCCAGTTTGTCGTAGCCTATAAACTGCTTGTATCCTTCGGTGGTCAGCTGCTCCTGTCTGAATCCCATAATGGTCAGATCTGCGTCGGCCGACACCTCCGATATGATTTCGCGCTTGCTCCTGTCACCCCCGGCACTGATCAGGTTGATATTGGCCAGCGATATGGGTAACCTTCCTTCTTTGATCAGCTCTTTCAATTCTTCCTTTCTTCGGGTGACTGCCTCGGGCTGGTAGATGGCGAAGATCTTAATGATTCCCTCCTTCCATTCGGGATGCCCCAGGATAATATAACCCAGCAGGATCATCAGGTTGGCATTGTCAAAATCGGAAGGAGTGATCCAGATATGTATTTGTTTCTTATAACCGAATCCCTTATAGGAGGTGCTCAGGATGCAGAGGTCAAAGCCTGTGGCATACAGGATATCATGGGTATTCAGAGCCTCTTCCAGGGCTTCCGGTTCCGTCTGGGAGAATTCAAAAAGAATCATGTTATTCCCCTTCCCGGAAATCCCTGAAAGCTGGATCACCTGAGCAATGGCCGAGGTGTAGGAAGGACTGATTATGGTATCGAGGTAGACCCGGTTCTTGCTGCCTGCCGCGAGATGGATGAGCTTGTTGAGTATTTCTTTGGACTCTTTGTTGGTCTCTTCGGTTAAGAAGCCCTTGATATAATGTATGTAGGTGCCAAAGCCGTATTTCAAGGAAATCCATCTGAGAATGTCGAAAGCACTTCGCCTCATGAAAGTGTCCTGAGACACGCATATGGTAAAGGGTCGCCAGTGTTCATCCAGGTCTTCCCGGTCGGCTCGCTGTGCCAGTATCTGCAGTTGTCTGCTGGCCTGGAATACAACCCCTCTGAACAGGTTGACCAGTCCTTTTTCCTTGCGTTTATAGCTGGAAACCATGGCATATATACCTCCCATTACAATGAGCGAAAGCAAGGCATAGGGAGCATTCATTTTAAACATCAACCAGAAGGAAGTGATGGCCCCAATCAGGGATATGTACCATCTGGACTTAAAAGTGGGACGATAAGATGGATCAGCTGCAAAATGTTCTAGCAATGAAATCAGGCATATGGTCCCGTAGGTAAGCATGAAAAACATGGCTATGATCTGAGCCACAAAATCAATATCCCCAAAAGCAACAAACACAAAGCCGATCACGATGCTCACCAGTCCTGCATTGGTAGGTTCATTGTCCTTCTCTTTGCCCCTGGATAGCCAGCCATTCAGGCCCGCTCCGGGAAAAACTTCATCGTATCCCATAGCCTGCAGGGTACGGGGGGCCACCATAATAGACCCCAGGGCCGAGGACAGAGAAGCGGCTGCAAGGCCAATGGGGATAATGGGTCCCCAAAGTGCTATACGTTCCATGATCAATTGATCCGATGCCAGGTCATCGGGCGAAGCGCTAATGGCCAGTTTGTAAGCTACCAGGATGTAAACCACAAAGCCTGCCAGGGTTGCCCAGAGAGTACCCCTGGGAATGGATCTGCTGGGATCACGAAGATCTCCTGAAAGACCGAGTCCAGCCACCAATCCGGTGAATGCAGGAAATATGATGGTAAATACAAAGAAAAAATTGTCGGGATTCTCAATCTGTGCATTTATGATGAATGAAGACTCTTCAGAGGTGGATTTTCCCAGGAAAAAGAAAAGCAGGGAAGTAAACAATATGGCCACCACCACATAGAGGGCTTTCATACCCATGTTGGCACCTCTGGTAAGTATGATCAGTGAGAGGAGCGTCATGCTGGCAAGTCCCACCCAACGTTTATCGATCAGTGGGGTGTTGATCTCGTAATGCAGGTAGCGGATCAGCGGGTCAAATGCTTCGGAGAAGGCAATCACATAAAATGCAACACTGATGGCCTGGCTCAGGTAGAGGGCAATGCCAATGGCAGATCCGATGTTAAGTCCGAAAGACCGGCTAATGATGTAATAGGCTCCGCCTCCCTGTACTTTCTGGTTGGTGGCTATCTCCGCCACTGCCATGGCAGTGGGGATGGTCACCATATGGCCCAGGAATATGATCCCAATTGCGCCTATAAATCCCTGATGACCAACTGCATACCCAAATCTTAAAAAAAGGATAGCCCCCAGAATGGTGGAGATGGTCGTCATAAAGACCGGCAGGGTACCAAAGCTGGCAGTGGTTCTATGGGGGGTGGAGTTTGGCAAACTATTTTATACGTTGAAACTTGAAGATTACAAAAAAAACCTGAATTATACGAGTGTAATCCTTGAATTATACCTGCAGGGGTCCCGAAGTTTGCCATGTGAACCTGTGAGCTTGCGCCGGTTTTTTGTCCTAGAGGGTTTTTTATATCTTGTGCCCGGAAGAGAAAAGTGAAGCCGGTCTCGCATGGAAGATCTTTTGAAAATACTGGTTGTTGACGACGAACCCGAAGCCCGGGAATTGCTCAAATTCATGTTGCAGGAGAGCGATGGGGTGAGTGTTATCGGAACGGCCGGAGATGTGGATGAAGCCATTCATCTCATGAAGATCGGAAGACCCCACCTGGTGCTTCTGGACATTCAGATGCCCGGCAAAGATGGCTTTCAGTTTATTGAGCAAATTCAGGGGATGAACCATGAACCCGGGGTTATCTTTGTTACGGCCTATGAACATTATGCCATTCAGGCCATAAGGAATTCAGTTTTTGACTACATATTAAAACCTGTTCACCAGGAAGAACTGGACAGGGCCATATTGAGATTCAGAACCCAGGGCAAAAAGGTTCAGAAACCGGATCTTCATGAACTCATCGAGACCCTGAGAAACAATGGTCCCCCAAGAATTAAACTGAATACCCGTGCAGGATATATGCTCATCGATCCTGTCGAAGTTGTTTATTGCGAAGCTGATGGTAACTATACCCACATTCAGCTAAGCAGCGGGGCTCGTGAAACTACCACCCAGAATTTGGGACAGATCGAAGAACTTCTGGAGGGGAGTACATTTTTCAGAGCAGGTCGCTCCTATCTGCTGAACCTGAAATACCTCACACGGGTTGACCGGAAAAACTCGAATTGCATTCTGGATTACCCTGGCGACAGCTGTTCCATCAAGATTCCGGCCCAAAAAGTTAAGATGCTGGAATCGATCTTTTCCAAGTAAGGGCTTTATCCGCGAAACCCATGGGTTCATAGTCCAGAATCCCCAGTTCACACAATAAGTCCTTTTTCTCTTTTCTTTCCATCTCCAGTCCCATAAATTAGCCTGCATTACCACTGACTAAATCCGATAAAAGATGGTTGAAGTATTTAACCTTGAAGGCATGCCCGTTTACAAATTGAGATCCGATGAAAAGGATAATTTTGTAGTTTCCGATCTGGAAAGTAAGGGTTTACCTTGCGGAATCTATTTCGTAAGGATTAAGAAAGCAAAAGGTGTTGAAACAGCCAAACTTCTTATTTGCTAAGAAATCTCCATGGGCTGAGCTACCTGCTCATTGAGCAGGACAAATTCCATGAGTCCTGAAATCTCACTTACGTACTTAAAATTCAGTCCCTTCGTGTAGATTTCATTGATCTCCTCCACGTCCTTCCTGTTTTCAGCTGAGATTGCAATATCGGTGATGCCGGCCCTTTTGGCAGCCAGGATCTTTTCCTTGATGCCTCCTACAGGCAGCACCTTGCCCCTCAGGGTAATTTCGCCGGTCATAGCTGTGTTTTCCCTGACCTTACGTTGCGTAAATGCTGAAGTTATGGAGGTCATCATTGCTACACCGGCCGAAGGTCCGTCTTTGGGAATGGCTCCTTCCGGTACATGTACGTGTACATTGTATTTTTTAAAGACCTCTGGATTGATGGTAAACCTGGGAGCATGAGATTTCAAATACTCCAGAGCCAGCACAGCACTTTCTTTCATTACATCGCCCAGATTACCTGTCAGGGTCAGTTTGCCTTCACCCTGACTCAGTGAGGTCTCCACAAAGAGGATTTCACCCCCGGTGGCTGTCCAGGCCAGACCTGTAACCACTCCTGCATGCTTGTTCCCGTCGTATTTGTCCCGGATAAATCTGGGCGGCCCCAGTATCTCGGTGCAGGTTTTTTTGGAGAGCTTTTTTTCATAGCTGTCCTCGAAGGCAATGTGTTTGGCAATTACTCTCACCAGTTTGGCAATCTGTTTGTCCAGCTGCCTGACTCCCGATTCCCGGGTATAGCTTTCAATGATATACTCAAGTACAGGAGCTGAAAATGAAATCTGATTCTTTGTAAGTCCGTGATTATTTATCTGATTCGGTACCAGGTGTCTTTTTGCGATCTGTACTTTCTCTTCCACAATGTATCCGGAGAGGTTGATAATCTCCATCCGGTCGAGCAAAGCAGGATTAATACCAGCCGTGGTATTGGCTGTGGCAATAAACATTACTTTGCTCAGGTCATAATCAAGCTCCAGGAAGTTATCGTGGAATGCAGCATTTTGCTCCGGGTCAAGCACCTCTAAAAGAGCAGATTCGGGATTTCCCTGAGCACTTCTGCCCACCTTGTCTATCTCGTCGAGTACAAAAACCGGATTGGACGATTTCACTTTCTTCAGGTTCTGGATTACCCTCCCGGGCATAGCCCCTATATAGGTTTTCCTGTGTCCCCTGATTTCCGCTTCGTCGTGCAGACCACCCAGTGACATTCTGACATATTTCCTGTTTAATGCTTCTGCAATGGATTTACCCAGAGAGGTTTTACCCACTCCCGGAGGTCCTACCAGGCAGAGTATGGGGGATTTTAAATCTCCCTTGAGTTTCAGTACTGCCAAATGTTCCAGTATCCTGTCTTTGATATTTTCAAGTCCGAAATGGTCCTTGTCCAATATGCGGCCGGCTCGTTTCATATTGAAATTATCCTTGGTGTACTCATTCCACGGCAGTTCTACCAGGGTCTGGATGTAGTTCACCTGGACCGAATATTCGCCCGTAGCCGGATTAAGCCTGAGTAACTTGTCCAGCTCTTTCTCAAAAGCAGCGGCTACCTCCTTGCTCCATTTTTTCTTTTTCCCTTTCTCCCTGAAATCAATTACTTCCTGGTCCTGCGGCGAGCCACCCAGTTCATCCTGGATGGTTTTCATTTGCTGATGCAGGAGGAATTCTCGTTGCTGCTGATCCAGATCACTCTTGACTTTGGTCTGAATATCGTTTTTCAGTTCCAGCATCTGCACTTCTTTGGAAAGGCTTTCCAGCAGAGAAAAACCACGTTTTGCCACGCTGTCTGTTTCCAGCAGCTCCTGTTTGGCTTTCAGCGAAAGTTCAGAGTTGGAGGCCAGGAAGTTTACCAGGAATGAAGGACTTTCTATATTCTTGACAGCAAAAGTAGCCTCCGTGGGTATGTTGGACGATAGCCTGATGATCTTGATGGAAAGCTCCTTCAGCGCTGCAGCCACAGCTTTGGCTTCTCCGGCGGGTTTGTCTTCCTCTTCTTCCAGTGGAGTGATTCTGGCCACATGATAGGGCTTTTCGGTCATTAATTCGTCCAGCCTGAATCGTTTTCTACCCTGCAGAATAACCGAAGTGGAACCGTCGGGCATCTCAAGTATCTTCAGGATCTGGGCTACGGTTCCCACCGTATAAAGATCCTCCAGTTCCGGATCTTCAATTTCGCCATCTTTCTGAGCAATGGCTCCAAGCGTTTTGTTCTTCTTATAGACCTCCTGGACCAAGCGGAGTGATTTCTCCCTGCCCACTGTAATGGGGATGACCACTCCGGGGTAGAGTACTGTATTGCGAAGGGGGAGTATGGGCAATACATCGGGGATATTCAATTTTTTCAGATCCTCTTCTTCCTCTTCGGAAAGCAGGGGGATGTATTCGGTTTCTTCGTCCATGGGGACCATAAGGTTCTGTATGTTGTTTATCAAGCTGTCCATCGTCAAACTCCTTCTCTATCGGTTCAGTCATTCTGTCAGCCCTGCATTTACAGAGCAAGTCCCACCACTATGTCAATAAATGTGCCAAATTATATGTAGGTGATGGTCACTTCTTTAAGAAACTTCTCCTCCAGTATTCTGGCCATACGTTTTACCACGGTACGCCTAATTTCCAGATCTATGGGAAGGTTGGGATCCTGGTGAGCCACATTTACCCTGGTGCCTATGATGAAATGTATCTCATCGCTTTGCTGAAGCAATTTTACAATCCGGTCGGCCGGTCCATTCCCCAGAGTGAAGGATGGGGAGTAATCTTTGAGTATCCTGGTTACTTTGGTAATGGTGAGGATGCCTTCGGTAACAAGGTCCATGCCTTCCATATGAGAGACAGGAGGCAGATCGGGATCGTCAAAGACCAGACTGTCCTCGATTTCCACACTCAGTTCCCGGGATATGATATCGGCGGTTGTTGCTCCGCACAGGACTTTTTTACCCTTGAAAGCCCTGACCGCTTCTCCCAACTGCTTGTCATTCTCTTCTTCGTAGGGTGGTCCGGTTACAAGCAATAATTTACGGGGTTTGCGGAAATATATGCTGGCGCAGGAAGTGTCGTCCCTGGAAACAAAACCATCGTTGCGGTGAGCCATGTTTACCATCTTTGAAGCCAGTTTGGAAGCGGAGATCTTGGGGCTGTTCTGCACCAGTTTTACGCTGTAATCCAGCATGTTATCCCTGCCCCAGCCCAGGGGGTACTTGTCGGTCCCCAGTCCCGACTGGGCAATGCCATCGCTGGAAAATATCAGCCGGTCCCCCTTTCTGGGTTCGAACTGGCAGGTGGTGATTTCTTTTCCAGCATTTTTCTCACTGTCCAGCACCAGACAGTTCCAGCCCGGATCAAAGGCTTTGTTGTCCCGTAAAATGATGGTCTGGGGATTATCAAATTCCAGTATGTTGACTATCCCGTCGTGTTCGATGTCCACAATGGTGAATGTGGAATAGCTCATGTGCCTCTCGCTGCAGACCGGGAGGGTGTTCATAATGATATCGGCAATTTTATCCACCGCCTTGTGCTCCATGGTGAAATTTACAGCCAGCGTTGCCGTCAGGGTAGCCAGAACATTGGCTTTGACTCCATGCCCCATCCCATCGGATAAAACCACGATGGTGCGGTTTTCCTCTTTGACCTTCCGGCTGATAAAGACATCTCCGCAAATACGTTCGTTACCGTAGTTCCGCTGATCACAGGCGACCTCTATGTAGAATTTGCTGTTCATGAGTTCGGATGATCCGGCTTCTGGGTATAGGATTCTATGATGGAATTCAACATTTTCTCGGTTTCTGCAGCACCTTCACCCATGATGAAGCCAATCTGCTGAGCCAGGCTCAGGTTTTTATCAATCACATCGGAAAGCCGCTTTAATACCTCCTCCTTCTGGACTTCCGGGGCTGACATATCTCTGATAACAGCTCCCACAATTTTTTCCTTTTCAATAACAAAGACGCTCACATTCAGCATCTTTCCTTCGTACTGGATGTCCCGGTTGGTGATGGATTCGTTGTGGGTAAGCACGTAGGTGAAGAGGTTGTAAAAATTGTAGGGGAGTAGTGTTTTCAGATCTGCCCCAGCCAGACCGGGTACCACCTCGTTGATCTCTTTGGCATCTTCGCCCAGCAGGTCTATAAAACTGTCATTGGTCTGGAGTATCTTCAGCTTCGCATCGCAAATGACGACCATGGAAGGCAGCTTATGCAACATCCTGCGTACAATCTCTGTGGCTTCCCTGGCAGCTTCTTTATCCTTCAGAGCGATGCGTTCCGATTTTTTCAGCGCATCCTGAGCCTGAGCCAGCTTCTCGTTACTGATTTTCAGGGATTGGATATGATCCTGTCTGTTTCGGGACGCATAGGTATTGCACATCTCAGGTATGGCCAGTCCCTGTGCAATGGCAATGGCGAAATCGGTACAGCTGGCATATCCACAGGCCCCGCAACCCACCTCTGATGAATCCAGCTGATCCAGGTCTTTCAATATTTGGTGCAGTTCACTTTCGGAAGGAAGGGGAAGAGACTGGTCGTCAGCTTTGAGGATGCGTTTCAGATCGAGCTTCTTAAACTCATCCATGCTCTCTTTCCAGGCTTTGGTATCCAAGGTCTTGAATCGCTTTTCCACATACCTGGTGAGCTGACTTCGCCTCAGTATTCTTTTGCCACCCAGGCTGGTTCCCCTGCCCATCAGGAACTCCTTGTAGAAGAGATTAAAGTGGCTTTTTATGGTTCCGATATTTGCCTCAAATTCTTTCAGGGAATCAATCATGCCCTCTCCTTCTACCGTGATAACAGGCGAGCCATGCAGTTCTTCTTCGATACCTGCAGCCTGAATAATGCCGTTTGCAACCGGAAAATAATTTCCCTTGTAACCCAGCGGGGCATCAAAATCGCTGTATTCCAGATCGGTTTCATGGATATTCGATTCCTCAAATAGCTCACGTAGTTCCACAAAAGTGATGGCCAGGTCCACGCGGCTGTCACCCTCGAAACGAAGGATTTCGTCTTTGCTTGCTATGAGGGGACTGATATGGACCAGTTTTACGTCCTCGCCGGCTATTTGTCGAACCACCTTGGCACTTGCGGCCACCGGGGGAACAATGGGAGCAAGGTTCGGAACCAGAGCAGGCTTGTATTTTTCTACAAAGGAGACGGTCACCGGATCGTTGGACATGATGTAGTATTTCCCCTTGCTTGCCTTAAATAGCTCCTTGTAGGCACGGGCCACCAGATCGACCCCGAAGGCCACTTCATGTACCCTGCTGAATCCCAGGGTCCGGAGCATCTGCACAAACTTTCTGTAATCGGTTATGTCAGGGAACTCCCCCGCAATGGATGGATCGACCAGGGCTGCCACATTTTTATGTTCAGCCAGCATTTGCTTGAGATTGTTTTTCGCATCCCGTACCTCAATGGCTCCCGGTCCGCATACTGCCAGGCAGGATCCGCAGCCAATGCATCTCTGTGGAATGATCTCCGGCTTAATGCTAGCCGACTGTACCCTGATGGCTTTCACCGGACAGGCCCTTACACAGGCATAACAGGCAATGCACGTTTCCGGATTTATTTTCAGAAGAGCTTCCATAATGTTCTTTTTTACAGGTCTCTGAATTCCTGGTCCAGTATCTCCAGGACATTCTCGCTGCTAACCTGCTCGTAAACCTTGTTACCGATCTTAAGCACGGGTCCGGAACTGCAATCACTGAAGCAATGATTGCCTTTCAGGACGATCTCTCTTTCCAGTTGATGGTCCTTCAGATACTTTTGTATAATCTGGAGGGTTTGTTTGTTTCCCCGACTGAAACAGGAGCTCCCCATGCAAATCTTAATCTCTTTTCTAATCAGCACCATTGGGATATGACTTCAAAGTTAAGAAAAACGGCCCAAGCCGTCTGTAATTTATAATCGATTAAAACTGGTTACTGTTTTTCAAATAACAAACATAATCAATATCTTTGAGCGTTCTGTGAAATAAGTCAAAATTCATAGATTATTTAGTTGATTTTACTCCATTTATGGAAAGTCATAGCGCACGCATGGAAGAGATTCTTCATCGCTTCCCCCAGATCAAACGGAATGCCCTGATTCCTCTTTTACAGGCTGTACAGGATGAATTCGGATATATTTCCGAGGAGGCTGTGGCAAGCATTGGCTCCCATTTATCCCTGCCAACCAGTAAAGTTTACGGATTGGCCACTTTCTACAACCAGTTTACATTTTCTCCGCGGGGTTTGTATCATGTGATTCTGTGCAACGGAAGCTCTTGTCACATGGGAGGTGCGGGTGAATTACTGAACGAGGTCTGCAAATTGCTGGAGATAAGCGATGGTGAAACAACCCGCGACGGCAGGTTCAGCCTGGAGGTGCAATCCTGCATCGGAGCCTGTGGTCAGTCGCCCGTCATGTCTGTTAACGGCAATTATTACTCGGGAATTGGGGTGAAAGAGGTCAGGGAGATCATTAAACGCTACCAGGAAGATGCAGAATGATAAAGAGTTCCTGTTGAGACTGGCGCAGCTTGAGCCTTCAGAGTTGAATGCGGAGGAGGAGCAGAGCATGAAGCTCTTAAATCGATCCCAAGTCAGCCGGCCCATGGTAATGGTAAACTCTTCCACATCGGGTATGGTGGCGGGAGCAGGTCAAACCATGGAAGCCATCAGGAAATACGCCAGTGAACGCTCCATAGATATTGACCTGGTTGAAACCGGAAGCATTGGCCTGAGTTCGGAAGAACCTGTGGTATCTGTGCAGTTACCGGGGCGGACCCGGGTTTTCTTTCGCAGGATCACAGAAGATAAGGTGCACAGTATACTGGATGATTTGTTTCACCAGGTCGTTCCGGGCCAGATGCTGATTGGTCAGGTTCGCAGGGAGGAGCAGGAGCCATGGGCCGATGTGCCCTTCCTGGACGAGATACCCTATTTTGCTCTGCAGAACCGCATTGTGATGGGAAAGTGCGGTATTATTGATCCCTTTTCTTTCGGAGAATATGTGGCCAATGGAGGATACAGGGCATTCTTAAAAACCATCCGTAGCTATACCTTCAGCGAAGTTTGTGAACTGGTAAGAGAAAGTGGTTTAAGAGGTCGCTCAGGGAGTGGTTATCCCACGGGTGAAAAATGGAAAATGGCTTTTCAGACCCCTTCAGATCAAAAATACCTGGTATGCAATGCTGAGGAAAGCGATCCGGGTGCCTTTATGGACCGTAACCTGATGGAGGGTAATCCATTTCAGTTGCTGGAAGGAATAGCCATTGCATCCTACGCCATTGGATCCAACCGGGCTTACATCTATATAAGAAGTGAATACAGGGATGCCATAAGGCGAATAGACCATGCCATCAAGGAGCTAAGAGCTTTAGGTCTTCTGGGCGATAACATATTGGACAGTGGTTATAACCTGCAGATCTCGCTTCGAAAAGGACCGGGTGCTTTTGTCTGTGGAGAGGAAACAGCCCTGATTGCCAGTCTGGAAGGGAGAAGAGGAATGCCATCTTCAAAACCTCCCTACCCCTCAAGTTCAGGCTACCTGGGAAGACCGACCGTGGTAAATAATGTGGAAACCCTTTCCAACCTGCCGGCTATTATACGTGAAGGGCCGGAGTGGTTCAAGGCCATCGGAAGCCCTGATTGTCCGGGTACAAAAATCTTTAGTGTTTCAGGACGTGTGTCCACGGCCGGACTGGTTGAGGTGCCCATGGGAACCTCCTTTGAAGTGATTGTTAACGAAATCCTGGGAGGGGTTGGGAAACAGCGGGAATTAAAGGCGCTCCATGTGGGAGGTCCTTCGGGGTGCATGGTCCCTGTGGACCTGATGGATATTCCGGTGACATTTGAAAGCCTCAAGGCTAAAGGACTGGTCATGGGCTCGGGTGGAGTTCTGGTCATGGACGACAAGACCTGTGTGGTGAATACGGTCAGGTATTTTATGGAATACGTGGATAAGCAGAGCTGCGGAAAATGCATTCCCTGCCGTGAAGGCACCCGGAGAATGGCTGAGATCCTGGGAAGTATTACCCGAAAGCCCGAGGATGAAGAGGGCCGCACCACCCTGGAAAGATTTAAGGGAGTTATGCAGCTGGAAAGCCTGGCCGAAGTCATGAAGGATACTTCCTTATGCGGCCTGGGTCAGAATGCTCCTAATCCGGTTATGAGCACCCTGAAGTATTTCCGGAATGAGTATGAAGAACATATTTTCGACCGGAAGTGTCCCTCCAATTCATGCACCGAACTGAGAAGCTGGTTCATTGATGTGGATATGTGCACCGGTTGTTCTATTTGTGCCAAAAGATGTCCGTCGGAAGCCATCATAGGTACTACCAGGCATCCCTATTTCATTGTGCAGGAGAAGTGCATCGGATGCGGGATCTGTTACGAGGTCTGTAAATTCTCGGCAGTTTATTATAAATAGAGGCGATATGGGTATTAAGCTAGAGGTGAACGGTAGGACCATTGAAGCTGAAAAAGGAGAAACCATTCTCTCAGCCCTTAACAAAAGCGGGATGCATGTTCCAACCATTTGCAGCATGAAGGATCTTTCTCCTTCGGGAGCCTGCCGGATGTGTGTGGTGGAAGTGGAGGGCCGCGACAACCTGGTACCAGCATGTTCCTTTCCCATCGAAGGCGACATGAAGATAAGGACCCACTCTCCCAGGGTACTCAGAGCCAGGAAGACCAATGTGGAATTACTACTGTCCAACCATCCCGACGACTGCCTGTATTGTGAACGTAATGGTTCCTGCGAATTGCAGACACTTTCGGAAGACCTGAACATCAGGGAGCGCAGGATCCCCGGGAAACGGAGTCCGCATAAAATTGATAAATCGAGTCCGGCTGTTATCCGCGATCCCGCCAAATGCATATTGTGTGGCAGGTGTGTAAGGATCTGTGAGGAGATCATGTGTACTTCCTCCTTTGATTTTGCTCACCGGGGAAACGAACTGAAGATCTCTACCACCCTGGCCAAACCCTTGAATTATTCCAATTGTACTTCCTGTGGACAGTGCCTGATAGCCTGTCCCACCGGTGCATTGATAGAGCATGTGCAGTTTCCCGAAGTGGAGGCAAGCATCCATGACCCTGAAAAGCTGGTGGTGGTTCAGTACGATCCGGCTGTGACCATTTCAGTGGCCGAATTACTGGGGAAAAAGCCGGGTACCGACCTGAGTGGTATCATTAATGCGGTGCTGCGCCGTTATGGCTTTGACAAGGTTTTTGAAAGCTCCTTTGGAGGCGATTTGCTCATCCGGGAGCAGGCAGAAGTATTCCGTGAAAGACAAAAGGAAGGAAGGAGCTTTCCTTTAATCACCAGTTCCTGTCCCGCATGGGTCCATTATATGGAACAATATTATCCCGATCTCCTTCCGGAATTATCTCCGCTGAAATCGCCCCAGCAGATCCTGGGAGCTTCCATCAGAGAATGGCTCCAGACCGGGAATGAGGAAAAGAAAGAAATTGTTTCGGTGGTCATATCATCCTGTACAGCAGCCAAAACCGAAGCCAGAAGAGTGGAGATGACCAGCAAGGGTGTGCCAATCGTTGACCTGGTGCTGACCACACGGGAACTGGCACGAATGATCAAACTGAGCGGACTGGACCTGGAGCAGCTTGAGCCGGAAGAGCCTGATTCACCTTTCTTTTCATCCTGTTCAGCCGGAAAACTTACCGGCGTGGCGGGAGGTGAAGCCGAAGCTACCATCCGGACTCTCTACCACCAGGCTACCGGGAAAGAAATACTTCCCTCTAAATTACATCGTTTCAGGGTCCATAAACCCTATCGGGAAATGACCGTAAAAGCCGGCAACAAGGAGATCAGGATGGCAACAGTAAGTGGCCTGTCCCACGCCGTGGCCTTGATGGAAGAGCTTAAGTCCGGAAAACGAAAACTGGATTTTCTGGAGGTGATGGCCTGCCCCGACGGATGTGTTAATGGCGGCGGACAACCCATACCGGCAGATGAAGGAATCATTCGTGCAAGATCCAAGGCTATCTATGACCTGGATAACGGCAGTACGATCCATGCAGCCCATCAGAGTCCTGCGTTGAAAGAATTTTATGAGGATTGTCTGGGAGAACCCGGCGGGAAAAAAAGCAAGGATTTACTACATACCACTTATACCTTAAGGGAGGTGCTATTATAAATGAAAGAGGCATTGGATAAGCGGGCTTTGGTATATACCGTAAAGGATCTTTGCAGAGTATGTTATACCTGTGTTAGAGAGTGCCCGGTGAAGGCTATCAGGATCATAGACGGACAGGCCGAAGTGGTTCCTGAGCGCTGCATAGCCTGCGGCAACTGCACCATAGTCTGTTCTCAGGGTGCCAAAGTATATGAACACTCCATCGATCGTGTGGCCAGATTGCTGGGCAGTAAAGAAGAAACCATTGCCATGGTGGCACCCAGTTTTGTGGCAGAGTTCGAAGAGCTAGGAGACATGAGCCTCTTTGTGGGCATGTTAAAAAAACTGGGTTTTGAAAAGGTCTATGAAGTGGGGATGGGGGCCGACCTGGTTGCGGGTGCTTATGAGGATCTGATAAACCAGCAACCCGATAAGGGCTATATCAATTCGGATTGTCCGGCCATCGTTTCTTATGTGGAGAAGTATCATCCAGACCTGATAAACTCACTGACACCAGTGGTTTCGCCCATGGTGGCTACAGCCAGGTACATCAGGGAGCACGGAGGCAGAGAAGCAAAACTGGTGTTTATAGGGCCTTGTATTGCCAAAAAGGAGGAATCTCAGGAGGTGGATGAGGTGCTCACCTTTTCTGAATTACGTTCTTTGTTTACCTCAAAGAGGGTCAGGCCTTCCAACGTGGAAAATGCAGAATTTACACCTCCCCTCGCCAGGAAGGGAGCAGGATTTCCAGTCAGTCGCGGGATGCTTCAATCCATGGATTTAAAGGGGAACCATGTGGATCAGCGGGTGCTTGTGGCAGAAGGCAGGGTGAATTTCCAGGAGGCTATCCGTGAATATGCCTCTGGGGAGCTGGGTTCGATGCAGCTGGAACTGCTCTGCTGCGAGGGTTGTATTATGGGTCCGGGTACCAGTCCCGATGGAAAGAAATTCATACGACGAAGCCATGTGCTTCGTCACCTTCATCATAGACTTGAACGGGCAGAACCCCAAGAAGAGGAATACGGGGAAGAACGCCCCGGATTGGATCTGACCAGGCATTTTGAGCGCGACGATCAACGTATGAGCGATCCACTGAACCACGATATAGAGAAGGTGCTGCATGGCATGGGTAAGTTTTCCCAGCAGGACCACCTGGATTGTGGCGCCTGTGGATACGATACCTGTCTGAGTCATGCCAGGGCCATTGCTCAGGGCCTGGCAGAGGTTGAGATGTGCCTGCCTTATTCCATTGATACCCTCCATCAGACCATCCACAAACTGGCAGATTCGAAACACAAACTCAGTTCTGTGGAGCAGGCTCTGAAACAGAGCGAAAAACTGGCAAATATGGGCCAGCTTTCAGCGGGAATTGCACATGAATTAAATAATCCCCTGGGAGTAGTCATCATGTACAGCAACCTGTTACTGGAGGAGGTTAAGGAGGATCAACAATTAAAGGAGGATCTGGAACTTATTGTAGAACAGGCGGGCAGGTGTAAGAGCATTGTGGGCGGACTCCTTAATTTTGCACGAAAGAACCAGGTAAAATACGAACGTACCCATGTGGAGGACCTCATGCGGATCAGCACCAGTTCGATGATTTTTCCCGCTTCAGTCGAGTACCGGCTGGAGAACCATCTCAGCAATCCCTATGCAGAGATGGACCAGGAACAAATGGTACAGGTCATAAGCAACCTCCTGAAAAACGGGATAGAAGCCATGCCCGAAGGAGGAGTCCTGAGTGTGTCTCTTTCAGACAATCACGATTGGGTGATTATTCGCGTAAGGGATGAGGGGACAGGTATTGATCCTGGTGACCTGGAGAAGATATTTGAACCCTTTTATACCACTAAGGGAATCGGAAAGGGGACAGGCCTGGGACTGGCCACTACCTATGGCATTGTGAAGATGCATAGGGGACAGATAGATGTGCAGTCGAATAAGGATGCTGAGAAAGGTCAGTGCGGAACAGAATTTATCATACGAATTCCCAGGAAATCATAAAATATATGGCAATGAGAGAAAACAGGAAGAAAACCATTTTGCTGGCAGATGATGATCCCGACCAGATATTTCTGCTGGAACATCACCTGAAACAATGGGGATACGAGGTAGTAAGCGTGGAATCCAGGGAGGAAGCTGAACGATACCTGGAAAGCGCATGCCCCGACCTGGCCATCCTTGACCTGATGATGGAAGAGGAGGACAGTGGATTTATACTCTCATACAGGATCAAAAAGTGTAAGCCAGAAGTGCCGGTGATCATATCTACGGCCGTGGCAGCGGAACGTGGTATCAGCTTTGATATTAATGCTCCCGGCAGCAAGACCTGGATCAGGGCAGATCATTATCTGGAGAAAGGATTTAGAATGGAGCAGTTAAAAATGCTCGTTGAAAAATACCTGAATTAAGTTATGGAGAAGTTGAGTCTATTGGTGGTGGACGATGAGCCGGGTATCCGATCCGGAGTAAAAAGAATCCTCTCGGGTCATACAGTCAGTTTTCCTTTCATGGACGATGATTATTCCTTTGAGGTCAGTGAGGCTTGCACGGGCGAAGAAGCTCTTGAAATTCTGGAGCAAAATACGGCAGACATTCTATTGCTGGATAATAAGCTTCCTGGTATCAATGGCATGGAGGTCCTGGAGATTATCAGGCAGCGTAAACTGGATATCATGGTTGCCATGATCACGTCTTACGCATCTCTGGAGGTGGCCGCTAAAGCTACGGACGACGGAGCCTGGGATTTTATACCCAAACCTTTTACGCCTGCTGAGTTAAAGGCAAGTATTGACCTGATCACCAAGCAATTATTCCTGAAAAGGATTACCACCGGGATGAAGGAAGAAGGAAAAAAGATCAGGTACCAGTTCCTTTCTGTCCTGAGCCACGAGCTCAAATCGCCCCTGAATGCTTTGGAAGGTTACCTGGAGTTGATTAGAAAAAGAGAGTTGGGAGAACATGTTTCAGACTATGACCAGGTCCTGGACCGCAGCCTGCAAAGGGTGGAAGGCATGCGAAACCTGATCCTGGATTTATTGGACTTCACCAAAATCAGGCTGGAGCGGAAGGAAGAAAAGATGGAAAGTATCGATCTGAGTGAACGTGCGAAGATGGCCCTGTCAACCATCAATCTCCTGGCTATTCAGCGCAACATAAGCATCAATTTTACAGGGGATGAGGTTTTTTATAAGGCCGATCCCTCCGATCTGGACATTCTGTTTAACAACCTGCTGTCCAATGCGGTAAAATACAATCGTGAAGGGGGTAGTGTAACTCTAAGCGTGCACGGTACTTCAGAGGGGGTGGAAATCCTGGTGAAGGACACAGGGATTGGTATGAGCGAAGAAGAAGTCTCACAGCTTTTTAAGGAATTTGTTCGAATAAAGAACAACCGGACCCGGGGTATTTCCGGCTCCGGACTGGGCCTTTCTATCGTCGCTAAGATTGCCAGCTTATACGGAGGCCGTGTTCATGTGGAAAGTATCCCTGATCAGGGGAGCATTTTCACGGTGACATTACCCGAAAGTGATAGTTGATTTGGATCATCAGATTTGTTGATCCGAAACTGTGATTTAATTAACAATATTTTGTAGTATTGTAAGCAAAGATTTCGAGCCACATGACTCTACCAGAACGCACTGTTGAACGATTGAGTGAATACCGTCGGTCCCTGCTCCAATGTCTGGAGGAGGGAAAAACCCATATTTTTTCACATGAGCTTGCAGAACTTCATCACAATACAGCAGTTCAGGTTCGCAGGGATATCATGTTCATTGGTTATACCAGCATGCAGAGGAAAGGCTATGACGTGAGGGAGCTGATCGATGTCATAGGCGATATTCTGGATTCGGAAAAGGGTCTGAATGTTGCCGTAATTGGTATTGGTAACCTGGGACGTGCCGTCACTACTTATTTTGTAGGAAAGAGGTCGAAATTAAACATCATTGCCACCTTTGATGTGGATACCACGAAGATTGATCGTGTCATTTCCGGGGTTAAGTGTTATCCCCTGTCCAGGCTTAGGGAGGTGGTGGCTTCCCACAATATTACAGTGGCCATTATGACTGTGCCGGCAGATTCAGCCGCAGAAGTATCAGCCCAGCTGGTGGAAGCAGGAATCAAAGGGGTATTAAACTTCACCACTGTGCCTCTGGATGTAACCGAGAATGTATATCTGGACGAATACGATATGATTACCTCTTTGGAAAAGGTAGCCTATTTTGTGAAGACTTCCCAAAACTAAGATGCAGGTTCATTATTCTCTGGATCATTTGCCGGTGATCCCCAGGCCGGTAGTTACCGTGGGTTCCTTTGATGGGGTCCATGTGGGGCACCGGGTCATCATTGACCGTCTGAATGTCCTGGCCAGCGAGGTTGCCGGTTCTTCCGTACTAATAAGTTTTCATCCCCATCCCCGCAAAGTTCTTTATCCCAATACTGCCGGGAAGGATCTGAACATGATTAATTCTCAGGCCGAAAAAATCCGGCTTATGGAAGATACCGGTCTGGATCACCTGATCATCATAAAATTTACCCTGGACTTTGCCAGAATTAGTTCGGAGTCCTTCGTCAGGGATCAATTGGTTAACAGGCTCCATGCCCATACCATTGTGGTGGGTTTTAATCATTATTTTGGATACAATCGGGAAGGAAATTTTGATTCCCTTTACCAGCTCAGGCAGGCCTTTGGTTTCGAAGTGGAGGAAATCCCTGAACAGGAGATCCAACATGAGACTGTGAGCAGTACCAAGATCCGGAAGGCGCTGGCCGAGGGAAACATTCAACGGGCCAATGCCTACCTGGAACATCACTTTCTGATCCTCACAGAAATGCAGCAGGACCATACGAAAACTAAAGACCTGGGTCATCCCTGCTATGTAATCGGCAAACAGGATCCGGAGAAATTGGTACCGCCCCGGGGTAGTTATGCTGTTTCCCTGAGCACAGTCCAGGTAAACAGGAAAGGTTTCGTCCGCATCGGCGAAGAAGGGATGCTATTCTTCCCTTTGGAAAGCGATGGGGAAAAGGGGATATTTAAGGGTGAGATTCGCTTCCATAAGAGGATCGCACCAGACGGCGTCCTGAATCTTCAGACCATGCTCGACGAGGTTCGTGAACTCATTTATTAGTATATTTGATGCATGGAAACACGAATTGGAACGGTCCTGGTACTGGTCTCCGAAGAAGGTGATATTCACCGAATCAACTCCATCATTTCGGAACACTCAGATTTAATCCTGGGCAGACAGGGCATACCTCTCAGAGACCGTTCAGCCAGTGTGATTTCCCTTGTTATGGAAGGAGATACCGACAGGATCGGTTCGCTTGCAGGTAAACTGGGAAGGCTGGATGGAGTAAAAGTAAAATCGGTTCTGACCGGATAAATGTTAAAAAACCGAGGCCATTTGTTAAAACTCTTCCCCTGAGAAACCTTTTTGATTTTAATTGGTTAATATAGCTGGAAAGTAATTGTTGGGGTGCAAGGCAAGTTGCGTATCTTTTGAGGGTTTTAGGGAGAGAGCAACTTGCCTTCTTTTTTTTTATTTTCCTGTTATTGGGCAGTGTTCTAAGACAGTCCCATTCTCACCGAGACACCAAGCAGCTTTGTTATCTTTGGATCAGTTAAGCTGATACAAATGATCAATCGTCAACTCATTGAACCAGAGAGTATTGTAGTTGTCGGGGCTTCCAATAACAAAAGCAAGCCCGGTGGCAAATTACTCCATAACATCCGAACCGGAACCTTTCGCGGGAAGCTCTGTTCGGTCAATCCCAAAGAAGATGAAATTCAGGGACTTCCTTCCTTCAGGGAAATAAAAGATCTGGATCCCGTCGATCTGGCCTTTCTGGCCGTTCCCCCTCCTTTTTGTGCGGATATTGTTGAAGAACTTGCCAAGAGCAAAGGATGCAGGGCCTTTATTGTTGTTTCGGCTGGATTTGCAGAAGAAAATGCTGAGGGTGAGGCCATTGAGAAAGAGCTAAAGGAGATATGTGATCGCTATGATGCCGCCCTGATTGGTCCCAATTGTATTGGAGTGATGACACCTGCTTACCAGGGGGTGTTTACTCTGCCCATTCCCAAGCTGGATCCCAGGGGTTGCGATTTTATTTCGGGAAGTGGAGCCACTGCCGTATTTATAATGGAGTCCGGATTGCAAAAGGGACTCAAGTTCAATCACGTATTTTCGGTGGGAAATTCTGCACAACTCGGTGTAGAGGATGTATTGCAGTACCTGGATGAGACACATTCGGACGAACATTCCTCCCGTGTCAAGATCCTCTATTTTGAAACCATCAAAGATCCCGAACGGCTCCTCCTGCATGCTTCCTCTCTGATTGCGAAAGGATGCAGCATCGCAGCTATCAAGGCCGGGACCACGGATGCTGGAAGTCGGGCAGCTTCTTCACATACAGGAGCCATGGCCAACTCCGACATGGCAGTTGAGGCTCTTTTCAAAAAAGCCGGGATTGTGAGATGTTTTGGACGGGAGGAGCTAACCACAGTGGCATCGGTGATGCTCTATCCACCCCTTAAGGGACCAAATCTGGCCATTATCACGCATGCCGGAGGGCCCGCAGTTATGCTTACCGATATGATTGCCCAGGGGGGCATGGATGTTCCGCATCTGGAAGGACCCCAGGCGGAAGAACTTCTTAGTCATTTATTTCCCGGTTCATCGGTGGCCAATCCCATCGATCTTCTGGCCACCGGAAATGCTGAACAGGTGGCGCTGAGTATAGACTATTGTGAAAGGCATTTTAAGCAGATAGATGGTATCGTGGTGATTTTCGGCACACCGGGTCTGGCTCCTGTATATGACGTATATAATGTTTTATGGGAGAAAATGCAGAGCGGCCTTAAACCCATATACCCCGTGCTCCCTTCAGTTACTACTGCTGCCGATGAGGTAAAGGAGATTTTATCCAGGGGAGCTATTAATTTTCCCGACGAAGTTTTGCTGGGTGAGGCCTTAACGCGTATTTATGCCAGCGCTGCTCCGGCTAAAAAAGAAAGCATGCCCTCGGACATCGATCTGGAGCTCATTGCAGAGACCTTAAAGGCCTCCGGAGATGGATACCTGGATCCTGAAGCCATACAGATAATTCTGGATGCTGCCGGCATACCCAGGGTAAGCGAGGGAGTGGCGACCGATGATGCCTCCCTCTTTGCACTTGCACATTCCACGGGATTTCCCCTGGCAATGAAGGTTGTGGGACCTATCCATAAATCGGATGTGGGAGGGGTAGCTCTGGGAGTTGACACGGATGTGGAACTGATGGAGCAGTTTGAGCGCATGTGTAAGATTGAGGGTTGCAGAGGAGTCCTGATTCAACCCATGTTTGAAGGAATGGAAATATTCGCCGGAGCCAAATACGAGCCCGGATTCGGACACCTGGTCTTATGCGGCATTGGGGGAATATATGTGGAAGTACTCCGAGATATGGCCAGCGGACTCGCGCCCTTATCCCATCCGGAAGCTCAAGATATGATAGGATCGCTCAGGGGGATAAAAATGCTTGAGGGGATGCGGGGACAGCAGGGAATCAATCTGGCTGCCTATGCCGATATCCTGGTTCGATTATCCTGGGTACTGAAGCATCATCCGGAAATCGCGGAGATGGACCTGAATCCCATTATGGGTAGGGAAAAGGAGCTGGCCGTAGTAGATGCCAGAGTCAGAATAAGTAAGTCATAAACTATTATAGTATGAAATCTACACCCATAGCTTCCGAAGTGGTCAATGAAGTGATTGATGCTTTTGGAATTCATCCAGCCGGGAAAGCCACCATCCGGGAACTGGTTAAGATTGTTAATGACATTGAAAACATTACCGGTGAGGAGTTTATTCGCATGGAAATGGGTGTGCCTGGCCTGGATCCCACCTTTGTGGGGACTGAAGCAGAAATGATCGCTCTTCGCAGAGGTGTGGCTTCCAAATATCCAAATATTGAAGGCATAGCTCCTCTGAAAGAAGAAGCCGCCAGGTTTGTGAAAATGTTTATGGACGTGGAAGTTCCTGCCAGTCACTGCATCCCCACGGTTGGCTCCATGATGGGAGGGATGGCTTCCTTTATGGTGGTAAACCGTTCGGATAAAAATCGCACGGGCACACTTTTCCTGGATCCGGGATTCCCGGTGCAGAAGCAGCAATGCCTGGTACTGGGCCATCAGTTCGGCTCCTTCGATCTCTATGATTACCGCGGTGAAAAGCTGGCCAGTAAAATGACCGAAGAGATCGAAAAAGGTCACTATTCCTCTATTCTTTACTCCAATCCCAACAATCCCTCGTGGATCTGTCTCAATGAAGAGGAGCTGAAAATTATAGGGGAAATATCCAGAAAATATGATATAACCGTGATCGAGGATCTGGCCTATTTTGGAATGGATTTCAGACAGGATCTGAGTCAGCCCGGCCTTCCTCCCTTTCAGCCCACAGTAGCCAAATACACAGATAATTACCTCCTTCTGATTTCCAGTTCCAAGGCTTTTTCCTATGCCGGACAGCGCATCGGGATGATGATCATCTCCCCGGGCCTCTACGAAAGAAAATATCCGGATCTGAGGCGTTATTATTCCTCGGATAAATTCGGACACGCAATGATCTATGGAGCACTTTATGCCTTATCGGCAGGTGCGTCACATACAGCCCAGTATGCCCTGGCTGCTATTTTTAAGGCTGTGAATGATGGCTCCTACAATTACATTCAGGAGGTGCGGGAATATGGAGAAAAGGCAGTTGTTATGAAGGCCCTTTTTCAGAAATACGGATTCCAGATTGTGTACGATAAGGACCTGGATCAACCCATAGCTGACGGATTTTATTTTACCCTGAAGTATCCTGGATTTGATGGCCCCCAACTGGTGGAGGAATTACTCTATTATGGGATCAGCGCTATCTCACTGGGAATTACAGGCAGCACCCGAACTGAGGGTTTAAGGGCTTGTGTATCACAGGTTAGAAGGGATCAGTTTGAGGATCTGGAATCACGTTTGAAGCAGTTTAACCAGAACCATCCCATCCCGAAATAATTATTTTCATCCCTAATATGGAGTGAAAAGCCAAACCTGTCCAATAACACTTAAGAAGGAAATTGAGAATTACTACATTTGAATTTGACTAATAAAACAGCTAGGTATGGCAAAAGCAAAAGGAGCCATTGTGGTAGATATTGAGAGATGCAAGGGTTGTCAGGTCTGTATGGTGAACTGTCCCACCGACACCATTGGAATGGCAGAAGAAGTAAATGGAAAGGGCTACCACTACGCTTACATGAAGAGCCCGGAGAGCTGTACTGGTTGTACCAACTGTGCTGTTGTCTGTCCTGATGGTGTGATTACTGTGTACCGGGTTAAACCAAATTAAAGAGAATCTGTATGAAGGAACTGGCACTTATGAAGGGTAACGAAGCCATTGCCGAAGCGGCCATCAGGGCCGGGGTGGATGGCTATTTCGGCTACCCCATTACGCCACAATCGGAGGTGATGGAATACCTGATGCTCCAGAAACCTGAAGAACGGACCGGAATGGTAGTTCTGCAGGCAGAGAGTGAGGTGGCTTCCATCAATATGATCTATGGTGCAGCAGGTACCGGTAAAAAAGTAATGACCTCCTCTTCCAGTCCTGGCATCAGCCTAATGCAGGAGGGCATCAGTTATATAGCCGGAGCAGAACTTCCCTGCCTGATAGTAAATGTGGTCAGGGGAGGGCCCGGACTTGGAACCATCCAGCCTTCGCAGGCCGATTATTTTCAATCTGTCAAAGGTGGGGGACATGGCGATTATCGACTGATTGTACTGGCTCCGGCCTCGGTCCAGGAAATGGCCGACTTTGTGGATCTGGGATTTGAACTGGCCTTTAAATACCGTAATCCGGCCTTGATCTTAACGGACGGTTTGATCGGGCAAATGATGGAAAAGGTGGAATTACCCACTCAGAAAGAGAGGGTGAGTGAATATGATCAATCGTGGGTGACCACCGGAAAGACCAAGGACAGAGAAAGGAACATTATCACCTCCCTGAACCTGGATCCTGATTTGCAATACGAGCACAACCTGAAACTCCAGGAGAAATATAAGAGTATGGAGGAGGATGTGATGTTTGAAAATATAGAGTGCGATGATGCTGATTTTCTTTTGGTGGCCTATGGTTCAAGCGCCAGAATCTGTCAGAAAGTGGTGGAACTGGCCCGCGCCAGAGGTAAAAAGGTCGGCTTACTCAGGCCCCAGACCCTTTTCCCTTTTCCTACCAAAGAGATAGCCAGAAGAGCTCGCAGACTGAAGGGTATACTGTCGGTGGAACTCAGTGCCGGTCAGATGGTAGAAGATGTTAAACTGGCCGTGAATGGAAAAGTACCTGTATATCATTACGGCATGCTGGGTGGAAAGATCCATTCGCCCGATGATGTACTGAAAGTACTGGAAGAAAAATATATGGGAGGATACTAGATGGAAATCAAGGAAATTATTAAAGCAGAGAACCTGGTTTACAGGAGGACGCCATTGATGACGGATGCCACCCTTTCCTATTGCCCGGGCTGTGGACACGGCACCATTCACCGCCTGATTATGGAAGTGGTTGAAGAGATGGGGATTCAGGAAGATACCATTGGAGTAGCTCCGGTAGGTTGTGCGGTACTGGCCTATGACTTCATGGATGTGGATTGCACCCAGGCTGCCCACGGACGTGCACCGGCTGTGGCAACCGGGATCAAAAGGCTCTGGCCTGAAAAATACGTATTTACCTACCAGGGAGATGGCGATCTGGCTGCCATCGGGACAGCTGAAACCATTCATGCCTGCAACAGAGGTGAGAACATGACCATCTTCTTTGTCAACAATGCCATTTACGGGATGACCGGCGGACAAATGGCTCCAACCACCCTGGAGGGAATGAAATCCTCCACTTCCCCCTATGGAAGGAACAATGAGACCATGGGGCCTCCCTACAAAATCACCGAGATGATTGCCCAGTTGGAAGGGACCTATTATGTTACTCGTCAGGCAGTGCATAAACCCGGACCTGTCAGAAAGGCAAAAAAAGCCATTCGGAAGGCCTTCGAACTACAGAAAGAAAACAAGGGTACTTCATTGATTGAATTTGTCTCCAACTGCAATTCCGGCTGGAAGATGACTCCCAACGAATCAAACATCTGGATGGAAGAGAACATGTTCCCCTTTTACCCCATGGGCGATATTAAAGTGGACGGACAACTGGTTAAAGATTAGTAAGATATGACGGAAGAGATCATAATTGCAGGTTTCGGGGGACAGGGTGTCCTCTCCATGGGGAAGATTCTGGCCTATTCGGGCATTATGCAGGACCAGGAAGTGAGCTGGATGCCTTCCTACGGACCGGAAATGCGCGGAGGTACTGCCAATGTTACGGTGATCCTCAGCGATGACCGGGTTAGTTCTCCCGTACTCCAGAGTTACGATACAGCCATTCTCTTAAACCAGCAGTCGGTAGATAAATTCGAAGCCATGGTGAAACCCGGAGGCCTGATGATCTATGATCCCAACGGAATTACCCGGCATCCTGAAAGGGATGACATCCGGATTTTCCAGGTTGAGGCCACCGAGGAGGCGGTACGTATGAAATCTCCCATTACCTTTAACATGGTAGTACTGGGCGCCTACATCAAGGTGAATCCGGTGGTGGATTTTAACAATGTGATCAAAGGTTTGCGCAAGTCCCTGCCAGAGCGTCACCATCACCTGATCCCAAAGAACGAACAAGCTATTCAGGCCGGGATGGAAATTGTGAAAGAGGCTAAGCTGGCTCAGGGATAAATATCACTCGGATATATTGCCGAAAGGCAGGGTGATGCTTAGCCAGGGGATGGCAATGAACTCGCCCAGGTCGGTACCCACCGGAAGCACCAGGCCGTAATCCACAGCCAGACGTTTCTGGACACTCCGTCCGCCCAGCATAATGATTCCCATAGATTCTCCTTCACCCACACTCAGGTAATAGTTTTCAGTGATCAGGTAGGTTTTTTTACCCACGCGAGTCATTCCGCTGAGCATCAATGTGATGCGATCCGACCAGTCCCAGTCGGAATCGTAAGCGCTAAATCCCCAGCCGGCACCCAGGGTCAGGTTTTTTTCCCTGTTTCCGAATGTGCTGGCACCATAAGCAATTCCGAAACTACTGCCATCGCCCAACACATGCGCGAATAACAAGCCTGCACCCAGGTTAAATTTATCCTTGACCACGGGAAAGGATACTTTTGGGGTAAGTATTACAGGGGTTGGAGAGCCTGCAAATAAAAACAGAGGCAGGACCCCGCCGCCAATTTGAAGATGGTCCGTGATGCCGTAGTTAACCTGGTTGAGAAGTATCCAGGTGTTCTGATAATATCCCTCGCCCTTCCGTAAACCATAAACATTGGGACCAAAAAAGTAGCGGGTAGCGTGGGGATTCCCAAACCAGTATTCCCCTTCCACCAGGCGGTCCGATTCCAGCCGGCGAAGTTTCTTTATATCCCCGTCAGCCACATGCAGCTCTCCATACATGGAAGTAAGCAGGATAATTCCTGTACTGTCCTTAAAGAGCAGAGCACCGGTAAACTCATTGCCATCTGTGGTCTCCAACATCCACAGAGAGGTACTGTCAGGACTTTCCTGGGAATGTACAGGTAGCAGTACCAGCAGGAAAAGAATGGGCAGCAGTTTTTTCATAGCTTATTCATAAAAGTGCATTTCACGCATATACCGATAGGCTTTGGCCGGTACCAGATGACGGACGTCCTTGCCTTCGCTTATGGCTTTGCGAATAAAACTGGAGGAGATTTCCATAAGGGGAGCATCGACCAGGCTTGCATTTTTTAATTCTGAGCTTAGCTCCTTGTGTTCCCCAGGCCTGGGATAGATCAGTCGGTGGTATTTTTGTTCAAGCAGATCAGCATGCTTCCACTTGTGAAAAGTCTTAAGTCCGTCGGCTCCCATGACCAGCTGGAATTCCTTCCCGGGGTACTTCTCTTCCAGGTAAGTCAGGGTATCTATAGTGTAGGAGGGTGTGGGCAATTTAAACTCTATATCGGAAGCTCTGAACCTGTCATCGTCTTCCACAGCCAGTCGTACCATCTCCAAGCGATGGTAGTCTTTGAGCAGGCTGCGCTTTTCTTTCAATGGATTCTGAGGACTCACCACGAACCAGAGCTGATCCAGATCGGTGAATTCAATCATAAAATTTCCAATGGCCAGGTGACCTATGTGGATGGGATTAAATGAGCCGAAATAAAGTCCTGTTTTCATAGTCCCAGAAATTCGCGCACCAGGGTTTCGGCTTTTGTCTTTGCTTCTTCCAGGTCGTCGTTGAGCAAAATGTAATCAAATTTGTCAGCAAATTGCATTTCAAATTCTGCTTTTTCCAGTCGTTTTTTCAGTGATTCCTCATCATCGGTGGCCCGGTCGCGCAGCCTGGTTTCCAGAACATCGAGGGAGGGAGGTGAGATAAATATGGCGCAAGCACTGTTGCCGCTTAGTTTTTTTAAGTTTAATCCCCCAAGCACATCGATATCAAAAACGGCATGTCTACCTTCGGCCCAAATCCTATCCAGTTCACTATGCAGGGTTCCATAAAATTGACCAGGGTATACTTCTTCCCATTCGATAAATGCTTCTTTCCGGATTTCTTCTCTGAAGGCATCGGGTGAAAGAAAATAGTATTCCCTTCCATCTTTTTCACCTTCTCTGGGCTTACGTGAGGTGGCCGATATACTAAAGGCCAGCCCCAGGTCCCTGCTCATCAGGTGCTGAACAATGGTGGATTTTCCCGATCCTGAAGGGGCAGAGAAAATAATTAGCTTCCCTTTCATTATAGAACGTTTAGGACCTGTTCTTTAATCCGTTCCAATTCATCTTTCATTTCCACCACCAGCTTCTGGATGTCTGTATGGTTGGCTTTGGATCCCAGGGTATTGATTTCGCGGCCCATCTCCTGGGAGATAAATCCGAGTTTTTTTCCGGCAGGAGCTTCATCTTCCATGGTTTCCAGGAAATATTTGCAGTGATTGGCCAGGCGAACTTTTTCTTCTGAAATATCTAGCTTCTCCAGGTAGTAGATCAGTTCCTGTTCAAAACGGTTTTCATCCACGGCATCTTTTTTCAGGAACTCAGCCAGGTTGTTCCCAATTCGCTCCCTGATATTCTCCATGCGGGAGTCTTCAAAGGAGCTTAGTAATTCCAGTTTCTCTGAAATGGCCTGAACCCTCCCACGCAGGTCCTTGTCCATCGACTGTCCTTCCTGGTTTCTGAATTCACGAACCTGCTCCAGGGCATTCAAAAGCGCTTCCTTAACCAACAACCATTCTTCTTCGGCAAGATCTGCCTTTTCGGTACGCAGGGTATCCGGCAATCTCATAACCGTACTCAGCAATTCCATGGAGGTAGGCAGACCCAGCTCGCCTGCAATTTTATAGAGTTGCTCGTAGTAGTTCTTAACCACCTCCTCGTTGATGGTTCCGGAAGCAGCATTCGCGGACAGCTCGTAGTGGAAAGAGCATTCCACCTTACCCCGTTCAAGACCCGCGGTCAGGACTTGTCGGATTTCCAGTTCCTTTTCCTTATAAAGAGAAGGCAAACGGGTATTGCTATCCATCTGTTTGCTGTTGAGGGATCTGATTTCGATGGTCAGCTTTTTATCGGGAAGAAGGCATTCGGCTTTGCCGTAGCCGGTCATGGATCTGATCATAGGTACTTAGGGTATTTTCGGCAAATTTACTATTTATGCCATTCAATACAGACTATTGTGCACTTATTTAATTTGCCACAGGTACGGTGAAGCTGAATGTGGTACCCTGTCCGGGCTGACTTTCGACCTTAATTTCCCCGCCATTTTTTTCTACAAATTCCCTACAGATGATAAGGCCCAATCCGGTACCCTTTTCTCCGGCAGTGCCCGTAGATTTAAATTTTTCATCTATCCGGAACAACTTTTCCATGTTCTCAGGGTGGATTCCTACCCCTTCATCCACAATGCTAACCGCAATTTGTTTCTCGAGGTACTGTACTCTGATTTCCACCTTCTTATCCTTGTCGGTAAACTTCAGTGCATTGGTAACCAGGTTACGGATTACAGAATTGATCATGTCGCGGTCTCCATAGGCAAATATTTCATCTTCCTCCGGAGATAGCAGCATGATGCCCTTCTTTTCGGCCAGCAGTTTATGCAGATTGACATTTTCCTGGATCAGATTGCTCAGGTTAAAGCGTACGGGATCGTATTTTATCCTTCCCCTTTGGGATCTGGACCAGGTAAGCAGGTTTTCCAGCAGGTCCAGCAGGTGTTTGACCGATTGATTAATCTTTTTGAATCCTGCCTTATGGTCTTCCTTCTCAGTAGCGTCAAAGCTATCGACCATCAGTTCGCTGATGGAAAGAAGACTGGCAAAGGGGTTTTTCAGGTCATGGGAAATGATTGAGAAAAATTTGTCCTTGGTTGCATTGAGTTCCATCAGATTTTTTTCCGACTTTTTAAGGGCTTCGTTGGCCTGAGAAATTTGTTGATTCTGGTATTTCAACAGACGGTTGGTACGGGATTTCAGCAGGTAGATGTATATCATAACTGCTATGGCTGTGGAAAACAGGACCTCCAGCAAAATAAACCACCAGGATAACCAAAAGGGAGGAGTGATGGTTATCCTCAGCTGCATGGGCGGATCACTCCTCTCGCCATCGGCATTTTCGGCCACAACCTTTAAGAGATAGGACCCTGCCTTCATATTGGCATAGGATACGTAGTTACGCGATCCTGCCTGGTTCCAGTCCGTTTCCAGGTTCTCCATGATGTAGGAATAATTCAGACTTCCCGATTGCAGGTTATTGAGCGCGGAAAACTCGATGGAGAAGAACCTGTGCCTGTAATCCAGGACAATTTCTTCCAGGTAGGTCACATTTTCACTTGAATAATATTCTCCTTCAAATTCCGCAATAAGGCCCGGGTACTCCTCAAATTCTTCCTCCAGGTCCACATCTGCAATCTGTACTTCTTTACCCAGTACTTCGATCTTCGTCAGAGTTACTTCAGTGACGTTTCTCACTGGGGCCACTGCATTGGGATCTATGATATTCATCCCGTAGACTCCTCCGAAATACAAAAGACCGTTGTGTCCGCGGTGATAGGCACCGCCATTAAATTCATTACTCTGGAGACCATCGTTCATGTCGTAGTTCTTAACCACAAAGGAGTCCAGATTGAACTGGATTATTCCCAGGTTGGTACTCATCCAAATGTGATTGTTGTCGTCGGGAAGTATACCATAGATGACCTCATTGGCCAATCCTTCATTGATCCCGAAGCGGCGGAAGGACTCAGTCGGGGGAAAGAACATGTTTAATCCGCTGTTGGTGCCGATCCAGAATCTGCCGTCCCGGTCTTCGTGAATACTGAAAACAATATTATCGGAGAGGGTATTCGGATCTTCCGGATCGTGATGATAACTTATGTAGCTGCCGGTTTCGGGATCCATTTTACACAAACCTCCCCCGTAGGTACCCACCCACAAATTGTCGTCATTATCCAGGTATATGGACGAGTAAATAAAGTTGAGTGGCGGACCGTCCTCAGGTAATGGGTCATTCAGAAAGCGCCTGAAGGAGTTTTCTTCCTCGTTGAGCAGATTTAAACCGTTCCGCGTTCCCACCCATATCCTTCCGTAACGGTCTTCATATACAGTACGAACCGAGTTGTCCGAAATGGAGGCAGAATCGTCGGGATTGTGCCTGAAATGCGTGAATGAACGGTCCTGGGGAATAAATAGGTCCAGTCCGCCCCCGTCGGTTCCAATCCAAATCCTTCCACGGCTATCCTGGTATATTTTCCGGATGGATGAGTGGGAAAGTGAGCTGGGATCGAAGGGATTGTGATCATAGTGGTTGAAAGTCCCCCTTTGCTGATCGTAGCAGGAGATTCCATGAGCATTGGTGCCGAACCACACCCTCTGGTCGGAAGTTTCACAGATGGTCCAGACAAAAGAACTGGCCAGACTGTTGGGATTAAAGGGATTGTTTTTAAATAGTTTGAAGCGGTTCGAATGGGGATCCATGATACTGATACCCGCACCAAAAGTTCCAATCCAGGTGACACCTGCACGGTCTTGAAAAATGCAATTAATGGAATTCTCAGAGAGGCTTTCCGGATCGGCCGGATTATGGACGAAGTGTTTGTAGCTTAGTGTAAGCGGATCGATCTGATAGATTCCGTTCCCAAAGGTTCCAAACCAGATTAGCCCGTCGTGACCTTCTTTCAAGGGTTCATTGGGATTAAGCGCCAGAGAGTGTGTGCTTCCCCCGGCCTGAAGAAATCTCATGAGTCCCAGCTCTTCACCCCTGTAGCAGTAAAGGCCTTCGGAAGTCAGGATCCAGATCTGACCGTACTGGTCGGGTAAAATGGTGGCAATCTGTGCGTCTTCATGCTCAAAATCCAGGGGAATCAGTTCATGCTGCCGGTTGATGGACAGGTCCAGTTTTACCAGTCCCTTGTCGGTGCCAAGCCAGAGGGCTTCATCCCTGGACGCCATATGATAAATGACGGTGCTGCTGTCGATAATTCCTTCTGCACTTTCGTTGAAGAACAATCCCGATTTCCTGTCGTAGGAGTATAAACCTTTGTGGGTGGCGATCCAGAACAGCCCGGATTCGGACTGCAGGAAGCCGGAGATTCTTGAACGCAGTCCAATCAGATCATCGTCATCCGGTTCAATTCTCTGCACTTCGTTGGTGAAACGATCCACATGGTTCAGCCCCCGGTAAGTCCCTACCCAGAGTTCATTTCTGAGATCCACTTCAATGGCAGTAATGGTATCGTTGGACAGGGAAGAAGGATCGGCAGGATCGTGTTGAAGGGGCGTGAATACACCCTTGCGGGGATTGTATTTGGTCAATCCACTTCGGGAGCCCAGCCAGATCATGCCCGATTTGTCTTCGTAGACTATCTCGACCCATTTATTGGCCAGAAGATTGTGCTGATCGGTGGTAGCGCCATATACGGTGATGCTCTGACCGTCGTACTTATTTAATCCATCCTCGGTACCAAACCACATAAAACCTTTGGAGTCCTGATAAATGTCGTAGACCGAGCTGAGTGACAAACCGTCATTGATGGTGATGCGTTTAAAACGCACATATTCATCCTGTGCCGCTGTAGGAAAGGTAACAAGCAGCAGAACAGATAGTAGCACAGAGAACCTTGTCATTCTAAAAAACGTGGTAACGTTAGTCCTCATTTGACGTACAAATATCGAACCAAGTTACCTAATCGGCGTGGCTAAATCAATGAAAGAAAGGTTAAATAATGTTATAAGGCCTTTAGCGAGTAATGGTGGCTGGTTCTACCTTGGCTTTCACCACCGTCTTGGATTTCCACCTTCCTGTTTGGTAATAGATGATTGAGAGAATCATTCCGAAAGCCCATCCTGAAGGTATTGACCACCAGATTCCTGCTTCCCCCAGGCCCGCCCCCCGGATGTTGATCCCCAGGAAGTTTACGCTTTCCTGGCTCAGGAAGACAGCAGCAGGAATTCGAATTAGCCAAAGTGAGATCAGAGTGATAAACATGGGCACCAGCGTATCTCCGGCTCCTCGCATCACACCCCCGTAGGTGAACATCCAGGTGAACAAGAGGTAAAAAGAGGTAACAATGGTCAGGTAGTCTCCCCCTATATGGATTACCGCCTGGTCGGTGGTAAAGAGACTCATAAGCGGAGTCTTGAACAGGATCACCAACAGGGTAATAAGCACCGCTGTGGCGGAAGACATCAATAGGGTTCGCTGCAGGCCTTTCTTTACCCGTTCGATTTTTCCGGCTCCGATGTTCTGGCCCACAAAAGTGGCCAGTGCCTGTGAAAATACCATGGAAGGAATAACGGCCAGACTGTCAAGCCTTCCTGCTGCGGTATAGCCTGCCACCACGTCTGTACCATATCCATTCACAATTCCCATCAATGCCATCATGCCCAGGGCCACAAAGGTATGCTGCAGACCGGTGGGCAATCCGATTCTCAGACTTTGCTTAAATATCTCCCAGTCGAAGGCAAATTCCCTCAGGTTAAACCTTATAAGTTCATGGTTGCGGTTGAGGTAAAAGATGGCCACAATGAAGGCAACTCCCTGGGCAATGATCGTAGCAAATGCCGCTCCTTCAATTCCCCATCCAAGTTTTACAATAAAGAGCAGGTCCAGAGCAATATTGAGGATGGTGGAAAGGATAAGAAAATACAAGGGGGTCATGGAATCTCCCAATCCCCGGAGAATGGCTGCTACCACATTGTAACCGAAAAAGACCACCAGACCGGAGGTATAAATGGTGAAATAGGTGGTGGCAGTGGGCATAAGCTCTTCGGGCAGTTTCATTAAGCGGAAAATGGGTTCCGCAAAGGAAATCCCCACCACCGTCAATATAACTGAAAAGATGGCCATGGCTATGAAAATGGTATCGATGGCCCGCTTTACCTTGGTGAAATTTTTGGCTCCGAAAAACTGGGAGATCACTATGGTTCCTCCGGTGGCAATCCCGATGATGAGTGCAATCAGGGTGAAGATCACGGGGAAGGAGGCTCCCACAGAGGCCAGGGCTTCCTTGCCCAGGAAACGGCCCACAATGATCTGATCCACAAAGGTGTATAACTGCTGGAACATATGTCCCACCAGCATGGGAAGGGCAAAACGGAAAATATTCCTGCCCTCACCTCCTGTGGTCAGATCTTTCATGCCTGATTTCATGGGGAACTTTTAATGAAGCGGCTAAGGTCGGGATTAATTATGGAATTGAGAAATGGCCCCGAACCTGGATTTGACTGGAATATGGCCTAAATAAGCTGTTTTGCGACAGATCACTTTCTTTTCCGTAAAAAAATCCTTAAGATAGAGTACCCTAAACAATTGTACTAAAACCTAATGCTTTCTGATCTATCTGCAGGATTTTCGCTCTGTAACACCCAAATACGATTTGATATGAAAAATTTCAGACATCATTTGATGCTGGTATTCCTCTTTGCAATGGTGCAGGGAGGCTTTGGCCAGATTGCCGGAACAGCTCATGATTTTTCCACAGAATCGTGGGCTCCGACCACCAACAGGGGATGTGGGGTTTGTCACACAACTCACCAGTCCATCAGTATCATCAGTGCACCCTTGTGGAACCATGAAACCACAGTGGTGGCTGGTTACACCCTCTACAATTCCCCCACCTTCGATGGCAACTCCACCATTACGGATCCGGGGGCAAGCTCCAGATTGTGCCTGAGCTGTCACGACGGCACTGTGGCGCTGGAGAATTTCGGAGGCATCACAAATGGAACCAACTTTATTGATCCCGGTGCCCGCATCGGCGGAGTATCGGGAAATGATCTGAGTACCGATCACCCCATTTCCTTCGATTACACCGACGCCCTGGCCAGTAGTGATGGAGGATTGTTTCCACCGACCACCACCAACAGCGGGCTGGGGAGCACCATCGATAACGACATGCTTTTTAATAGCAGAATGGAGTGTGCCTCCTGCCACGATGTGCACAACCGCTTTGGGGTTTTGCATCTGCTTAAAATGTCCAATGCCAACAGCGAGCTTTGCCTCACCTGCCATAACAAGTAAGGCGATGCAGACATCAACAAGACTGAAAGACAGCTCATGAGGAAGTTAGTCTCTTTACTCCTTCTGGGAGTAATTATACCCATTGGCCTGCTGTGCAGCTGTATGCGTCAGGCTGTTACATCGGCGGATCCTGATTCCCTGGTCATTTTTCCTCCACCTCCGGATAGCACCAGAATTCAGTATCTGACCCATTTCAGCTCGTCTGCCGATCTGGTGAAAAAGCGGGGAGGATTTAAAAAATTTCTATTTGGGGAAGAGGAAATCCTTGAAATCATTAAGCCCTACGGGGTCAGCATACATAAGGAAAAGGTATATATCTGCGATACGGGACTGGGCGGATTGGAGATCCTGGATCTTTCGAGTGGAAGCTTCGAATATTTCATACCCGGCGGAAAAGGACAGTTGCAATTACCCATCAATTGCTGCCTGGACGAAACGGGGATTCTGTATGTGGCTGATGCCAGGCGGCAGCAGATCGTGGTCTTCGACCAGGAACTGAAATACCTGGCTGCCTTTGGAGAAGCAGAGAATTTCAAGCCTACCGATGTGGCCGTTCATCGGGAGAGAATCCTGGTGGCCAACGTTCAGGATCATTCCATATATGTGTACGGATCTGAGGATTATCAGCTTAGAGAAAAAATACCTGAAATGGAGGCAGGGGAGAAGGGCTTTATCAGGCAATGCACCAACCTTGTCCATGGGCCGGAGCACTTGTTCGTTTCGGATATGGGTGACTTTAACGTAAAAAAATACTCCTCCGG
>Ga0180430_10000659_pt1 | contig 36810 bp, 29 predicted proteins | sample SS_ome_9_FD_132999 | JGI IMG/M metagenome (GOLD analysis project Ga0180430, IMG submission 132999) | Hypersaline lake sediment archaeal communities from the Salton Sea, California, USA - SS_1_S_2 metaG | ecosystem: Environmental > Aquatic > Non-marine Saline and Alkaline > Hypersaline >...
AAGCAATCCGGCCTGGACAAGGTGGCCGACCAGATTAGGGAGCGGTTCGGTTCCTCGGCCTTGCGGCGAGGGGCGGTAATTCGTCGGGAGGACGGCAAGGATTAGGCACCGGGGCTCGGCCAGGTTGAGCCGACGCCGAACTGGGCTTCGCCCGGCGGATGCGCCAGTGGCATGAAGACCTCGGAGGTCCGCTGCTTCAAGCGCCGAATGTCGTCGGCGAATCGTTCAAACCGCGCGGAGGTTTCCTGGCTGTCGGAGACGCAGATGCGGGTTCCCTGCAGAAAAGCCTCCTCGTCAGCCGCGGACATTGCTACTCCAGGGTATTGCTGACGCAGCGCGCCGAACCGCATGGCATAGGCATCGGCTGGTTCATCTTCCCTGCGAGTGATCCGGGCGGTCCCGTCCCCGGGCGATCTGCCTCGCATACGATCCGTCGGCTACTGTCCGTCGGCCGCTGGCCGCCACGTTTTCCGGGTCCTTGCTGCCATCCGATCGGACCTCCATCGAATAGCCCTTCAGAGGGTGCTTATCAGACTTTCCGGGTCCCTTATAAAACAATTATCGGACATCTTATCGGACATTTGGCCCGAAATGGCCGGAATCGGGGCCCGTTCTGGACCCCATTTTACGCCGCTAAGCGCAATAGAAAAGGCCACTTACGACGATTTGCCGCAAGTGGCCGCTAGTGGAGGATAGGGGACTCGAACCCCTGACCTTCTGAATGCCATTCAGACGCTCTCCCAGCTGAGCTAATCCCCCTTCTGGGTCGCCCTTTCGGCCGTACGGACGCAACCTAGCTATGCCGGTCCGCGTCAACTGGCCAAGGACGAAATTCAAAATCTATCGACATGCGTCCGGTGTGTCAACTCCGTCTGTCGTGGTGACACGGCTCACCCCCCCTCGCGGGCGGGGTATCCGGTTCACCAACCCCGAGTCAGTTCGAGGTTGGTCTGTTGCGCGCCCCGCCCCAGTCGCCGCGGGATTGGCGTTTACTCGCCCACCATTGGCCGACTATCCTCTGGCCTGACGTGGAGTCGCCGTGGCCCGGTCCGCGGGTGCCGCGTTTCCAAGAGGACCGCACGGTCGCAAATGCCGGGTTTCGTGGAACGCGCGCCTCTCTTGGAGGTTTGGTTCCCATTGCAGGCTGAGTTTCCCCCAGGCTGGAATTATTGGGGCTGGAATGGGGGCTCGAATACTTGGACGCTGGACTTCCGTTCGAACAATCAGGCCGAAATGTCCGACTAGGCCGAACGGGCCGAACAGGCCGAGGAATGGCAATGAAACATTATCAACCAGAGCGGACCGCCCGTGGGTTTGATTTCGGGCGTCCAGCCGCATTGCTCTCTATTTTGTCCGCCATTCTGCTAGGAGGGGTGTCGATGCCCGTCAGTGCGGAGGAGAACTTCCCGGCCGAGGCGTCGCCCGTCGCCGATTCGGTGGACTTTGTGATGGAGAACGCCGTTTACGTGGGTAGCGAGCAGGAGCCGGCCGTGCGGACCACGACGACCTTTCATCAGGGAGTGGTCTACGACGACATGAAATCGCCGGCCGAGACGATCGTTTTCACTCCAGAGGCCGGTCGGTTCGTGGTCTTGGATCACGCCCGCCAAACACGTTCGGAGTTGACCACCGCGGAGGTGGCCACGCTAACCCGGCGGATCGCCAAACGCTCGGCCGAGCACAAGAGCCCTTACGTTCGCTTCCTCGGGGCGCCGGAGCTATCCGAGGAGTGGGACCCCGACACTGGCCAGTTGCTGCTTGGCAGCCGTTGGCTGATCTATCAGGTTGACGCTCGGCGACCACAGCCGGCTTCGATCGCGCGGGAATACGCCGAGTTTGCCGACAGCTACAGTCAACTGAATGCGATGCTCAATCCGGGCGGCATCCCGCCGATGGCGAGGATGAAGCTGAACAGTGTGTTGGCTCAGGCGGGGCTGATACCGCGGACGCTCGAACTCACGCTCCGGCCCAGCGGTCGCGATGACGAGTCGGTCGTGCGGTTGCGGAGCGAGCATCGGCTGAAGCCGGTGGACGACGAGGCTCGCGGGCGCATCGCGAAGGCCCGGCAGGCCATGCGGGAATACGAGCCGGTCCGATTCCGCCCGCCGAGCAAGCCGGCGCAGTAGCACTTCGCCACGGGGCGCAACCGGCGTCCATCCGATCCGAGCACCCACGGCTTTTTCATGCGTACTCCGTCCCAGCAATCCTCGCTTCCGCTGCAGCCGGTCGGCATCGTGGGCGCCGGCACGATGGGCGTGGAGATCGCCGCGTTACATCTGGCCCGGGGTGTTCCCGTGCGGATTCATGACGCCGATCGTGCCGTCTTGAGTTCCACCGACCGTCGCGTGGCCGCGCGGATTGGCGATTACTCGACGAGTCTGGACGGGGCGATACCGGTCCCCGTTGGTGCCTCCGCGTCCACCGATCCGGCAGGGACGGACGAGACCAACTCGCGTTTGGAGATCTGCGATTCGGCGGCCGGGCTGGTCGGCTGTCGCCTGGTGATCGAGTCGATCGTCGAGTCGGTCGACGCCAAACGCCAGTTGTTCGTCGATCTCGAACAAGCCTTGCAACCCGACTGCTTGTTGGCGTCGAACACTTCGACGCTTTGCATCGCATCGCTGGGCCAGCCTTTGGCGCACCCGGAACGGCTGGTCGGCATGCACTTTTGTCATCCGGTGAGCCGGCGCAAGGCGGTCGAGGTGGTCCGCGCCGAGCAGACGGATGTCGCCGTCGGGCAACTGGCTTCGCGGCACGTCGCAGCGCTCGGACAAACACCAATCGTGGTGGCCGATTCGCCCGGTTTCGTGGTCAACCGGTTGCTGTTGTGTCAGTTGAACGCGGCGCTAAGGATGCTGCTCGAGGGGACCCCGCCCGAGGTGATCGATTTAGCCGCGCGACGCGCCGGCTTGGAGAAGGGGCCGTTGGAGTTGCTCGACGAGATTGGGCTGGACGTGGCCCTGCGTTGCGGGTGGGAGTTCAGTGCCGCGATGCCCGACCGGCTCGACGTGTCGCCTTTGCTGGTCGGGCTGGTCAAGCAGAAGCAATACGGCTGCAAGAGCGCCGCGGGCATCTATTTGCATGATCCGGCAACCGCCGAAGATCCACCAGACGCGACGTTGCCACCAGACGCGACACCGCCAAGCGACGCGGCATCGCCACGCGTAAACGCTGCGCCACCCAACGTGAACCCGGTATTGCGGGAACTTGTTCAGCGCTGGGGGCGATCGGACACCGCGACGCCACCCGATGATCTTCAAATTGCACGGCATCTGCTCGCGCCGATGCGCGAGGAGGCTTGCCGCATTCTGGACGAGGGCGTCGTGGCCGATCGGGATCAGGTGGAACGGGCAGCCGTCGATGGCTTGGGCTTGCCGCCGGGTCTGCTCTGCCCGACCTAAGGGTGGCCAGCCTGAGGGTGGCCGGCGATGCGTGCGCCCGGTGGTTGCGGAATCCGTTCCGCCTCCCTTCTTGACGCCCGTGGCAGGTAGCCGACAATGGTTTGCTTCCCCGCGTCCCTCGAGGCCGGGCCCGCGATGCATGACTGCTCTATCGAGAGTTGCCCTGAAAGAAGTTCCGCCGTCAGTAGCCCAAGCCGCCAGTTGGAAGGAATCATGCGATGCCGAAATACGCTGTCATCTTGCCTGCCGCCGGGCGTAGCACGCGTTTCCAGGACAAGCACTACAAGAAGCCGTTTGCGCCTCTGGCGGGTCGGGCCGTGTGGCTCTATTCCGCCGAGCGGTTCCTCAACCGCGACGACGTGGTGCAGGTAATCCTGGTGATCGCGGCGGAGGATCGCGAGCAGTTCATGTTCAAGTTCGGCTCGAACATCGCCATCCTGGGCATCGATCTGGTCGAAGGCGGAGCGGAACGGAGCGACTCGGTGGAAGCCGCGCTCGGCCAACTCAAGCCCGAGGCCGACATGGTATGCATTCACGACGCCGCGCGCCCTTGCCTGGCCGATGCGTGGATCGATCGGGTTTTTGACGAGGCGGCGAAATCGGGCGCCGCGCTGCTGGCCCTGCCGGTGGCCAATACGCTCAAACGGGTGGACACTGGCGGCAAAGTAACCGAAACGGTTTCGCGCGAAGGCCTCTGGGAAGCGCAAACGCCGCAGGTGTTTCAGCGGGCGGTGATTGAAGAGGCTTATGCCCGGCGCAAGGGCTTCCAAGCGACCGACGACGCGCAACTGGTCGAGCGGATCGGCCGGCCGGTGAAGGTGGTGCCCGGCTCGCCGGTCAATTTGAAGATCGCCACGAAAGAGGACCAGCGTTTGGCGGAGCATGCGTTGAAGGCGTTGCCGAAGCCGAAGTTCAGCGGCCCGGCCCACCCCTTCGCCGACGACGATATGTGGCGATAAACGGGCGTCACTCGGGACTTCCGCCACGGAGGGATTCCCATCCTCGCGTTGTCCATGTGCGACACGCCGCTCCGCCAGTCAGTCCGTGTTTTGATGGTTTGGTGCAAACGGCGACGGCCATCTCTTGCCGATTCGCGTCACGGTCGCGAGCCGGCTGACCCGGGGTCGCTTCCGAATTGTCTCGCGATTCGTTGGAAAATCGGAGCCGTTTGTGATAGACTGTGGCAGTCGCGCCGAGTTTGCTGCCATCGGATGGCAGCGGCAGGAAAAAGTTCCCGCCGTCCATCGGCCCGTTGGCCACGAGGTGCCAGCGGGCGGCGCGCCAATGGCGGACCCACCGTGATGCTCCCACCGTGATGCTCCCAAAGTCATGCTGCGGATGGGGCGGTGCCATGGGGCGGTATCCATTGAGGGCCATGGGCTTGAAGCCTCGGCGGGAGCCCTGCCAAACCCGTAGGAGACGTTCACGTGACGACCATTTCACGTCTGGCAGTCAACGCCCCGGCGGTCAAAACGGCCGCGATCGTGATCGGCCTCTGTCTCGGAACGATCGCCCCTTGCGCGCCAAGCGACACGGCCGCCGCCGAAGGGTTGTCGGCTGCGTCGAATCGAGCCGAAACCTCAGCCAACGACGCGCCGAATCTAATCTTCCTGCTGACCGATCAGATGCGGGCGCAAGCCACTGGCTATGCCGGCGATCCTAATCTAGCGGGCAAGACGCCCAACATGGACAAGCTGGCCGAGCAGGGCGTGAACTTCAGCAACGCGGTTTCCACTTGCCCGGTCTGCACGCCGTATCGCGCGGCCCTGATGACCGGCCGTTATCCGCTGTCGACCGGCGTGTTCCTTAACGACCTCCAACTGCCGGCCGAGGAAGTCACGATCGCCGAAGTCTACAAGCAGGCGGGCTACAACACGGCATACATCGGCAAGTGGCATCTCGACGGACGGGGCCGAACCGCGTATATCCCGCCCCAGCGACGGCAGGGGTTCGATTACTGGAAAGTGCTCGAATGCACTCACAACTATAACAACTCGTTCTACTACGCCGGCGACAGCCCGGAGAAGAAGAAGTGGCCGGGCTACGACGCCATCGCCCAGACGGAAGACGCTGCCCGATACATCCGCGAGCACGCCGGCGGCGAGCAGCCGTTCATCTTGTTTGTTTCCTACGGGACGCCGCACAACCCCTATCAGACCGCGCCGGCGAAGTACCGGGCGATGTTCCCACCGGAGTCGGTCGAATTGCGGCCGAACGTGCCCGGGAAAGGGGCCGAGGTGGCCCGACGCGAACTGGGGGGCTACTACGCGCACATCGCGGCGCTGGACGACTGCCTCGGCCGGCTGATGGCGACGATCGACGAGACGGGCATCGCCGGCGACACGATCCTGGTCTTCACGTCCGATCATGGCGACATGCTCCACTCGCACGGGCAGTACCGCAAGCAGCGGCCGTGGGACGAGTCCGTTCGGGTTCCCCTGCTGATCCGCTATCCGGCGGAGCAAGGCCCGGCGGGCCGGGAAATCGCCACGCCGATCGGCACGCCCGACATCATGCCCACGTTGCTCCAGCTCAGCGGGTTGGCGATTCCCGACACGGTTGAAGGCGAAAGCCTCGCCTCACTGGTGCGCGGCGGCGAGCAGCCGGAGGACCGCGCCGTGTTGATCGAGAGCATCACGCCGTTCGGCGAGTGGACTCGCCGCCGCGGGGGCAAGGCGTATCGCGGCATACGAACCGATCGCTACACCTATGTCCGCACTCTGGACGGCCCTTGGCTGCTCTACGATAATGAGAAAGACCCCTACCAGATGACCAACCTGATCGACGCGGCCGACCATGCGGATTTGCGGGCGCGTTTGGATCGCACGTTGAAGGAGCTGCTCCAGCAGCGCGGCGACAAGTTTCTGCCAGGCAGTTCGTACGTCGAAAAGTTTGGCCATCCCTTGAACGCCCAGGGCAAAGTGCGTTACAAGCCGGCCGGGCGGAAGTGAAACATTGGACCGGCTGCGTTTGCCGCTGGCCCCGAGCCGACTGAGCCCCGAGTTTCCCACCCACGGTTGCACAGCCTTCCCATTCCCCAATCCTACCCAGGAGAGAACTCCCGATGAAACAGCACTCCAGATTTGTCTTGCTCAATGCCGTCATTGCGATCTTGCTTACCGGTGTGGTTTGCCTTCCCGCCCCGGCGGCCGATGCCGAAGCGGGCGACGGTTTCCGCCCGTTGTTCGACGGCAAGTCGCTCGAGGGCTGGGACGGCAACCCGAAGTTGTGGCGCGTGGAAGATGGTGCGATCGTCGGCCAAACAACGGCCGAAACGCCCACCGGCTACAACACGTTCCTCATCTGGCAAGGCGGCAAGCCGGGCGACTTCGAACTGAAGGCCGAGTTCCGCCTGCCAAACAAGGGCTTCGGCAACTCCGGCATTCAGGTGCGAAGCTGGATGGGTAAGAAGCCCTGGCAGGTGCGAGGTTACCAAGCTGATGCCGACGCCGACAACAAGTACACCGGCATCTGCTACGGCGAGGGCTTTCGCGGCATCCTCGCCCGGCGGGGACAGGTGGTGGAAATTGGGCCCGATCACAAAAAGAAGGTGGTCGACGAGTTCGGCGACCACAACAAGCTGGGTGCCAAGCTCATCAAGCAGCACGACTGGAACACCTACCACATCATCGCCAAGGGCGACCGCATCACCCACAGGATCAACGGTCACCTGATGTGCGAGTTAATCGATAACGACACCGTGGCCCGCCGCGAGGGGCTAATCGCCCTGCAACTGCACGCCGGCCCGCCGATGCGGGTGGAGTTCCGCAATATCCGGCTGAAACAGCTGAAACAAACGGACTGACCGTGGGGCGCCCGTGCGTGAGAACGTGAGAAGTCGTTTGCGGCGGGTACCCGTGCGGGAAGTGGCCGTGTGGCGGGTGGCTGGACAACGGGCGGCCAGTCTGTCACAATAAAGAATCGAGAATCGCGAGCATCCGGAAGCGGCGGCTGCCGCCTCCGTATGGTCGGTCGGCCCGACCTCCCGCTCGCGTTCGTCCCACCCGTAACCTTTCCTTCCTTCCCACTCAACCCCCTCCAGGGAGCATACTATGCACCATCATCGTTCGACTCGACGTGATTTCCTCAAGACCGCCGGCGCCGTCGGCGGCGCCGCGGCGGCACCGCTGGTGTTGCCCTCGTCCGTCTTTGGCGACGACGAGAAGGCCGCACCTAGCGAGCGGATCGTCATGGGCGGTATCGGCATCGGCAACATGGGCCGTGGCGACCAGCGCGCCTTCCTCCGCAACCGCGACGTGCAGTACGTGGCCGTCTGCGACGTGAACAAGAACCACCGCGACCGGGCCAAGGGCGCGGCCGACGGCCATAACAAAAACAAGGACTGCGCCGCGTACAACGACTTCCGCGAGCTGCTCGCCCGCGACGACATCGACGCCGTCCACTGCGCCACGCCCGACCATTGGCACGCGCTGGTGGTGGTCGGGGCCTGCCGCGCCGGCAAGGACGTCTACTGCCAGAAGCCCGAGACGCGCACCCTCCGCGAGGGCAAGCTGATGGTCGAAGCCGCGCGGCGCTATGGTCGCGTGGTCTCCGGCGGCAGCCAGCGCGTCCGCCAGGACTACAACAAGGTGGTCGACAGGTGCTGGAATGGCGAGGTGGGCAAGATCAAGTCGATCAACGTCAACGTCAACCCCCTGCCAACCGAATGCAACCTGCCCGCCGAAGACATTCCCGACGGATTCGACTGGGACATGTGGCTCGGCCCAGCGCCCTGGCAGCCGTACCACAGGTACCGTGTTTCGGGCAGCTTTCGGATCAACGGCACCTGCTGGCGTTCGTTCTCCGACTTCTCAGGCGGCGGCATGACCGACTGGGGCGCGCACCACTTCGGTGGGGCAACCTTCGCCGTCGACGTCCGCGAGCTGCAACCGGTGGAGGTCACCTTCCACAACGAAGACCGCAAGAAGTGGCTCACCTACCGCTTCCCCAACGGCATCTTGCTCACTCACAACAAGCCGGGCAAGGGCAACCTCGATGTTGAAGGGGACGGCGAGAAGCGCGAGTCGAAACCGCAACCCCAGTACAAGGGCAGCGGCGGAATCTACGGCGACTTCATCCACTGCGTCAAGACGCGTGAGAAGCCGTTCCGCGACATCGAGTTCGCCGTCAACACGGCAGCCGTCTGTCACCTGGGTCTGGCCGCCTACGAGCTGGAACGTTCGCTGAAGTGGGATCCGGCCAAGCAGGAATTCCCCGGCGACGAAGAGGCCAACCGCCTGGTCGACCGCGCTCGCCGCGAGCCGTGGCAACTGTAGTTGCCCGGTGTGAACCGGGTGCCACGATCGCCATGGGTGGTCGGATGCGTGGATCGGTGGCGCTGGCGTCTCGCCAGTGCCCCCTTTCGCCGACGCCCGCCCGTTGACGACGCCGGCAAAACGCCCGTGATGCCCGGCGAGCGAACATCCATCACCACGAAACCAGAATCCAATCAATCAAGGAACTTTGTGATATGAAAGACACACCCGAACAGAAGCTGGATAAGGCCTTCGAGGCCCTGAAAACCTACGACTGGGGGCAAGAGCGGAAATTGGTGCAGCCGATCGAGCAGGCCATCATCGATGCCGACGACGACATCGCCCAGCGCCGCGAGATCGAAGCCCGCCTGGCAGCCGTCCTCGAGAGCGACGCCCCCTACGACGCCAAGCAATACGCCTGCCGTCGGCTGCGGGTTGTTGGTACGGCCGCTTCCGTGCCCGCGTTGGCCCCCCTGCTGACCGATAAGAAGCTCTCGCACATGGCCCGCTTCGCCCTGGAGCGGATGCCGGAGGGTCAAGCGGGCGACGCGCTGCGTGAGGCCTTGGGCAAGGTGGACGGCCAGTTGAAGATCGGCGTGATCTCCTCGCTGGCCACCCGCGGCGAGTCGGCCAGCGTGGCCCCGCTAGCGAAGCTGCTCAAGTCGGACGATGCGGCGGTGGCCCAGTCGGCCGCCCAAGCGCTTGGCGTGATCGGCTCGGCCGATGCCGCGAAGGCGCTCAGCGACGGCGTGACCGACAAGAACAAGTCGGCCGTCGCCGACGCCTTGTTGGTTTGCGCCGAACAGGCCTTGGCCGACGGCAAGAAGGCGGAAGCCCTGGTCATCTACAAGGGCCTAGCCAAGGACGATCAGCCGAAGCACGTCCGCTTGGCTGCCACCCGCGGCATGCTGGCCTGCGCCGGTAAATAGGAGAACCGAGCATGCATCGCTGTTTGACCAGACGAAATGGTTGTCGCCTCGTTTGGTGGAACGTACTCGGCCGCACGATGCTCACCGCCGCGGCGGTGAGCATCGTCGGCGCGTGCCCTTGGTCGGTCCGCGCCGCCGAGTCGGAGGAAAATCCACTGGTGTCGATGGTCGTCGATCTGCTCGGCGAGGACGATCCCGACATGCACGCCTTGGCTTTCGAGCAAATCCGCTCCGACGCCCCGGGTGAGGCAGCCACGTTGCGATTCGTCTTGTTGCTGCCGGAGCTGACGCCGGGCACTCGGGCCCGACTGGTCGATGCCTTGGGTGATCGGGGCGATCCGATTGTCCGCCCGGCGATGCTGGTCCTGGCCGAGCACAGCCCCCACGAAGCCGTCCGCGCGGCGGCCATTCGTGCCTTGGGCCAACTGGGGCGACCGGAGGACGTGCCGCCACTGGTGCGGATCCTGGCCGAGGGGCCCGCGGCCGATCGTCTTGTTGCCCGCGGTAGTCTGATGGGCATTCAAGGGGACAAGGCGGCCTCGGCAATTGCCGGCGCGCTCGATTCGGCTTCGCCCGAGGTGCAAGTCGAGTTGCTCGATATCCTGGCCGAGCGGCGTGCCTTGAACACCCGCCAACGGATGGTGCAAGCCGCGCTGGGCGACGAGTCGGTGGTGCGCGGCGCTGCCATGCGGGCGTTGGCGGAACTGGCCGGGCCGGAGCACATCGAGGGCATGGTCCATGCCGTGCTTCGGGCGGAAGAGGGGCGCGAACGCGACGCCGCCGAAAAGTCCCTGATGATTGCCTGGAACCGCATCGAAAGCGACCGGGAAAGCTCGGGGACCGATTCTCCGTCGCCCTTGCTGGAGGCGGTGGCGAAACTCGATCCGGACCAGCGCGTGGCCTTGCTACCGGCGCTGGGGCGGATTGGCGAGCCGAGCATCCTGCCCACTCTCGACCCGGCGCTGGCCGATCCCGATGCCGAGTTGCACGAGGTGGCTGTCCGCGCACTGTGCAACTGGCCGAACAGTCGCGTGGCGGACCGCCTGATCGAACTGGTCACCTCCGGCCAGCACGAGGGCCACCGCATTGCCGCGCTGCGAGCATTGATGCGCATCGCCCCACTCGAGGACGGCCGGACCGACGCCGAACGGCTCGAACTGCTCAAGAAAGCCATGAGCCTCGCCACCCGGCCCGAAGAGGTGACGCTCGCCTTGGACCGCGCTCGAACCATCCGCACGATGGAGTCGTTGCGGTTCATCGAACCCTACATGGACGACCCGAAGCACAAGGAACGCGCCTGCCTGAGCGTGGTGGAGCTGGCCCACTATCGCGATCTGCTGGAACCCAACAAAGAGGAGTTCTTTCCCGTGTTGGATCGAGTGATTGAGATTAGTGAGGACCCCGTGACCGTCGAGCGCGCGCGACGCTATAAACGCGGCGAAACCTGGGTGCGGCCGAAGTAACGCGAGAGCGGCCCCGCGGGCTGGTGCCCGACGGCTTGCCGATCCCCCCCTGAGTCTTTCACACATTCCACGAGAATCCCCCACCACTCCAAATCCGGAGACCCAACATGTCGAGCAACAACCCGCGTCCCACCAGACGACAATTCCTCCGTCGCGGCGCGATAGCCGCTGGCGCGGCGGTGGTCAGCCCGCAACTGATCCCGGGCCGGGCTCTGGGCGCCGACGGCGGCGTACCGCCCAGCGAGCAGATCGTCGTCGGCGGCATCGGCATCGGCAACCGCGGCAACTACGACCTCCGCTGCTTTCTGGGCAACGCGGACGTGCGTTTCGTCGCCGTGTGCGACGTGAAGGAGTCGCGCCGCAAGGCGGTCAAGCAACACGTCGATCGGCACTACAAGAACGATAAGTGCGACACCTATCGCGATTTCCGCGACCTGCTCGACCGGCAGGACATCGAGGCCGTGCTGATCGCCACCGGGCCGAACTGGCACTGCAACATGTCGGTGCAGGCCGCGCGGGCGGGCAAGGATATCTACTGCGAGAAGCCCTGCACAAAGAACATCCGCGAGAGCCTCGTGCTGGCCGAGGTGATGCAGCGAACCGCGCGAATCTTCCAGGCGGGCACGCAGCGACGGAACGTGCCGCACTTCGCCGTCGCCTGCGAGTTGGCCCGCACTGGCCGCTTGGGCAAACTCACGGCCGTCCATGCGCATCCGCGTGGCATGCATGCCGGCATGAGCGGTTGGGCCAAGCCGCAGCCGGAGCCGCCGAAGGAGGAAGTGGACTGGGACCTGTACCTCGGCCCGGCGGCCTGGCGGCCGTTCAACAGCAGATTTCTCAACGGCTTCAACTTCGAGAAAGGTGGAGGGCTGGTCGGTGGCGGCGTGCTCGAATGGGGCTCCCACTGCGTGGACCTCTGCCAATGGGCGATGGGCGACGCCCCACCGCCAGTGGAATACAATCCGCCGGTCAACAAGGAGATCGTCGCGGTCTACGAGAGCGGCACGAAGCTTGTCCTGCGAGAGCGTGGCTGGCTGCCGCTGGGGTCCTGCCCCGTGCGGTTCGAGGGCGAAGACGGCTGGGTCGAGGCGGGCGACAGCGGCAAGCTGGTCCTCAGTTCGCCCGAGTTGATCGCCGGCCGCCACGTGCCCGAAATCGGCGGCTATCCGGCCACCTTCCATGTGCGCGACTTCCTCGACTGCGTCAAAAGCCGCAGTCAGCCGAAGACCAACGCCGTGGCCGCATGCCGGGCACACATCGCCTGCCACGCCGCCAACATTGCGTTGTTCCTTGGTCGCCAAGTCAACCTCGATCTGGACACGTTCACCTTCCCGGAAGATCCCCAGGCCAACCGGCTGCGAAGCGAGGCGATCCGCTCGCCGCTACGCATCTGAGGCTCGACGGTGCATCCCCCCCCAACCCGATACGCGTCACCACTATCATACGAAAGAATTGCCATGAAATCACAACGACATTTTATCGCCCTGACCCTGCTTCTCGCGGCACTTGCCGCGTTGGGTACGATTGCCCCCGCCACGGCCGCCGACCCGGCCGAGGACGACCTGATCGCGGTGCTCAACTCCGACGCCGCTAAATCCGAGAAGGCAATCACTTGCAAGAAGCTCGCCGTCTACGGCAGCGCGAAGGCCGTCCCCGCATTGAAACCTCTGTTAAAGGACGAGGAGTTGATCTCGTGGGCCCGAATCGCCCTGGAGGCGATCCCCGGGCCGGAGGCCGACGCCGCCTTGCGCGACGCCCTGGGCGAGGTGAGCGGGCGGTCGCTGATCGGCGTGATCAACTCGCTGGCCGTCCGCGACGACAAGCAGGCCGTGCCAGGATTGATCAAAACACTCGACACCAAGGACGACGCAGTGGCCGCCGCCGCTCTGGCCGCACTGGGCGACCTCGGTGGCGAGCAGGCCGTTGCCGCGCTGAAGAAGTCGCTGTCCGGCTCGTCCCAGGCCCGGCGCAATGCCGCCGCCGAGGGATTGGTCTATGCGGCCGAAGACCTGATGCAGGCCGGCCAAACCGATAAGGCGGCGCAGCTTTATCTGGCCGTCCGCGGGGCCGACGTTTCCAAGCCGCGCAAGATCGAGGCCACCCGCGGCGCGATTCTCGCCCAGGGCGAGGCTGGCGTGCCGCTGCTGGTCGAGCAACTCCGCTCGGACGATGTCGACTTCTTCCGTCTCGGACTGTTCACCGCTCGGGAATTGGAAGGCCGGAAGGTAACCGACGCCATCACGGGCGAACTGGCCGAGGCATCGCCCCAGCACGCGGCCTTGCTGCTCACGCTGCTGGCCGACCGGGGTGAGCCGGTCTCCACGCCGCTGGTGCTCGAGCAAGCCACCAAGGGGGCCACGGCCTCGCGCGTGGCGGCCGTCGAGCTGTTGGGTGCCCTCGGCGACGCGGAAGCCGTTGGGCCACTGTTCGAGTTGGCCGGGGGCGAGAACGAGGAGGTGGCCGCGGCTGCCAAGGCGGCCCTGGCCGGACTTTCCGGCGAAAAGGTCGATGCGGCCATCGTCGCCCAGTTGAACGACGCGGACGGTAATGTGGCCACGGCGGTCGAGATCGTCGGCCGGCGGCGGATCCTCTCCGCCGAAGGGGCGCTGCTGAAACTGCTCGAAAGTGACGATCCCGAGGTCCGCCAGCCTGCCCTGAAAGCGCTGGGTGAGGTCATCTCGTCGGACAAGCTCGACGCGTTGATCGCGCAGGTGGCCGGCGGAGCCGATGAGCAGTCGAAGCCAGCCGCCTTGAAGGCTCTCCGCGCGGCCGCCGTGCGGATGAAGGATCGCGAGGCCACGGCCAAGAAACTGGTCGCCGCCATGGCGGACGAACCGGTCGAGGTGAAAGTCGACCTGCTTGGCGTACTCGGCGCCATGGGTGGACCCACCGCCCTGAAGGCGATCCACAAGTCGGGCACCGCGGATCAGAAGGAACTCCAGGACGCCGCCACCCGATTGCTCGGCGAGTGGCTCCACGTGGAAGCCGCGCCCGCCCTGTTGGAAATGGCCACCACGAAGGACCACGGCTACCGGGTCCGCGCGTTGCGCGGGTATTTGCGTCTGGCCCGGCAGTTCGCCGAGAGCGACGCCCAGCGGGCGGCGATGTGCCTCAAGGCGTTTGAAGTGGCTCAGCGCGACGAGGAACGCGAGTTGGCCCTGGACGTGCTTAAGCTGTATCCCAGCGCGCAAGGGATGAAGGCAGCCGCCCAGCTGGCCGATGGCTCGGTGTTGAAGGACAAGGCTCAACTCACGGCCGAGGCGATCGCCGCGAAGCTGATCGGCGGCAAGGTCGACGCGGAGCAGGTGCTGAAGATGCTCGACGTCGAGTCGGGCGAGGTGGAGATCGTTAAGGCCAGTTACGGCGCCGGCGACAAGCAAGCCGACGTGACCGAAGCCCTGCGGCGGCACGTGAAGGGATCGCCGCTGATCGTCCTGGGCAACTACAACGAGGCACTGGGTGGCGACCCCGTCCCACGCACGCCGAAGAAACTGACCGTCGAATACAAACTCGACGGCAAGCCGGGCAAGGCCACGTTCGAGGAGAACGCTCGGATCTTATTGCCCAAGCCATGATCGAATTCGCCCCAAGGTATCTGCCATGCAACGACGGTCGACCCCTGCTTGTTCGTGGATGTTTCCAGTGTTCCTGATCGCCTCGATCATGGTGGCTGCCCCGTCCATTGCGACGGCGGCGGATGGAGACCAGCCGGCCACCGAAAGCTGGCAGCAACGGCTGGCCGCGGAGTTGCCGCTGCTGGGGCATCGCAACTGGATCGTCGTGGCCGACTCCGCCTACCCGCAGCAAACCCGCCCGGGCGTGGAGACGTACTACATCGGCGGCGATCAGTTGGAAGCCGTCGAGGCTGTGCTCCAGGCGGTCGACGAGGCTAAACACGTCCAGGCCGTGCCTCTGTTGGACGCCGAGCTTCCGGCGGTGGCCGAGACCGATGCACCCGGCATCGATGCCTATCGCGCGGGCCTGGACGAGCTGATGAAGGGCCGCCCGACGCAGACGGTACCTCACGAAGATATCATCGGCGAGTTGGACGAGGCGGGCAAGCTGTTCCGCGTGGTGATCCTCAAGACCGACATGACGCTGCCCTATACGTCGGTCTTCCTGCGGCTGGAATGTGGCTACTGGACGCCGGAGAAGGAAGGCCGGCTGCGCGAAGCGATGAAGACAAACGAATAGGCGTTTGAATAGGCGTCGCGCTCGAGAGCCGAAAGGTCGCGCGGGGCGCACCCCGCCCGGCCGGACTGCCGGTTCCGTCTTGGGCGTCGCCATTTTCGCGCATCGGTCCCTGTGGACCTGCCTGGCGCCGATGATCAACCAACCCCACCCCACCTTTTCACGGGGAACTGCAATGCGGCGACCACCACACAATACGACTCTGGCCGCGTTGCTAGCGGCGATCACCCTCTCGATCACCCTGGGCCCGGCGCCTTCGCCGGCGGCCGCCCCATGGTCGGAGACCTCCGCCGAGGAGGACTTCGCCGCGGTGGAGCGGCTCTATCGGGAACTCCCGATGGAGGCTCGGCGCTTGACCGGCCCGCTGTTCTGGCTGCATGGCGACGAGACCCCCGAGCAACTCCGCCGCACCCTGCAAAAGGTGCTCGAAGGGGGCAACGGGATGTTCGTGACCGAGTCGCGACCGCACAACGACTGGCTTGGCCCTGGCTGGTATCGCGACCTGGACATCTGTGTGGAGTTCGCCCGCGAGAACGACTTGCAGATGATCATCTTCGACGACTATTGGTGGCCCAGCCAGATGATGGGCGGTCGGGTGCCTCCACAATATGGCAGCAAAGTGATCGAGGCTTCGGCCGAGAAGGTCGCCGGGCCGAAGCAGTTTAGTGAATCCGGTTACGGCGACGAGAAGCTGATCACCGTGGTGGCCGGCAAGCTGGCCGATGGCGAACAAGCGGCCGGCGCGGTGGATGGCGACACGCTAGTCAACCTGACCGCTTCCGTCAAAGACGGCACGCTCTCCTGGGACGTCCCGCCTGGCGAGTGGCAAATCATGAAGTTCACGTGGGCCTTCAAGGGGCCGGTCGGCGCGCAGAAGCGGATGATCTCCGTCGACGGAGCCAGCCCGGACTGCGTCGAGTGGTTCATCGAGAACGTCTATCAGCCGCACTACGACCGCTACAAAGACGACTTCGGCAAGACGATCGTCGGCTTCTTCTACGACGAACCGGAGACCCAGGGCGATTGGGGTAGCGACGTCGCCGTGCTCGCCGACGAGCGAGGCGTGGATCTCGACAAGCTGCTAGTCGGCTATAAATTCAAGTTGGCCGGTGACGAGCAGACTGCCGCCCGCCACGAGTATCTCGCCCTGTTCGCCGAAGCCTGGGCACGCACCATGTACGGCGGCATGTCGCGCTGGTGCCGCGCGCATGGGGTGGTCTCCATGGGCCACTTCATGGAACATGGCAACTGCATCTTCCGCCGCGACATGTCGGGCGGCAACATGATGCAGTTGCAGAAGTACAGCGATATCGGTGGCATCGACCTCGTCTGCCGACAGCTCTATCCCGGGCAGCGGAGGATGGACCTCTACCAAATGCCCAAGATCGCCAGCTCCCTGTCGCACACCTACGACAAGGTGCGCGACATCGCGCTTTGCGAGATCTATGGGGCCTATGGGCAAGACGTCACCTACCCGCAAATGAAATGGCTGGCCGATTGGCACCATGTGCGCGGCGTGAGCCTGCTGAACACGCATTCGTTCAATCCCCGCGCGCCCTACGACCGCGACTGCCCGCCGTATTTCTATAATGGCGGCTTCGAGCCCCGCTGGCCGCTGTATCGCGTTTGGGCCGACTACACCAACCGCTTGGCCACCATGCTCACCGGCGGGCGGCATGTCTGCCCGGTGGCCTTCCTCCACCTCGGGCAAAGCATCCACGTGGGCAAGGCCGTCCGGCCGGAGGCCTTCACTAGCACGCTACAAGACGCGCTATTCGACTGCGACTGGCTGCTCTACGATGCCTGGGAGAACGACGCCGCGCTGAAGGGTGGCGATATCCAACTGCACGACGAGACCTATCGCGTGCTGGTCGTTCCGCCGGTCGAGGTGATCCCCCATGCCACGCTGGCCAAGGCCAAAGAGTTCTTCGAGCGGGGCGGCGTTGTTGTCGGCTACGACTTTTTGCCCAGCGAATCCGGCACGGTCGGCAAAGACTCGGCCGACATCGCCGCGCTGCGCGAGGCCATCTGGGGCGATGCCAAGCCAGGCTTGGACGTCTGCCGCACGAGCCCCGCTGGAGGCCGGTCGTACTTCCTGCCAGCCAAGCCCAGCGTGGCCGACGTACAACAAGTGCTCATCGGCGACGCCGGCATTCATCCCACGCTGGAAGTGGTCCAGGGCGACACCGGCAACTGGCTGCATGTGCTCCATCGGGTGAAGGCCGGGCGCGATGTGTTCCTCGTCTGCAATCAGGACCACGACGGCGACGCTCGGCCGTTCCGCCTGCGGTTGCATGCCACCGGCGAGCCCGAGGTTTGGGACCCCATGCGCGGCGAGATGAACAGCGTGCCCTTCGAGCGGACGGACGCGGACACCGTCGAGTTGCCGCTGACACTGGAGCCGTCCGAGAGCGTGCTGATCGTCTTCCGCAAGGACAAACGCGACCTGCCGCGGCGCATTGAAGGCCCGGTGAAACCCAGCCGCGAGCCGATCGAGGTGACGCGCGTCGCCACGCCGCCGGAGCTGGCGATTCCACGTGTGCCCCAGTCCGCCGATCTGGGCCGCTCACTGGACGGTTGCTCATGGCTCTGGTATCCCGAGGACAATCCGGCTGCGTCAGCCCAGCCTGGGGTGCGTTACTTCCGCGGGGGGCTCACCGTTCCCGGCGGCCGCAAGGTGGCCAAGGCCACGTTCGTCGGCACGTGCGACAACGCCTTTACGTTATTTGTCAACGGTAAGAGGGCGGGCGCGAGCGGGACGGCCGACGAGGCTTGGCGCCAGCCGACAACCATCGACCTGAACGGTCTGCTGACCGTGGGTGAGAATGTGCTGGCTATCGCCGGGAGCAACTTGTCGGACGCACCAAATCCGGCGGGGCTCATCGGCCGCGTGACGGTGACGCTTAAAAACGGTGACGTGATCAGCAGCGCGGTCGACAAGAGTTGGAAGACCTCGGCGAAGGAGCAGTCTGGGTGGAACCAACCCGGATTCGACGACGCTGGTTGGTCGGCGGTGAAAGTGATCGGACCGTATGGCTCCCAGCCCTGGGGAAGAATTTCCCAACGCGCCCGGCGGCTGACGCTCAGCCCGGTGGAGAGCGACCCGCTGGTGGGTCACTGCGATCTTCCGGCCGATCTCGACCTGGACAAGGCACGCGTGTACCTGGAAGTGTCGGAGCCGAAACCGGAAGCGGCCGCCTCGGTCAAGATCAATGGCGAGTACGCCGGTGGGTTCATCGGCGGGCCGTATCGACTGGACGTGACCGAGCACCTGAAGCCCGGCCGCAACGAGATTATTCTCGAGCCGTTCGCCCCCGAGCGGGTTCGGCTGCTGATCCACGAGTGAACGCCGCGATCACTGCATCCGGTCGATCACTTCATCCGGTCAATCACGTCAGCCAGAAAGCGGTGAGGCGGGCCGTCGATCGCGTTGAGTCTTTCCGCCCGGGCGAGCAACTCCGCCCGATGCGTTGGACAAACCGCGGCTAGCGAGGCCAGCAGCACGACCTTATCGCCCCGATTCAGGGCCACCTGGTCGACTTCATCAATGCTCAGTTGGTCGCCTTCGGTCAATCGTTCGGCTTGCCAGCGGTCTTCCTCGCTGCCTTCGCGGAGGACGGTGATCGCCCGCTCGCGCCAGACATCGGCGCGGTCCTCGTCGTCGGCATCGTGCCAGGCGAGTGCCATCAGGAGTGCGTCTTCGGGCATCGCGTTCTCCGGCTGGAGTAGCGTCTCGGCCTTCTCCGGTTGCTCCAGCTCCAAGTGGGCGACGAATCGGATTTCGTCGGCGTCGACGGAGTCGGGGAGCCGGTCGGCCGTGTCCAGGTACTGCCGCATGTCGCCCTGCAGGTAGAACAGAACCGAATCGGCCAACGGCACAACTTGGGCCGCCTCGCCCGGTGCCTGGACTTGGATTCGCCGTGCGTATTCTTCCAGGGCCGTGCGTGCCTCCTGCTCCCGTCCGTCGGCAATCAGGACGGCTAGCAACTCGCGCTGCAACTCGAAGTGCAGCGGTTGTCGCTGGATGGCTTCACGAAGAGTCCGTTCCAGTTCCTTGTACTTGCCGCGGCAGAAGCGGACATCGAAGGAGAGTTGCCGCATGGTGTCGTTCTCCGGGGCAAGCTCGCGGGCGCGCGCAATTGCCGGTTGTGCCTCGTCGAACTTGCCTTCCGACACCAGGCAATAAGCCATCGCCGCGTGGGGATAGGCCAGTTCCGGATCGGCGGCGATAGCCCGCCGGTAATAACGCATGGCCTCCGGCGTGCGCAGCGCGATCCGGCCGCGCAGATAGAGTAGAGGACCATTCTCGGGCGAAGCCGCAAGCATCTGGTCGTATTCGCTTCGAAGCTGGTCCTCTTTGCCCCGGGCGGTTTTGCATTGCTGATAAAGTCGGTGCCACTCGACGGCGACGGGCCGGCGAGCGAGCCCCTTTCCTAGAAATCGCTCGGCCCGCTCCAGGCTTTCGGCCAATGTCGCCACGAATAGGTAGCTCTGAAGAAGATTGGCGTCGTTCGGGCGTAAAGGCAACTGGTGCTCGCCGTATTGCAACGCCTCGACCAGCGGTTCGAACTGGGGCATTTGCGCCAAGATGTCGGCTGGTTCGACGGGCAGAACCTGGACCACGGTTTTCGTGGTCCGGCTGCTTTCAGTCTCCAACTCGTCGGGGGCTTCGCGGAACATATAGTCCACGTCGCGAAAGACGGTGAACTCCTCTCCGAATCGTAGCTCGCTCGGGTTCTCATGAGTGGGATCGGGGACAGTCGAATAGAGAATCTCCTGCCACACCAGGGTCGCCGCGCCCGCCGGATTGAGCACGAATGCCGTATCCTGACCGAAGCGCTCGAAGAACCCATTCTCCATGCTGAAATCCAGCGTGCTTTCCGTGCCATCGGCGCGGCGAATCGAGGCCCGGTGCGCGCCTTCGGGCAAGGTCAGCTTCTCCCGGCCACCGGGGGCGACCTCCAGCGGTGGGCCACCGTCGATCGCCACGCGCACCGGCTTGGGCAATCCGTTGACGACGAATAGCGGCTGCTCGTTCTTCATCGAGCTGTTCAGCACGAACACGCCGATCAGCAGCACGGCGGCCACGGCTCCCGCGATGATCCAGCGGCCGATCTTGCGCGGCCGGTGAGGCAGAACCGTCTCCTCCCGGCCCAAGGTCTCCTCCAGGGCCTGAATCCGGCGGCGGATTTCGGTATCCATGCCAACTTCGGGATGCTTTCGCAGCGCGACCTGGTAAATGGCCAGCGAATCGTCCAGGCGCTGCTGGCCGTGGTAGGCCTCGGCCAGGAGTAACAAAACGGTTGGCTCGGAAACCCCGTCGGGTTCGCTCATGAACTCCAGCCGACGCCGTGCCTCGTCCAGGTTGCCCTCGCGAATGTTCTTGATCGCCACCGCCCGTCGGGCCACGGGGTTCTCGGGCTCCAATTCCAGGGCGCGTTCCGCGCGTCGGTCGGCTTCCGCTTGCCGGCCTTCCATTTCGTGCCATTCGGCAAGCTGCAATTGCACCTCGGCGTGGTCGGGAAAGTCCTCGGCCATCACTTCGGCGTAACGGGCAGCCTCCTCCCGGCGTCCGAAGGCCATGAGCGTGCCCAGCAATCGCATGGCCGACTCGGGTTCGTCGGGCGAGCTTTGGGCCTTGGCCATCGCTTCGCGCACCGATTCCTGCTCAATCCGTTCCCATTCGGTCCAGGAGACGGCCCGATGCCATGTGCAATTCGGGCAGAAGTCGAAGATCTTCTTGCGTCCCAGAGGAACAAGCGGGATGTAGAGGATGGAGAACCAGAGCCGTGTGTCGTACGAATTCAGCAGCCCGCGGCGCTGGCAGTTCGGGCACTGGCCCTCCTCCGTGGTCAGATTTTTCTTGCCAAGATAGATGGTGCCGATGCCGTTGATGGTACCAGGCATGGTCGCTCTCCCTTCGGGAAAAACCCGTTGCAGCGAGCAGTCACCGTCCGCGCGGCCTTCACCGTCCCTCTCCGGCTTTGTTTGGAAGTTGCGCAGCGCCGATTGACGTGGCGAAAGCGCGCTGGAGCCGCCGATGGTGTGTGGTTGAACAGGGTCCCAGGCAGGATCGGCCCAATCGCCCACGACCGAAGCTGCCCGTCAACAGAAGCCAACGGCCGAAGATACTGCCGCGCCGCGGGGAAGTCAACCTCCCCGATTGCAGTAGTGAGCGAAACGCGAAACCCGCCGGCGCCGCCCGTCGTTCCCGCAAGGGCAGTGGCGGGGCGGCGCCGGCGGTGTGGTCCGAACGACCGTGGCCGGCGGCCGTTGCAGCGGTCACGCCGGCCGTCGGTTGAAGGCGCGTGGGTTAGCCGTCCGTGGGCAGGTCCACCCAGCGGCCCTCGGCGGCGCTTTGCAGCACGGCGTCGCAGACCAGTTGCGTCCGCAAACCGGAGCGGACGTCCGGCTGGAAACTGGGCCCACCCTCCAGGCCCGAGAGGAAGTCGGCCAGGCCGTTGATGAACGTGTGTTCGTAGCCGATCGTCGTGCCGGGCACCCAATAGTGGTCCATGTAGGGGTGCTCGAAGTTGGTCACGTGGATCCGCTGCCAGCCGGTCAGATGGTCTTCGATCTTGCGGTCCGTATCGGGGTCGGCATAGCGGAAGTACTCCAGGATATGCGGATCTTCGAGGTCGAAGAACAACGAGCCGCGCTCGCCGTTCATCTCGAACGTGTTGTAGTTTTTCCGTCCGCGGGCATAGCGGGTGCTCTCGAAGGTGCCCATCGACCCGTTGGCGAAGACGGCCAGGAACATGCAGGCATCGTCGATGGTGACCTTTTCGACCTTCCCCGTGTCGGCGTGCTTACGCTCCTTGACGAAGGTCTCGGTCTTGGCCACCACGCGTGCGATCGGCCCGTTGAGCCATTCGGCCGTGTCGATGGAATGGGCCAGCAGGTCGCCGGTGACGCCGCTGCCGGCCACTTTGGAGTCGAGCCGCCAGAGGGCCATTCCGCCCTGGGGTACGTCCTGGGCGATGGTGTAGTCTTGCAGGTAAGTCGCCCGATAGTGAAACGGTTGGCCGATGCGGCCCTCGTCGATCACCTGCCGGGCCAGGGCGATGGCCGGGACGCGTCGATAGTTGAACGAGACCATGTTGGCCACGCCCGCCCGCTCGACGGCGGCGACCATCTCCTCCGCTTCAGCGACGCTCATCGCGAGCGGCTTTTCGCAGACGATCATTTTGTGGGCTTCGGCCGCGGCGATGACCATGTCGTGGTGCAGGTGGTTGGGCGAGCAGACGTCGATCAGGTCGATGTCGTCGCGCTCGATCACCTTGCGCCAGTCGGTTTCGATCGACTCGTAGCCCCAGGTAGCGGCAAACTTCTCGAGCTTCCCGCGGTCCTCTTCGCGGCCGTAGGCGCATTTGAGCACCGGCTGATGCTCGTGCTGAAAGAAGTGGCCGACCTGCTTGTAGGCATTCGAGTGGGTGCGGCCCATGAAGCCGCATCCGAGCATTCCGATGTTGAGGGGTTTGGGCATGGGGTTCTCCTGTTCATTGTGGGGGTTCACAGATACCTTCCGCGAGGATGATGAGCTCCTATGGGAACGTGTTAGCCTAGCAGCACTCGCTTCACCCAATCGATGAATTCTTGTGCAACGTCGCAGTTGGGGTCGAGGCACTGGCGGGTGATGGCGAGTCCGAGTCGGCCATCGGGCTCGTCCTGAACGCTCAACCAAGTATGGATGCGAGCCTTTGAGCGGTGAGCATTCCTGAACCGTCGAGCCGTGGCAGGCAGCCCGTCGAGGAACTCGTCGACAGGCTGCAAGAGTTGGTCGTCTTCGGGTACTAGAAAGGCCAGGAAGTCTTCCATCATCCCGCTCAAGCGGTTATTCGGCATTAGCCATATGCCCAGTCGTCTTCCCTTCGGCAGATCGATGACCGTACCGCTCTCGTTCGGCTCGGCTGGTAATGTGCCCAGACCCGACCGTGAAATTCGATCTCGTAGCGATTGCCACCGCTGGCCGATATGCTGATCGGCGTCGAGCACCACGGCCAAACGCTCCAGGTCACTAACGACTCGCAGGCGAGTTTCAACCGTTTGGAGCATGCGTTCAAACCGGTCGTCTTCCCGTACGTCGCCACCGGCCGCCTGGACGACAAACGCCTCAGGAATCCGATGATGCTTCAACAGGGCCCATACGACATGCTGATCACTGGGTCCTTCAACGAGTAAAACGCGTGATGGCATAGCCTATCGCACCTCGAGTTGATCGCGGGCCACGACAGCCATATCTTGTTCGTCGATGAGCACGACGCGGTTCTCGTCGCCTTCGCGTTCCAGTCTCAGAACCAGACCTTCGCTCTCATGTTCAGCGGCGGCCTGCTGGAAGGCCCTTAGGCAGTCCCAGGAGTGCGTCGTCGCAAAAACTTGGACATCGAGTTGCTTTGCGGTGCGGAATACCGTGCGCCATAGATCGGCGTGCAGCGTGTGGTGAACGCCGGTCTCGAATTCGTCGATCAGTACCAGTGGCAAGGGAGTGTCCGGTCCGATGCCGGCCGATTCCTTATGATGCGTTTTGCTTTCCGCCAAATCGTCGCGTCCCTTTCTGCTCCTAAATGCCGCATAAGCAATTGCGGTGGCAATATGAAAGACCCGCACCGCACCATCGCCCAGACTACTCAGCGGAACTGTATCCTCAAATTGCCTGATCCTGACCTTTGCGAATCGCTGCCTCCGCGGCCTAGGATCTACGACAAACGTAATTCCGGTGACGGGCGCCACTAGTCCCACCGCATCCGTAACGCGCTGCTCATAATCAGTTAAGGACAACGCATCCCACCACCTGCCCACCTCCTCCTGTTCACCGTCGGTCTTGCGGCCCAACAGCCGCAGGGGCACGTCGGCTCGCTCTGCCATAAGCGTCTGGCTGTCGACACCAGGATGCATTGAAGCGTGCGACTTCATGCTCGTCGTCCTACCACCCCGGGAGGTCACGTGCAGTCGCGGCTCAGGTTCTTCGTCGGATGACTCCTTGTCACCTGTGTGTTTGTGAACTTTCACCGTCTCTGGCTTGTCGGAAGTGGCATGACCTGTCAAGTCAATGGGGCCGTCTGAACCGACGGATCGATTGTGAAAAAGCGAATCGAGCCCGAAGCGATGGCGCCGGTCGTTCCAAGGGATCACCTCATCTCGCTCGTCAAGGAGTCGCTGGATCGTGTCCATGGGCCACAGCGATCCCCACAGTTGCAGCGCTTCCAGCAGCGTCGTCTTGCCCGTGTTGTTCTTGCCGACGATCAAGTTCACCCGGCCCAGCTTCGGGATCGTCAGGTGCTTGAACGTACGGAAGTTCTTAATCTCGAAGCTGGTCAACATGAGTTCACCCCCCCGCATTGCGTGGCCGCTCGCCCCGACCCGTCCAAAACAACCGCGGCCGGCAGGCGGCGGACTTGCCGGTCTTCTCGATGACCGAGCGGCCACCGACAGTTTGCTCTCGGCGTGGGGCGGCGAAGCCGAGGATTTCAGGTCAAGCCCAGGATAGAGGAGCCGACGGGCGTTGGCAAGGACCGGAGCGACTGAAGCTCACTCCGGTTTCGGGCTAGCCCAGGTGATTGGCGGATGCCGGCATGCCAGGCCCCGGAGGGCGAGGCTCCGGCCGAGACGGCGTATCCGCCGTGAATCTGGCTCGCTGTGGTTCCGCCGGGGCATCCCCCATTCTTGGGCCCAATCTCCTGCCCCGCAATTCCCACGGATTTAACGGGGCAGGTTCTTGAGCGGGCACCCCCTTTCTGATAGGCTCCAGATGTGAGGGCTCGGTCACGAGGGCTTGTTCACCGGGGCGTCCGGGAGATACAAACCTACCGCCGCTTACCCGGCCCAATACCCTGCAACTCCGCTGCGTGGGCGGAGGCGAGGTGGCAGTTAAATCCACTCATGGATCCGCCAAATCCGCCGATCGCCTTGTCCGGCCTCCGGCAGTCCGCGACGATTGATTGATCCGCGCCGGATGATTTCCGCGCCGGATGATTTCCGCGCCGGATGATTTCCGCATTTATCGAAGAACCATCAACCCCACACAGGGAGTTCGAAATGTGCCGCTCATTACCAGTTTACGCCGCTTCGTTGTTGCTTCTGCTCTGTGGTGTTACGGCCCAGGCCGACGACGCGTTCTACCGTCTTGCGTTGGGCGATTTGGAACTCACCGAGGGCGAGTTGCCAACCAATCTGGAGCGTCCAGATTGGAACCAGCATCAACGCGCCCAGATGATGCGCCCCCGCGTGGTGATCGACGGCGAGGGCGAGGCTTACGTCGAAGGAAACTTCAGCACCTGGAACGTCGCGCAATGGCCCACCGAAGCGCGGGTCCTTATCCACACGCCCCAAGCCCGAGACGTGACCGGTCGTCTGACCTTCCCCAAGCAGGACTTCAGCGGCATGGTGCTGTTGAAGTTCCGTGTGGAGGCCGATCAGGCCGACGACGACGCAAAAGAAGCGTTCCACCAGGCCAAGAGTGCGCACTTCAACCGGCTACTGCAGCGCGATCTGCCGGGGTCGGCCTGGTTCCGCCATCAGCAGCGCGAAGCGACAAAGGCGCTGGGCCGCAAGCCGGACGATGTCACCCAGCCGATGACGGGGCGTCCGGTACGCCGCGGTCCCCGCAATCTGGCCGCGACCTATGCCCTGTTCAGCGGTGGCCGGGCGATTAGCGAGAACCTTCAGCTCGATCGGGCACTGCCCCCGCTGGGCGAGGAGACCGACATGGTTGAAGTGGACTCGATCCGCGGGATCACCGTCGAGGAGATCGACTGGCAACCGCTGATCAAGGGCAAGCGACCGAAGTCCGATCCGCTGGCCGCGATGATCCCCGCCGATCAGCATGCCGTGTTCTTCCCGTCGTTCGCGTCGGCGATTCGGCTGGCCGACGAAGTGCGAAAGCAGGGCGGCCTGGTCACGCAACTGGCCCAGCCGCGCACCGAGGATCAGCGGATCCAAACGCGATATGAACGGCAACTGGCGCTGCCCCTCTCGACCCTTTCGCGACTGCTGGGGCCGAAGCTGGTGACCAGTGTCGCGCTGACCGGCTCCGACCCCTATTTCGCCACTGGCACCGACGTGGCCGTCGTGTTGAAGAGCCCCTCGCCCAACACGCTCAAGAAGATGCTCGCCGCGCAAGTGATGCTGCTCACCGCGGGGAACGGCGACTTGACCACCGAACAGGGTGAGATCGCCGGGCTGGAGTACCGTGTCGCCCGCACGCCCGACCGGCGCGTGTGCAGCTATCTGGCGGCGAACGACGAGGTGGTGATCATTACCAATTCACCCTACCAGTTGGAGCGGTTGGGACAGTGCATGGCTGGCAAAACCAAACCGATCGCGTCGCTGCCGGAGTACAAATTCTTCCGCGATCGATATCCGCTTGGCGATGCCAGCGAAACGGCCCTGATTTTCCTCAGCGATGCCACGATCCGTCGCTGGTGTGGACCGCGATGGCGGATCGGGGCCTCGCGGCGGGTGCGGGCGGCGGCCGTGATGGCCGAGGTGCAGGCCGGGCAGATGGATGCCCTGGCGGCCGGGGCCGAGCCGGGAGCAATTTACACCGATCTACCCACCACGCTGACCGGCAAGCTACGGCTGACGCCCGACGGCGTCATCTCGGAGCAGGCCGGCGGTCTTGCTTTCCTCACGCCCATCGCGGAAATGGATATCGAGAAGGTCACGGAAGCCGAAAAGCAAGCCTATGAACAATGGCGCGACGGCTATCAGCGCAACTGGAGTTGGGCTTTCGACCCGATCGCCCTGCGCGTCGGCACGAATGCCGAGACCCTGTCGGCCGACCTGACCGTGATGCCGCTGATTGCCCGATCGGAATATCGCCAGTGGATCGAAGTATCGCGGGGCGCGAAGATCGGCCCGGACGCCGGCGACCGGCACAGCACGCTGGCCCACGTGATCCTGGCGATCAATACCGAGTCCACCCGTTTCAAGCAGATGGGGGGGCTGATTGAATCGATGGCCCGCGGGGTTTCACTCGGTTGGATCGGCGAGACGGTCGAGTTCTACGCCGACCCGGCCCCGTTCTGGAAGGAACTGGCCGAGATGCCGCCCGACGAGTTCGAGGACTTCTTCCAGGAGAATTTCGATCGCGTACCGATTGGCGTGCGGATCGGCGTCGAGAGCCCGCTGAAATTGACCATGTTTCTTACCGCCCTGCGGGCATTCATCGAGCAAACCGCGCCGGGGATGACCACCTGGGAAACCAGAGAACATGCCGAGCAGCCCTACGTTCGCATGGGCGCGTCCGAGAAGGCTCGCCGCGAGATGGGCGAACGCGGTCCCGAGGATCCCGCCCTGTATTACGCCGCCGGAGGCGACGCCCTGGTACTGAGCCTCAGCGAGGACTTGATCAAGCGCTCGCTGGAGCGGCGAGCCCAGCGTATGTCGGACGACGAACAAACGGACGAGGAAACATCGGACGAAAAGCCATCCGACGAGGGCCAATCGCGCTCGCCGACCATGCCTTCGCAACCATGGCTGGGTGAGAGCTTTTGCCTGAACGTCGACCGGCATGGCGTGATGTTGGCCATTGGCGCGGGCTCCCCAGCGCTCCAAGCAGAGATGCAGTCGCGCGCCTGGGGCAACCTCTACATCCTCAACGAGTGGCGGCGCCGATTCCCGGAGAGCGATCCGCTTGCTCTGCACCAGCGCGTCTGGAACACGCAATTGACGTGCCCCGGTGGCGGCGATTACGTGTGGAACGAAAAGTGGCGGACATATCAGTCGTCACTCTACGGCCACCCGGGCGAGCCAAAGCAGGGCCCCATCGCGCCGGCGGAGTTGGAGCAGTTTCGTCGCGGCCGCTTCGGGCTGACCTTCGAGGAGCAAGGCCTCCGCGCCCGGGTTGAGTTGGATCGGGACCAGGATTCCGGCCCAGCCGCCGAGACCTCGCACTAGTCCTGGACGGTCATCGTCCGGGCTCAGTCGTCCTCGCCGCCTTCAAGACGCTCCAGCCCGGCACGGCGGAGTTGTGCCCGGAGCTTTGCCCGCTCGACGGAGTTATGGTTTCGGCGTCGGGTGAAATACATTTTGGTGGCCAAGATATCGGCTCCGGCCAGGAGCATGACCCAACCGACCATCACCAGCACGCCAGACCAATAGATGGCGGCGAAGAGGAGCGAGCCGATGGCGATGGTGAGCCACTGCCCGACGGGCAGGGCGATGGCGATCAGGGCCAGCATGAGGCTGGTTTGCACGCGGCGTCGGAACTGCCGGCGGCGGTAGGCCAGCTCGTCGGCGTCTTCAGCCTCCGCCACCGCTTCGCGCCAGGCACGACGATGGCCGATCAGCAGGGCGGCGGCGCTGAGCAGCAACACGCTGGAGAAGCCGATCGAAATCCAGAGGTCAACGGTCATCGCCGGTCTGTCCCTTCAGCCACTCCAGCACAACCCAACCCACTTTGGCCAGCGACAGTGCCGAGCATTTGTCGGGCGTATCGCCCCGCGTGTGCCAGGGAGGATAGTCGAAGTCGATGATGTTACAACAGGGGATCCGCCCAATGTTGCGCACCGGCAGATGGTCGTCGCGCACCGCATGGCCTTTCTTGGCGATGAACTCCTTGACGCCAAGGCGGTCGGCGGTCGACCAGATCCGCTCCACCAGCGGCCGCGTCTCCGGCCAGCTCATGCTGTAACGCTCTTGGAAAATCTGCAGGTCGGCGTCGCCGATCATATCCAGCAGCACGCCCCAGCGATATCGGTAGGGCGGCTTCCGCTGCTGCTGCAACTTGCGATACTGCCGGGCGAAATACTCCGAGCCGATGAAGTAGCGGTCGTGCTGGTCGAAGATGAACTCCTCGGCGTCGAACAGCACGAAGTCGACCCCGTAGGGGCCCGGCAGCTCGGGCATGTGCCGCCCAAGCTCCATCAGCAGGGCGGTCCCGCTGGCCCCGTCGTTGGCGCCGACGAACCGTCCTCGCGGATCGACCGGATCGAGCATCGGGAAGGGCAAGGTGTCGTAATGGGCACAGAGCAGAATCCGCTCCCGTCGCTCGGGATGCCAGCGCACGATCAAGTTGGCCATCGGGACCCAGGAGCCGTTCTCCGGATGCCGGTAGCGAAACTTCTGTAGCTCCACCTGGCCACCCAAATCGGTGAAGTGCTTGGTGAGCAGTTCCTGCTGCCGCCGCATGCCGGCCGAACCGCTCGGCCGAGGGCCGATCTCACAGAGTTGCTCGATGTACTTGAACGCCCGCTCGCCGTCGAAGGGGATTTGCGCAAGTGTGAGGTCCGACTGGTGCTTCTCGGGGTCGATGTGTCGCATGGGCCTCGGGGCCCACTGCCCCCAGAGCAGGGCTCCAGTCACCATCGCGCCGGCGACCAGGAACGAGACCAACAGGAACGCGCTTTGGAACATTGATCGAGGCGGCATCGTCGGCTCGTGGTTGGCGTGGCGGGTCATCGTTCGATGCGTGGCGAGCGGTGGGGGACCAGGGACAAAGGGCGGAGCGACGGCCGGCTCGCGCGGGTCCGGTCGATTCACCACCCCACCCGACACGCGGGATCCGCACCCGGCGGATCATAAAAACGACTTGGTGCAGTTCCGGCAGAGATCGATATTCTCCTGGCGACCCGTCCGATGCCATTGGCGGACTTGATCGTAGGGCTGGTCCCGCCAGATTTCCCGGATCGTCCGCTCGGCGCTCACCCGGCCGAGCACGTGTCGGCCATCGTAGTCGAGGCAGCAGAGTGCGACCTCGCCGCTTGCCAGTATTGTAAACGTGCGCCACAAGCGGGAACAGGGTTTGCGCACCCGGCTTTCGGGCGACGGGCCCTCGCCCCCGGCCCAATTGTGGATTTTGCCGAAGGAAAAGCCGTCCGCGACCTTTTCCAGGGTTTGCATGGTCGCCTTGGGGTCCGTGGTCGAGCAGCAGGCCACTTTGACGCGCATCGGCCGGCGCATCTCGTCGCGGAGGCGCACCACGCGATGCACGTTTTCCACCACTTGGTCGAACTTCAGCGGCGTGCGGATTTGCTCGAACTCCTCGCGCGTGGCGCCATCGAAGGAGATCTTCAGCTCGTCCAGTCCCGCTTGCAGCAACCCACGCGCGCGACGCTCGTCCAGTAGCGAGCCGTTGCAGAAGATCTTCACGCGGGGGATGCCGCGTCCCTTGGCGTAGGCCACGCGTCGCTCCAGGTCCTTGTCCATTAGCGGCTCGCCGAAGTTGTGCATGTGGATCTCGACGCAGTCATTCGCTGCGCACTCGTCGATGATCCGCTCGAACAACTCGTCGCCCATCCGCTCGATCGGTCGCTTCATCGCGCCGTGCGGACAAATCACGCATCGGGCGTTGCAAGCATTCGTGGTTTCAATCCGCACCAGTCGTGGGAAGCGGCGCAGCCGGGCATCGTAGACCGCGCCCACCGTGCGACACACGGCCCGCGAGGGAATCGTCGTGAGGGCAATCATCCGTCGCTATTCTCCTGTTGGATGGTCCAACCGGCTTCGATCAGCCGAGCCGGCCTTGTGTCGTCCAATTCGTTCCCGCTCGGCCTGGCGGGCACACACACCTCGGCCCAGACCAGCGGGTGGTCGGAAACCTCGTTGTCGACCACGGCCGCGTCGACCACCCGCAGCCCGCGGACAATGATCCAGTCGATCCGATCGCGCGAGGCCTTGGCTGCGGTCCCGGCCGCGTTCTCAGCCGCGGTCCCGGCCGCTGCCACGGCATCGATCACGCCGGGCTGTTCGAGCAGTCCGCTCAGCAGCGGGTCGTCGGCCGTGGTATTCAGATCGCCCACCAGCGCGGCCGGCTCCTCGAGGGCGAGGAACAGGCCGATTACCGTGCGGAGCTGACGCTTTCGGTCGCGCTGATCGCTCCGGGTGATGTGCGTTAGCAGCACCCGCACGTTCGTCCCCTGCCAGGGCAACTCGACCAGCACGGCGTTGCGCTGGCTGTGATCGTGACGCCGTGGCAGGGGAATACGCTGCCAGTAGCGGGCGTCGTGGCGACTGAGCAGGCCGTTGCCCGAGTCGCAGTGATACCAGGTCCGCGCCGCCGGAGCGGCGAGCCACATCATGCCCAATCGCCGGCCGAGCCACGCGGTCTGATCGGCATCGACCAGCCACTGCGGTCCGCGCACTTCGTTCAGGGCGATGAAGTCCAGCGGTGGTTCAACCGCCTCGATCAGGCTGGCCGTCCGCGCCAGGTCGCGACGCCCATCGAGCCCCTTGCCGCTGTGGATGTTGAAGGTTGCCAGCCGAAACGGGGCACAATCGGCGGGGCGCGAGGTCGTCCCTGGGAGGGCGAGGCCCTCGCCGAGGGGGAGTTGCTTGCTGGCAGAGCCGAGCTTCCGCCCAGCCGGACTGACTTTCCGCGAGGGCATGGCTTCCGCCGCGTGCTGGTGGTTTAGTCCCCACCCCACGGCCGGGCCGGTCGCCGCGTGTCGCGAGGCATGCTTCACCGCCCCGCCGACGATCAACACGATCGCCGCGGTGATGCCCAGCCGCCGCATATCCCATCCTCGCCAATTCATCTTGCTTCCAATTCGGAAAATGGCTATCGTCCTCACCGCTTTGGTTGCCGTCAGGCCGCGAGTGGCCCGACCGGCGTCGGCCCCTTGCCAAGCGGCTGCCCTCCGAGGGTCCGCTTGATCGGCAGTCGGTGGCTTGCCCGCCGGTGGACCGGCAACCCGTTCATTCGTCGGCCGTGCAGGGATGTGCGGCCGCCACTCCAGCCCGCAATGGAGCCATCATGTTCGACGTCTCCTCGATCACCGATCTTCACCGCGACACGGTCGCCCACTGGCACGAGCACGATATCGACAACCCCTACGAGGGTTTCCTTGCCTTGGTGTGCGATCAGCACGAGCAGAATTTCCGGCTTTGGCACCAGGAAGACATCGCCCGCAGCCCGGACGCCTCGGACGAGGAGATCGCCGGTGTGAAGCGTGCCATCGACCGGCTCAACCAGCGGCGCAACGACCTGATCGAGCAGCTCGACGACCGCATCATCGCCACCCTTGGTAAGGAGGGCGTACTTCCGGAACCGGCCGCGCGGCTCAACACCGAAACACCCGGCAGTGTGATTGATCGGCTGTCGATCATCTCGCTGCGAATCTACCACATGCAAGAGCAGCTTTCGCGCCGCGACGCCACGGCCGAACATCGGGCGAAGGTGGGCGATCGGCTGTCCATCCTCCACGAGCAAAAGGGCGATCTGGCCCGCTCGCTGGCCGAACTGCTGAACGACCTGTTCGCCGGCCGCAAACAGTTGAAGCTCTACCGGCAGTTCAAGATGTACAACGACCCGTCGATGAACCCCTACTTGTACCAGGCGCGGCAGCGCCCGGCGGCCTGACGGGGTCGATCCGCTTCCGGTAGCCGACGCTTCATGTCGGCCATTCACTAAGCAGCGGCTCATGCGGCCTCCCGTTCGCTGCGTCGCAGCACGCGCTCGCAGGCGCGGCAGGCTTGCTCGACGGTGATCTTCCTCATCAGTTCGGGCGAGGCCTTGCGCCGCTGGCGGGTCCCCTCGATGGCCACCGCTTGCAATGCAACGTGTCCTTCGCCATAGGGACCGTGCTGGCTCGCCGGCCAGGGTCCAAACAGCCCCACGCAGGGCGTGCCCACCCCGGCGGCCAAATGCAGCGGGCCGGTGTCGCAGCCGATGAACAGTCGCGCCGCCCGGGCCAGCCCGCGCAGCTCCGTCAGGGTGGTGGGCGGAGCCAGTCGGGCCGCTCCCGCGCTCCACTTGGCCATCTGTTCGGCCATCCGCCTTTCATGGGCCGGACCATAGACCAGCAACGTCGGCAGGTTCCAACGCGAGCGCAGATATCGGGCGACCGCGGCGAATCGCTCCGTGGGCCAGAGCTTCGACGGCCAGCCGGCTCCCACATTGATAATTGCCGGCGGAACCTTAATGCCCAGTTCGGCCAGAATCCGCTTGGCCGCGGCCTGTTCGGCCGGCACCTCCGGCATCCCGAAGCGGACCGCTGGCTGGTGGATGCCCAGCGGCTCGAGCAACTGCAAGTTCCGATCGACCACGTGCTCGGCGGTGATCGGCGCCGCCTCGGTGTTGATCCACTGGCTCAACTCGCGTCCCCACCGGCCGCCGAACCCGATCCGCCGCGGCGCCCCGCTCAGTCGGGCGAAGATGGCCGACTTCGTCAGCCCCTGGGCTTCCAGGGCCACGTCGAACCGCATCGCCCGAAGCCGACGCCTCAACTTCAACACGCCCCCAGGCGATTTCAGCCAGCGGCGAGGCAGGGTGATCAGTTCGTCCACCTCCGGGTGCCCCTCTAGCAGTGCCGCCGCCCGCTGCTCCACCGCCCAGGCGATCCATGCCCGCGGGAAGCGGTCGCGGAGGGCGCAGGCGATCGGCATGCTCTGTACCACGTCGCCGATCGCGCTGAGGCGGACGATCAGCACCCGGGGTGCGTCGTCCTGGTCGAGCTGCGGCGACAGGGCTGTCTGGGATGCTTGTGAAACGGGCGAAGACTGGGTCGACGAAGACTGGGTTCGGTCGGCGCGCGGCATGGCATTCTCCCTTCGATGTGGGGCCGGGCGATTCTAGCCGCCCCCCAGCCGCCGGACCAATAGCGATTTCCGCCGATCGTGATGCGTCGATACGCCCGATGCGTCCCGCCCGGTGCCGCCGCGGAGTGACCGGCAAGATGTCGTTGGTACGCCGCTTCGTAGCCGTCACAAAGCTTTATTGGCTGGCGGCGCGGTATTTGATCACGCGCACCCGCTCCAGCGTGACCAAACCCTCCTCGACCATTTGGTCGATGTGTGGCAGAAGCTCGTCGATCTTCTCGCGGCTGTCGACGATTTCGACCACCATCGGCAGATCGTCCGAGAGCCGTAGGATCTTCGTCGTGTGCAGCCGGCTGTGGGCACCGAACCCCATTGGGCCGCGTAACACCGTGGCCCCGGCCAGATGCAACTCGCGGGCTTTGTGAACCAGCGCCTCATAGAGCGGACGCCCTTCCCAACGGTCGCTCTCGCCGATGAAGACGCGCAGCAGCCAACCGTCCTCGGGTATCTTCATCATGGCGTTCATCCTCCGTGCCAATGCATCGAGATACGCATCCCCAACCAGGCGGCCGCCAGCCCCAGTGTGTTGCTCAGGCCCACGTTGGCCAGGGCGTAACGCCACTGGCCCTCCTGCAACAGCGAGACGGTCTCCCAGGAATAGGAGGAGAAGGTGGTGAACCCGCCCAGCAATCCCACCAGCAGGGCCAGACGCAACTCCGGACGCACCAGCACCGGGCCGCTCAGCAGCGTGGCGGCCAAACCAATGACGATCGACCCGACGACGTTCACCGTCAGGGTCCCCAGGGGGAAGGTGCCGCCGTATCGCTGCATCCAGCCCGCCACGGCGAATCGCAGGAGCGATCCGAGGCCACCAGCGGCGAAGATCAGAATCAGTCGAACCACGGCCGTGCCGCTCCGCTACGGGAATTGGGGCGAATGGCGGATGATTGGCCATTATGCCGCCCGAGAGGGCCGATGGGAACCCTCGGGCGGCCGGCGGGCGAGGGGAGAGGCCGTCCCGCTGCCAACCGCCAATTGCCGCAGCAAGCTCGCTGTCCAAGGGGGTCCCTGGCGGTCGACCCGGTGGTCGGACGTGGATTACCCGGTCTCTGCGTTCGCCCTGGCGAGCGGGTGGCCTGGTGGCGTCAGGCTGGGAAAAAGGCGGATTTTTGGGCACTTCGGGCGGTCTGGGGCCCTTTTTCGGCCTTGTCGGCTGAGAAATTGCTGAGAATTACAAAGAACTAACAGTCGCCCCTATTCCCCATCGGGCCAAAACATGATAAGTTAAAGGTGCGGTGCGAGAGTCGATGAGGGCCCCACGAGCGTAATGAGCTCTGTCATTGCGGTCACCCCAGCGATGCGTGCGGCGGCTTGGCGTCCAGCGGCCGATTTTGGCCGACGCCGACCGGTCCTACCCGTTGTGGATGATCTTCGCCCCCTTCGGTCCGAGCGTTGTTTTCCCTTTGCTTGGGGTCCTGCGGGAAAACGACATCGGGAGTATGTTTCCGTGTTTGTTTTTCAAAGGGAGTGGTGAGATGCCACAAGGGACGATCAAGAAGTTGGTCATGGACAAAGGTTTTGGTTTCATCGATGGCGAGCAGGGCGACCTGTTCTTCCATCACAGTTCGGTGCAAGGCGGGACGATCGAAGATCTCCGCGTCGGCCAGATGGTCAGCTACGACGAAGGTCGTGGCCCCAAGGGCCCCCGTGCTGAAAATGTGACGCCCAGCTAACTCGGGCAGCCAAAGCCAAGCCGTCAGTACATCTGACGCAAACAACTCAAAGGGGAAGACGCTTCTCGATGAAGTGTCTTCCCCTTGTTCTTTTCTTGTAACCGTTCACGGCCCGGCCGGGGTGGCCCGTGTCATGTCGTGCAGAGTGGAGCCAGGGCTTCAGTAGTGATTACCGGATGGCCCGGAGGGCGAATGGGGTGCAATCAGGCGATACGGCCAGGCCGCTGAGAATCCCGTTTGCTGTGGCTGTCCATCGCGTGAACCATCCGCCGCGATTGGGCGAGGCAGCTAACCACCGGCTGTGGTTGACCGGCGGCGTCCGCGATGGATAATACGGCTGTCGGTTTGCAGCCTGCTTCCGCGGGCGGTCGGCAACTGAGCCTTTTGGCGTTATCCGCGCGAATCACTTCTACATCATGGAGATACACATGTCGAAACGAACTCACGTGTTGCCGCTTCTCGTATTGTTTGTGCTCTATTCTGTTGACGAACTGGTCGCTCAAGACCCCGCGCCATCGCTGGAGTTTCGACTCGCCGAGGACGACAACACGACCGGGTGGGAGAAGATGGAGCTTCGTGGCAGCGACAAACCGATATTTGTCTCCGACGAGGTGTCTCTGGATGGCAGCCAGATCGAGAAGGTGTCGTTCTACAAAGACGCGAATGGTAATCCGTCAGTTGGGATTACCCTAACGGAGGATGGAGCAAAGGCGTTGGAGGCGACCACATCTCGAAATCGGAACAAGAGGCTGGCAATCGTGCTAAACGGCAAGGTTGTTAGCGCTCCAACGATTCGTGCGACAATCAGGAAAGAGGCGCAAATTACAGGACGATTCGACAAAGACGATCTACTCGCGTTCTTTCACGCGATTGTCTTGCGTGAATTGCCGTGACAACCTGACACGGACGGCATGCTCCCCGCAGACGACGGATGACCAAGCGTTCCACGCGAGCGGGCGGTAAGCTAGCCAAGGATTATCGCGATGGACTGCTTCCTCTGCTTCAAGGTTGTCATGCCATTCCGCTCTGTGCCAACATGACTGAGACAACTGCCTCCTGATTTATTACAGTAGAGGGCGGAAGGAGGTGAGTTGATGATCAGCAATTCCCGGCGGCGCGAAAAACCCCGTAAAATGGGGGTCCGCGGGATGGTGTTTTCGTAAACTTTCTGCCCTGGGCAAATGCTCTCCTACGGTTTGATCTTATCGGCTATCATGGAGGCATAGGATCGCCATGGTGGCGATCCCCTCTGGCGAAAGGAGTCGCCATGGTCCTTCCCCCGCCTCCGAAGTCCAAGACGAAGGCACGCAAGCACTTGTCGGCGGACGCCCTCCATGCTTTGATTGCCGAAAGCTTCGCCG
>Ga0180430_10000660_pt1 | contig 36810 bp, 29 predicted proteins | sample SS_ome_9_FD_132999 | JGI IMG/M metagenome (GOLD analysis project Ga0180430, IMG submission 132999) | Hypersaline lake sediment archaeal communities from the Salton Sea, California, USA - SS_1_S_2 metaG | ecosystem: Environmental > Aquatic > Non-marine Saline and Alkaline > Hypersaline >...
ATCCAAAAATATATAGAATATCAAGGACGGCAGGATCTTTCGCAGCAAGCAGGCTTCGAATTCTCATGACGCCTTTAGGAAACCCCGGAGAAGCGAAGCGCACTCCGGGGAGGAGGTCATTTTCTGCGGCGGATTTGGCAGAATTTCACCGTTTTTCAGGCATTTCGACCGCAAAAAGCGCTTGCAATTAGTGCCCCAGAGGATATGTAGGGGCCCCCTCCGGCTCGCGCCGGGGGGCTTAGGCGATATCCGTATATTAAACGGCCATCTTTATGATTCCGTCGGCGGATCGCGGTCCGGGTCTCGGCGGCCGATCATAACTGGGGGTCTCAAACCGATAACAGGAGGTCCGATAGATGCTCGTCACAGCTAATGAGAGGTTGAAGGAGCAGCTGGCGCCGATCGCGGCCAGCCACGGCGGCAACCGAAGCGCCCTGATGCCGATGCTTCAGGAGATCCAGAAGAGGCATTCGCGCATCACGCCCTACGCCATGCAGGTGGTGGCGGACATGCTGGGGATACACCCGGTGGAGGTCATGGGCGTCGTCTCCTTCTACAGCTTCCTCAACGTCAAGCCCAAGGGCAAGTTCATCATCCGCCTGTGCCAGACCATCTCCTGCGACATGCAGGGGAAGGAGAAGGTCGCGCGCCAGCTGGAGACCGACCTCGGCATCGAGTTCGGCCAGACCACGCCCGACGGCTTCTTCACGCTCGAGTACGCAAACTGCCTGGGGCTTTGTGACCAGGGCCCGGCGCTGCTTGTCAACGATAAGGCCTACACCAAGGTCACGCCGGAGAAGATCCAGGAGATAATCGAGGAATGTCGCGGGATATTCGGGCTCCATGCAGCGCAGAGAAAGGAGGAGCAGCTTATATGAGCACCTCTCACGCAGGTCTTGTAACTTTCAAGAAGGCCAAGCCCGACGAGGGCCTCAAGGCCGCGGCCGGCAAGAAGCCGGACGAGATAATCAAGGAGATGAGCGATTCCAACCTCAAGGGGCGCGGCGGCGCGGGCTTCCCGACCGGACTCAAGTGGAAGTTCACGGCGGGCACGGCGTGTGACAACAAGTACGTCGTCTGCAACGCCGACGAGGGCGAGCCCGGCACGTTCAAGGACAGGGCGATCCTCGACGAGTGCCCCGAGCTGGTCTTCGAGGGGATGACGATCGCCGGCCGCGCGATAGGCGCCAAGAAGGGCCTGCTCTACCTCCGCGGCGAGTACTCCTACCTCCGCAAGAAGCTGGAGGAGGTGCTGGCTGAGAGGCGCAAGAACAACCTTCTGGGCGATGGGATCCTCAAGACGAAGGGCTTCGACTTCGACATCGAGGTCCGCATGGGCGCCGGCGCCTACGTCTGCGGCGAGGAGACGGCGCTGATCGAATCGCTCGAGGGCCAGCGCGGCGAGCCGCGCAACCGCCCGCCGTTTCCGGTCGACACCGGCTACATGGGCTGCCCCACGGCGGTCAACAACGTGGAGACCCTGGCCTGGGCGGCGCTGGTGATGGCCAACGGAGCGGCGTGGTTCAAGAAGACCGGCACGGACAAATCGGCCGGCTCCAAGATCATGAGCATCTCCGGCGACTGCGAGAAGCCGGGCGTCTACGAGTTCCCGTTCGGAATAACCGTCGAGCAGGTCCTCAAGGAGGTCGGCGCCAAGGACACCAAGGCCGTGCAGGTGGGCGGCGCCTCCGGACACTGCCTGGGCGAGGCGGAGTTCAAGCGCAAGATAGCTTTCGAGGACATAGCGACCGGCGGCTCCATCATAATCTTCTGCAAGTGCCGCGACATGTTGGACGTGGCCGAGAACTTCCTGGAGTTCTTCGTCGAGGAGAGCTGCGGGCAGTGCACCCCCTGCCGCGAGGGCAACGTCAAGCTCCTAGAGGGCGTGAGGATGCTCAAGCAGGGCCGCTGCACGATGAAGTACCTCAAGGAGCTGCTTTCGCTGGGCGAGACGATGCAGCTGGCCTCGAAGTGCGGCCTCGGGCAGTCCAGCCCCAACGCCTTCATATCCATAATAGAGAACTTCAAGGAAGAGATCATGGGGCGCACGGCTTAGGCGCACCGGATTTTGATATCTGAAAAGGAAAAGGAGCCAAGGCATGTCAGATAAGACTTTCGGCAAAGACGTCTCCCGCGCCCCGGTCAGCCAGCGCGGACATGCGGTGGAGGACATGAAGGAGTGCTCGGCCGCCAAGATAGAGGTCACGATCGACGGCAAGAAGATCAGCGTCCACTGCGGCACCACCATACTGGAGGCGGCCAAGCAGCTGGGCATCCGCATACCGACCCTGTGCCAGCACGACGACCTGTGCGTGGCCGGAGTCTGCCGCGTCTGCCTGGTCGAGGTGGAGGGGCAGCGCACGCTGCAGGCCTCCTGCGCTTACCCGATCACGCAGCCTCTCGTCGTCCGCACGCACACCTCCAAGGTGCGCCAGGCCCGCAGGCACGTCATCGACCTGTTGCTGTCGGCCCACTACGGAGAGTGCTACGCCTGCTCGCGCAACAACAACTGCGAGCTGCAGAGCCTGGCCAAGGAGTACGGGGTGGACTTCTTCCGCTTCGGTCACCCGGAGAAGCCGCGCTACGAGATCGACAACTCCAGCCACTCGGTCGTTCGCGACATGAACAAGTGCGTGCTCTGCAGGCGCTGCGTGCGCACCTGCATCGACTTCCAGGAGGTCGGCGTCTTCGACGCGGCCCACCGCAGCGACGACTCCAAGATCTGCACCTTCATGGACAAGCCGCTGGGCAACGTCGTCTGCATAAACTGCGGCCAGTGCATCAACCGCTGTCCCACGGGCGCGCTTCGGGCCAACGACCCGACCGACGAGGTCTGGGCCGCCATCGACGACCCGAAGAAGCACGTCGTGATGCAGACCGCGCCGTCGCCTCGCGCGGCCATCGCCGAGTGCTTCGGCTTTCCCCCGGGGACGGCCATGACCTTCGAGCTCAACACGGCGCTTCGGCTCTGCGGTTTCGACAAGGTCTTCGACACCAACTTCACCGCCGACCTCACCATCATCGAGGAGGGCACGGAGCTCCTTTTGAGGCTGCAGAAGGCCCTGGTGGAGAAGGACGCCTCCGTGGCGCTGCCGCAGTTCACCAGCTGCTCGCCCGGGTGGGTCAAGTTCCTGGAGCACTTCTATCCCGAGTTCATACCCAACGTCTCCTCGGCCAAGAGCCCGCAGCAGATGTTCGGCGCGCTCATAAAGACCTACTACGCCGAGAAGAACAAGATCGATCCGGCCGACATCGTGAGCGTCGCTCTGATGCCGTGCTCGGCCAAGAAGTTCGAGTGCAACAGGCCCGAGATGTGCGACTCCGGCTTCAAGGACGTCGACTACGGGCTGACCACCCGCGAGCTGGGGAAGATGATCAGCGAGGCGGGCATCGAGCTGGGCAAGATGGAGAAGTCGGACTTCGACGACCCGTTCGGCACGGCCACCGGCTCCGGCGTCATCTTCGGCGCCACCGGCGGCGTGATGGAGTCCGCTCTGCGCACGGTCATCGAGCTGGTCACGGGAATCAAGGTCGAGAACCTCTTCGACCACGCCGACATCGTGCCGGTCCGCGGCTTCGAGGGGACGCGCTACGTGGAGCTGCCGATCAAGGCGGTGGGTCCGGTGCCCGATATCGTGAAGCACCTCTTCCCGAGCTGGGACTTCCTCAAGGGCGCGACGCTGAAGGTGGGCGTGGCGCACGGCACAGCCTACGCCAAGAAGATACTCGAGGACATCAAGGCCGGTGGCAAATTCAGCGAGTGCCACTTCATCGAGTTCATGGCCTGCCCAGGCGGATGCCTCGGCGGCGGCGGACAGCCGATACCGACCAACGCGGAGATAAGGGCGGCGCGCGCCAAGGCGATATACGCCGAGGACCACGCCTACACGGTCAGGAAGTCCTACGAGAACCCTGCCATCGCGAACATCTACAAGGAGTTTCTGACCGACGGCCCCACCGGCCACAAGGCGCACAAGCTCCTGCACACGCACTACATAGCGAGGGGCAAGTTCATACCCTGAGGCAGGTTGAGGCTGAGGCTTAGGTTGAGCGATAAGAGGGCTGGGCGATCCGATCGTCCGGCCCTTTCTATCTGCGGGCGAGCTCCCTTATCTGCTGGACCAGGCGGGTGAGCTTGAACGGGCGCGCGACTATGAGGTCGGCAAAGCCCAGATGCTTCGCGGCCTTGTCCCTGCGGAGGCCCCTGGGCAGGAGCGCGATCCTCTTGGTTCCCTTTCCGCCCATGTCGGCTAGTTTCGAGGCGGTCTCCTTGAGGAGCCTGCCGCCCTCGACGAAGTCGTATACGATGACGTCGAGCGCACCGCTACCCCCTTCGGGCATATCTGCGCTGGAGTCGGTCTCCCAGCCCTCGAGCTCGAAGGCGAGCGAGAGCATCCGAGCCGTCTGCGGATCCGGGCTTACGACGAGCATGCGTGGCATCGTAACCTCCCCCTCTAAGGCTCCAATCTATTGAAAAATTGAGGATTATCAAGCGGCTTGAACGGGGCTTTTGATTGACACGGGCGCCGGTCGCTGGATATTGTTCCGGGACCACGCCTAAGAGGCTTATATAAAAGGAGATTTGGCATGAGCGAGGTCATGAAGGCGATCAGCAAATCCGAGGCGGCCCCGGGAGCGACGGTGATCGAGGCCCCGGTCCCCAAGCCCAAGTCCCACGAGGTGCTCGTCAAGGTCAGGGCTACGTCGATTTGCGGCACGGACATCCACATCTACAAGTGGGACGAGTGGTCGTCCAAGCGTATCAAGCCCCCGATGATATTCGGCCACGAGTTCGCAGGCGAGGTCGTCGAGGTAGGCGCGCAGGTCGACAACATAAAGGTGGGCGATCACGTCTCTGCGGAGACCCACATACCCTGCCGCGCTTGCTTCCAGTGCCGCACCGGCCAGATGCACATCTGCCGGAACCTCAAGATCCTGGGCGTCGACACCGACGGATGCTTCGCCGAGTACGTCGTGGTCCCTGAGATATGCTGCATCAAGAACGACCCCTCGCTCCCATGGGAGATCGCCTCCGTCCAGGAGCCGTTCGGAAACGCCACCTACACGGTAAGCGAGAGCGGGGTGGCCGGAAAGAGCGTGGCGGTTTTGGGAAACGGACCGATAGGAATCTTCGCGGTCGCCATAGCCAGGGTCTACGGCGCCACGAACCTCATTTCCACCGGCAAGTACGATCTTCGTCTGGACCTCTGCAGGAAGTACGGCGCCGACCACGTGATCGACGTCAACAAGCAGGATGCGCGCGAGGCCATCATGGACATCACGCGTGGGGAGGGCGTAGACGTGGTGCTCGAGATGAGCGGCGCGGAGAGGGCCATCCACGACGGGTTGGCCGTGGTCAAGCGCGGCGGGACCTTCACGGCGTTCGGCATACCCGCGAAGCCCATACAGCTGGAGCTCGCCGAGGAGATGGTCTTCAAGGGCATCAAGGTGTTGGCGATCAACGGCCGTAAGATGTTCGAGACGTGGTACGAGGTGGGAAACCTACTGAACTCCGGCCGCGTGGACGTCAAGCCGGTCATAACGCATGAGTTCCCGCTGGAGAAGATCGACGAGGCGATGGGGATGCTCGCCGCGAAGGACAAGCGGTGCGGGAAGATCGTATTAAAACCGTGACTGGTGACTAGCGGAACGACCCAGGCAATCTTTCCGTTGCAGCCAGTCACTAGTTACTAGTCACTAGTTACTGGTCACTTTTGAAAGGGGTTCTCATGTTCAATTCACTCAAGCCGATACTCGATGCGCAGATGAAGGAGATAAAGGACGCCGGGCTCTACAAGGAGGAGTGGGCGATAGTCTCGCCACAGAGCGCGGAGATCCAGGTGCAGGGCGGGAAGAAGGTCATCAACTTCTGCGCCAACAACTACCTGGGGCTGGCCGACCACCCTGAGGTAGTGAAGGCCGCCCAGAAGGCGATGGACAGGTACGGGTACGGGACGGCGTCCGTCCGCTTCATCTGCGGCACCTTCGACGTCCACAGGGAGCTCGAGTGCGAGCTCTCCGGCTTTTTCAAGACCGAGGACACCATACTGTATTCATCCTGCTACGAGGCCAACGAGGGGCTCTTCGAGACGATACTGACCGACCGGGACGCGATAATCTCCGACCAGCTCAACCACGCCTCAATAATCGACGGCGTGAGGCTGTGCAAGGCCAAGCGCTACCGCTTTGCGAACTCCGACATGAGCGACCTGGAGGCGAAGCTAAAAGAGGCTGACGCCGCGGGCGCCAGGGTCAAGCTCATCGCCACCGACGGCGTCTTCTCGATGGACGGCTACATCGCCCGCCTGGAGGAGATCTGCGACGTCGCCGAGCGCTACGGGGCGATAACCATGGTCGACGACAGCCACGCGACCGGCTTCGTAGGCAAGACGGGACGCGGCACGCCCGAGCACTGCGGCGTGATGGAGCGCATCGATATCATCACCAGCACCATGGGCAAGGCCATGGGGGGCGCCGCCGGCGGGTTCACCACGGGCCGAAAGGAGCTCGTGGAGATCCTCAGGCAGCGCTCCAGGCCCTATCTCTTTTCCAACGCCCTGCCTCCCATGATCTGCGCGGCCACGCTGGCCGTGCTGCGCATGCTGGGGAAGACCACCGAGCTGCGCGACAGGCTCGAGAAGAACACCGTGCACTTCCGCAAGGGGCTGGCCGACGCGGGGCTAAAGACGCTGGAGGGCACGCACCCTATAACGCCGATCATGTTCGGCGACGCCAAGCTCGCCGCAGACGTCGCCCGCGACATGCTGGAGGAGGGGGTCTACGTCAAGGGCTTTTCGTTTCCGGTGGTCCCCAAGGGCCAGGCGCGCATACGCTGCCAGGTCTCCGCGGCCCACACGACCGAGCATCTGGACAAAACCATCGAGGCCTTCAAGAAGGTATGCGCGAAGCACGGCGCGGTCTGAACGGAACGAAAAGGGGGAGGCATGAAAAGATCTCTGGCGCTCGCTGCAGTCTGTGTAACGCTTACGTTTGCTGCTTGCGGGGGCGGGTCCGGCAGCCCCGTCGCCTTCGTAGCGCCCCTGAACCTCACGGTGCAGCTGGACACGGTCGACTCGGCGCTCGGCGCGGGCCAGTTCGGCATGCCTATCGGCTTCAACCTGCGGGCCGGGTCCGGAGCCATGGGGATGGTGAACAGCTTCTTCGACTTCATGAACGGGCTCGAGATCGGCTCGGGTCAGACTACGGTCTCCAAGTCGACAGACTACGGGCAGCTAAAGATCGACTTTCAGTCGCTGGCCAACGTCACGCTGGACATAGACCTGGACGGGCAGACCGACACGGTCGCCTGCAGCCGCAAGGCAGAGCCCCCTATGTGCGCCTATATGTGGCTCGACGATCAGCCCTTTGCCTTCCTGGTGCTGACGGAGGCGGCGGCGACGGCTGAGGAGGGTGCCAACGTGGAGGCCTCCGTGAAGCAGGAGGCGTCCTCTGCCTACCTCTCGGTGGGGCAGGGCTCTCTCGCCTTCACGCCGTCGATGATGGGGCTTCGCGAGACCGAGACCCACGTCAACGCCACCTGGAGCGCGGAGGTCGCCGCGGATCTGGTCTCCGCCTATTTTTCCGGGAATGCGGCCGAGGGCATAAGCGCGAGCAAGGCCAGGGTCTTCGTCTCGAGGGACCGCTCCTCGGAGAGCGCGAGCCTGGTCCTCAGGGAGTCCGGCAACTGGTCGGAAAACCCGATCTCTCCGTGTTCGCAGTCGCACTCCATACTCGGCTGGCAGGACTCCTCGGCGCACATATCCGCGCGTTTCCTCTCATCCAGCGAGTGCTCGCTGCCGGCCAGCCAGGGGCCATGCGTCGAGGTGGCTACTGCAGAGGAGACGGACGACGGCAACTGCGGGGTGGACATCTCCCAGCAGACCTACCTCTCTTTGGATTTTGCGGAGAGCGCGGCCGGGCTGCCCGAGAACTTCCCCGAGGCGCCGACCTTCTAGGTTATCAGGAACCCTTTTTGCCCCATAGCATCTTCCAGAGCGGCTCGTCGAAGATGAGCAGCCTGGCGTCGATGCTCTCCAGGCTGTGAAAGCTCTCAGGCACCTGCTTGCAGTCGATGACTATGGCTGGCGGCCTCGGTTCGATGGCGAATATGTCGCAGGGGACCGTAGTCTCTCCCTCCGAGGGGTCGAGCAGGGCGGCCTTGAGTGTCGTGAACCTGCCGAACTTCACCAAGTCCGACTCGTCCACGGATACCGAGAGCATCCCTGCCTCGTCCTGGCTCCAGCGCGCCATGCCCCCGACCTGTACGGTCTGATGGGAGGTGAGAAGCCAATACAGGGCCGCTGCCGATCCCAGGCATACGATCAGGCCCGCGACTATGACTCCGACCACGCGGCTTCGGAGGTCCTTGGCGCTAAAGCTCTCAAGAAAATTCTCTATCACGCCCATATCGTCATCCCTGTTTGGCCTTCTCCGCGAGCTCCTCGCCCGGGATCACTATGTAGTGGTCTCCGCCCTCCTGCGAGTCGGCGAACGACTTGAGGGCGTGCATGAGCTCCTCCGCCGTCTTGAAGAGCTTCTTGGAAATGGTGGTGCCGACAAAGAGCAGGTCCTCCGGGAGGAGCTCGAACTCCAGGTCCTCGCCCTCCTTCCTCGGCAGGATCTTGAGCATGCGCTTGAAGAAGAGCTCCAGCTGGGAGGCGTCTATCTCGGGTAGCAGCAGCAGCACGGTGTCACCGTCGAGCACCGAGCAGTTGTCGCCCATGCGCATGCTGCGCTTGAGCAGCATATCGACGTCCGCCACGAACATGTTCGCGTGCTCGATGCTCGCCTCCTCCGACATCTGCTTGTACGAGAGGACACGGAGGATGGCCAGGCAGAACTTGGAGCCGTACCTGGAGGCGCGCTCAAGCTCCAACCCCAGCTGCTGCCTGAAGGTGGCCAGCCCGCCGAACTGCCGCCAGTAGAACTGATAGAAGGCGCCCTTCTTCTCGAAGAGCTCGTCGAAGTTGCCCTCCTCGACGAAACGGCCCTCGTCGAGCACCAGGATGTTGTCGGCCATCTTGATGGTGGAGAGCCTGTGCGCGATCACTATCACGGTCTTGGTGGTCTTGAGCCTCGATATGACCTCCTGGATGCGGAACTCGCTCTCCGCGTCCAGAGCGGCCGTGGCCTCGTCGAAGACAACTATGCTCGGATTCCTCAGCAGCGTCCTCGCTATCGCTATCCTCTGCTTCTGGCCGCCGGAGAGCCTGCCGCCGGACTCGCCCACCTGGGCGTCGTAGCCGCCCGGCAGCCTCATGATGAACTCGTGTGCGCCGGCCATCTGGGCCGCCTTCATGGCGTCGCCCCTCTCCATCCCCTCGTTGCCGTAGAGGATGTTGTCCATGACCGTGCCGTCGAAGAGCGCGGCGTCCTGGGCCACGATCCCTATGCGCTTCCTGAGCTCGCGGACGCGCACCTCCAGGATGTTCTGCCCGTCGACGAGGATTATTCCCTGAGTGGGGTCGAAGAAGCGAAGCAGCAGGTTCACCAGCGTCGTCTTGCCGCTCCCGGAGGCGCCGACGATCGCCGTCATGCTGCTGGGCATGAAGCGGACCTTCACATCGTGGAGTATCTCCTGGTCTGGCGCGTATGCGAACGTGAGGTGCGAGGTGCCCACCTCGCCGTCTTTAATGTTGAGCGGCTCGGCGCCGTGGTCGAGCGACTGCTCGGGCGGCTGGTCGAAGACCTCCTCCAGGCGGTCGAGCGACACCATGTTTGTCTTCCACCCCGTGAAGAGGCCGATGAAGGAGTGCACCGGCCCCTCGAGCTGCTCTATGTACATCATCAGCGCCACTATCTCGCCTATGCTCAGCTGCCCCTGAACGACCTGATAGCCCAGGTACCACATCAGGAAGATGCTCCACATCTGCAGCGTTATGGAGTTGGTGAAGGTCTGGAGGATCTCCAGGAGCCTGCCCTTGATGGCCACGCGGAACTGCTGCCTGATGAGCTTGCCGAACGAGAGGGTCTCGTGATCCTCCTGTCCGAAGGCCTTTATGGTCTTTATGTTGCCCAGGCGCTCGTTGGCCCTGCTGTAGAGCCGCGAGGAGACGTCTATCTGCTCCTCCCGCACCTTGGCGCGCTTGCCCGCGTAGAACCTGGCCTCGACGACATACAGGGGCACGGACAGCAGCGCCAAAAGCGTCAGCTGCGTGTTTATCGACAGCGAGATCGCGAGGATTATTATGAAACGGCCGCCGTCGATGATGATCGTGGGCAGGATGTTGAAGACCATGCCGACGGCGGTGTCCACGTCGTCGGTGATGCGTATGAGCAGGTCGCCCCTCTTCTTCTCCTGATGGAACTTGAGCGGCACGCACTGAATCGAGTGGAAGATCTTCCTCGTGAGGTCCGCGGTGGCCTCCTGGCCGATGTAGGTCTGGAGGTAGTCGGACATCACGCCTATGAAGAAGAGTATGAAATACAGGGCTATGATCGATACGACCGTCGTGTTGAGCAGCCCCAGGTCGCGAAGCGGGTAGGCGTAGTCGAACAGCACCCTGGTGAACAGCGGCGTGACCAGCCCCAGGAGCGTAGAGAAGATGTCGAAGAGTATCGCTACCAGGAATATGCCCAGGAAGGGCTTGAGCAGTCCGTGGTACTTTCTGAGTAGCTTTAAGTCTCTCATAGGGTCTTTGAATAATACAGCCTGAGGAGGGCGCGTGCAAGGCCATAAAGGCGTAACCAGCTAAAATCGTTGACTGTTCATGACCTGCGGGGCCTAGAGGTATGAGGCGGTTGCGTCCGTGCTGCCGGAAAACGGCGCTATGGCGCGATCAAAGATCCCCAGGCAGTAGGCGATCGCCATGCCGTAGTTGGTGACCGGGACGCCCGCCTCGATGGCGGGACGCAACCTCATCCTGACCTGCTTGCCGGTCAGCATGCAGCCGCCGCACTGGACGACGAGTCTGTACTCTTCGATCTTCCTCGGGGGTTCGTCCTTGCCCGCGACCACGTCGAACTCGAGCTTCTTCCCGGTGAACTGCGCGAGCCAGCGCGGCAGCTTCACCCGGCCGATGTCGTCGCCGGCCACGTGGTGGGTGCAGGACTCGAGTATCAGGACACGGTCCCCGTCCGACAGGTCCGATATCCTCGGCGTCCCCTCGATCGTTTTCTCGAAGTCGCTCTTCCATCGGGAGTACAGGATGCTGAAGCTGGTGATCGGCACGTCCTTGGGCACCGTTGCGTCGACCATCTCGAAGGCCTGGCTGTCGGTTATCACCAGCCTGGGCATGCGTCGGACCGACGAGAGGTAGCCGGCCAGCTCGTTCTGCTTGAGAACCACGGCGACGCAGTCGTGGTCGAGGCAATCCCTTATCACCTGCACCTGCGGGAGGATGATCCTCCCCTCCGGAGTCTCTATGTCGACCGGCGTCACGAGGACGACGACGTCGCCGCGGGACACGAGGTCGCCCATGATGGTGGACTTTTGGTAGGACGATGGCGGCAGGTGCTTTCGGATCAGCGCGACCACGTCCTCGAAGTTGTCCGTCTTTGTCGAGCTGAATCGGATCGCATCCGTCTCGGTCTCGGCCTCGATCGCGGCCTTCGCGTCGTCCCTGAACCCTTCGATGTCTGACTTGTTGTGGAGGACGAAGAACGGCGTCCCGCGCCGCGCAAGCTCGCCCACCAGCGACCTCTCATGCTCGCTGAAGGAGTTGTGCGAGATGGCTATTATGGCCATGTCGATCGAGTCGATCGATTTGAGCGAACGGGCGACGCGCTTGGCGCCGAGGTCCCCCTCGTCGTCTATGCCGGCCGTGTCGGTCAGGACCACCGGCCCTATGCCGATGATCTCCATCGTCTTGGTGACCGGGTCGGTGGTGGTCCCCGCGTGTGGCGAGACTATGGCTATGTCCTGGCCGGTCAGGGCGTTTATGATCGAGCTCTTGCCGATGTTGCGGCGCCCCAGGATGCCTATGTGGGGTTTTTGACTCTTGAGCTTCAAAGGACCGTCCCTTCGCTATAGGTTGAAAATCGTTGCTTTTTCTTATTCAAAAGCGAATAAATTGGCAACCCCGATGATTTGGAGGTTATCGGATGGCATCCACGGGCGTATTCTACGACAATCTGTGCACCTTCCACCAGATGGGCTATCTCCATCCGGAGTCTCCAAAGCGCCTGCAGTCCATCGAGGAGGTCCTCAAGGGTGACGGCGTCGGCAGACAGCTGGCCAGGCTCCCGGAGAGGGACGCCTCCGAGGAGCAGATAGCCTGGGTGCACGATGAGGCGTATATACGACGCATCAGGGAGTCCGACGGCGTGGAGCTGGTGCCGCTCGATCCGGACACGAGCGCCAACGCCTTCACATGGAAGGCATCCCTTCGGGCTGCGGGGGGCTATATCGCCTGCGTGGAGGCCGTCGCGAGCGGGGCGTGCCGCAACGCCTACGCCTTCGTGCGCCCGCCGGGGCATCACGCGGAGCGGGGCAGGGCGATGGGATTTTGCATATTCAACAACGTGGCGATAGGGGCGGAGTGGCTCCTCAAAAACACGGATGCGACGCGACTGGCGATCGTCGACTTCGACCTCCACCACGGCAACGGCACGCAGCACCACTTCTACGACAGGGGGGACGTCTTCTTCGCCTCCGTACACAGGTTTCCCTTCTACCCCGGCAGCGGGGCCGCCGATGAGACTGGTGAGGGAGCGGGCGCGGGGGCGACGCTCAACGTCCCCCTCGAGGTCGGCGCGGACGACGACGACCACAAGCGGGCGATAGGGGATATCATCGTGCCGGCGGTGGAGCGCTTTGGCCCTCAGCACATCCTGGTCTCGGCCGGCTACGACTCGCACATCAGGGACCCCATAGGCGGGATGCGCATGACGACCGAGGGATACCGGTGGGTGATGCGCGCACTGGTCGATCTCGCGGATGCGGTCTGCGCGGGCAGGCTCTCGGTGACGCTCGAGGGGGGCTACGATCTCGTCGCACTCAGGGAGTGCGCGGAGGCCCAGCTGGAGGAGATGGGGGCGGGGTAGAAGACGGCCCGGCGGGATGATCCAGCCTGATCTCCCTTCCGCGCCGAAAGTCCTTCCATCCTTCAGGCCGAAAGTGGTGAGCCGCCTTCTGATCCCGTCGGGCCAAAGCCTATATCAACCCTTGAACTTCGTCTGTCCTCTTCCCCGGGCTATCTCGGAGCGAACGAAATGCCGTCCCATTCCTGCCGGCAAGTGCCTCAGGGAGGCGAAGTCGCTCCTGGGCTTCATCGTCTGATCTCTCCATCCCCTCATCGCGAGTTCGCGTTCCCTCATCCCCTCCTTGGAATTCTTGTGGTGGCGATTCATGAACTCCGGAAAACGAACCATAGGCACCTCCTCGCCGTTTCCCCAACCGCACATGAAAATTATACCACTCCGGCGTCCCGCCTTGAAGGCGGACATCGTAAACATGCGGGATTACAGGATTATAGGTGAGGCAGGCGGTGCCTCAGAGGCCCTCGGCGTCGCCGTAACCGCCCTGGTAGCCCTCGTTGCCGTAGCCGCCGTAGTCCTCGAAGTCCTCCTCGAAGAACTCGCCGGCGCGGTCGGAGCCTCCTTTGAGGAACATGTCCTCGAGGCCCGGGCGCGCCCCGAAGACGGCCGAGCCCCCGGCCAGCGTCGCGATGTCTGCGGAGGGGAAGCTCTCCGGGCGTTGGAAGTCCTTGGCCTCCCAGCCCTCCGTCGCCTGCTTCATGAAGTCGAGGAAGATCGGCGCGGCGATGGTGCCGCCGGCAGCTCTATAGCCGATCTTTCTGAGCTCGTCGAAGCCTACCCATACGCCTGCGACGAGGTCGGGTACGAAGCCTATGAACCACGTGTCGGTCTCGTCGTTGGTCGTGCCGGTCTTGCCCGCTGCGGGCTTGCCCAGCGCGCGCACGCGCGTGCCGGTGCCTCCCTCGACCACGCCCTTGAGGAGCCTGACCATTAGATACGCCGTCTGCGGCGTTATCACGTGGCCGGGCGGTATCTCCGCGCCATAGAGCGTCTTGAGCTCGAGGTCGGTTAGATTCAGCCCCTCCTTCTCGATCGCCTTGCGCCCCCGCTCGAACAGCTCCGTGTTGAGCTCGTTTTCCGCGACCTCGCGGCCGGCCAGCGTCCCCTCCGCCGGCACTTCCTCCTGCTCCGCGACGACCTCGGGGGCGGAGGACGCGATCGTCTCCGGACTGATGCCAGCCTCCTCGATGACGTTGCCCTTGGCGTCCTCGATCTTCGTGATGGCGGTTGCGACGACCCTCTTGCCGCCGTTGTCGAATATCGAGTACGCCTGGACCATCTCGAGCAGGTAGACCGCGTTGGCGCCGAGAGCCATGGAGAGGTACTTCTCTATCGGCGTGGTTATGCCCATCTTCCTCTCATAGGCTGTGAGATAGTGGGTGCCGATGTCGTAAGTGATCTTCACGGTGGGGATGTTGCGGGAGAAGCGGATGCAGTTCTGGAACGGCGTAGGTCCCCTGAAGCTGCCGCCGTAGTTCTTAGGGCTCCATGTCTTATACTTGCCCACCTTGTAGACGACCGGCTCGTCGAGGACCGTCGTGTTGTAGGTGTAGCCCTTGTCCAGCGCCGCGGCGTATACGAAGGGCTTGAACGACGATCCGGGCTGCCTCAAGGCCTGCGTGGCCCTGTTGAACTCGCTCTTGGCGAAGTCGTAGCCGCCCACCATCGCCTTGAGATTGCCGTCCTGAGGCGTCATGGCGACAAGCGCGCTCTGTATGAGCGGCTCCTGGTAGAGCGAGAAGGAGCCGTCGTCCATGAGCTTCACCAGCACCACGTCGCCCACGTTGAACTTCTTAGCGGGGTTGGACACGTAGTCGTAGTCCTCGGCGCCGAAGGAGTACTTGCTGTAGCCGCGGGCCCACTTGTAGCCGTCGTGCGGGATGACGCCCTGCACGCGCCCGACCTGGATGAAGACGTCCTTGTCGCTGAAGCCGGTGATGATCGCCCTGTAGACCTCCCCGGCCTCTAGGGGGGAGGTCACCACGGGCTTCTCGCTTCCCGGCGGCCAGGCCACCACGCGGCCTGCGAGATCTATCTCTCGGGCGATCTCGTCGGCCTTCCCGGATATCTGGGACTTGCTCACGTGCTCGAGCGGCCCGCGCCAGCCCTTGCGCCTGTCCAGCGATTCGATGCCGCGCCGTATCGAGCGCGTGGCCTGGCGCTGCATCTTCATGTCGACGGTCGTGTAGATCCTCAGGCCCTTGTGATAGAGGACCTCGTCTCCATAGCGCTCCTTGACGAGCCTGCGGACGTGCTCGGTGAAGTAGGCTGCGTCCGGATCGTCGAACTCCTTGTCGGTTCCGGCGACGAAGATCTCGAAGCTCTCCGCGGCAGCTGCGGCAGCCTCGTCCTCCGTGATGTGCCCCTCCTCGACCATGCGGCCCAGGACGTGCAGCTGCTTTTTGCGGGCCTCCTCAGGGTTGTTTATCGGGGAAAAAGTGGTGGGCGCCGAAGGCATGCCCGCCAGTATCGCTATCTGCCCCACGCTCAGGTCCGCCAGATCGGTGTGGAAGTAGTTGCGCGCCGCCGCGGCCACGCCGTAGGCGCGGTTGCCGAGGTAGATCTGGTTGAGGTAGAGGGTGAGGATCTGCTCCTTGTCCAGGTAGCGCTCCAGTCTCGTGGCGAGTATCGCCTCCTTGATCTTGCGCGAGAGCTTGCGCTCCCTCGTGAGCAGAAGGGATCGCGTGATCTGCTGGGTGATCGTGCTGCCGCCCTGCGTGATCTCGCCGGCCTTGAGGTTTGCTATGAAGGCGCGGACGATGGAGCGCATGTCCACGCCCTTGTGCTCGAAGAAGCGCGCGTCCTCGGCGTCGACGAAGGCCTCCACGACCTTTCGGGGTATCTCGTCGTACGGCACGAAGATGCGGCACTCCGTCCAGAACTCGGCGATCTTGGTGCCGTCGTCGGAGAAGACCTCGCTGATGAGGGGAGGGCGGTAGTCCTCGAGGGTCTTGATGTCCGGCAGGTCCCTGGCGAAGTAGAAGTAGACGCCCAGAAAGCCCACCGTGGCGAGCAGGATGAGGCAGGCGGCCGTCGAGAGCAGGAACTTGATGAGGCGCATGCCGTCCCCGAGGAACATCAGAAGGCGTGTCAGCGCTCGGGACGACATGAAATAGGCCACTCCTGTTCAAGGGGTGTGGACAGGCCCGACGAAATGCCGTGGATCCGGGACTTCCTGTGCGAGGGAGGGGATTTGAACCCCTATGAGGTTGCCCTCACTAGCTCCTGAGGCTAGCGCGTCTGCCAGTTCCGCCACCCTCGCATCGTTTCGTAAAGGAGTTGCGCTCCTAACACGGGTCCGTATACAGTTCAATGAATTTCTTGGACATTTAGCCGTCAGTCAAGCTCGCCGTCGTCGTCGAAGAGGTCGAACCCGTCCTCCTCGCTCAGCATGGCGCCGCAGTTCGGACAGGTCGATTCCTCGCCGACGAATTGGCCGCAATTCGGGCAGGTCTCGGGGTTGTCGAAATCCAGTGCCTCGAGTCTACGCATGGCTTAAGACCTCCAGCGTCTGATCGTCCTCCAAACAGGGGGTATTGAGATATCAAGGATTGACCGTTGTCAAGGCCTGACGTGCGTTCCGGTCCGCCCCCGGAGGGCGGCCAAACTCCTTGAAATTGAAGTGATTATTGCCTTCTTCCCGCCGTCCCGGAGAAATCTCAGGCAGGCCTCGATCTTGGGCTTCATGGAGCCGTCGGCGAACTCGCCCCCATCCAGGTGCTCCTCCAGCCCGGCCGCGCTGACGTTCGTCAAAGGCCTCTGCGCGGGCGTCCCGAAGCCCACGTAGGCGTACTCGACGCCGGTCATTATGAGCAGCGTGTCGGCGCCTACCTCGGCCGCGATCAGCGCGCTGGTGAGGTCCTTGTCGATGACCGCCTCGACGCCGTAGTGCAGGTTGTGGCGGTTGAGCGCCACTGGGATCCCGCCTCCGCCGCCGGCGATGACGATCGATCCCTTCTCCAGCATCACCCTTATGGCTTCGGCCTCCAGCACCCTGATCGGCTTCGGGCTGGGCACCACCCTCCGCCAGCCTCGGCCGGCGTCCTCGATCATCGTCCAGCCGCGAGCGGCCATCAGCTCGCGCGCCTCGCCCTCCTTATAGAAGAGGCCGACGGGCTTGGTCGGATGCTCGAACGCCTCGTCGTGGGCGTCGACGAGCACCTGGGTCACAACCGTGGCCACGGGCAGCTTCACGCCGCGCTTGCGCAGGCAGTTGCCCAGCACCTGCTGTATCATGTAGCCCATGCCGCCCTGCGTGTCGGCTCCGCAGACGTCCATGGGCAGGGGATAGACCGCCTTGGAGGCCAGCTCGCTGCGCAGTATCGCCGCGCCTATCTGGGGGCCGTTGCCGTGGGTGACGAGGATGCGGTCGTAGCCGTTGACGTACAGCTCCGCCACGTGCTCCATGCTCTCCAGCGTGGAGTAGAACTGCTCCTGGATCGTGCTGCGGAGTCCCGGCTTCGAGATGGCGTTTCCGCCTAGAGCTATGACTATCCCGCCCTTTCGCTTCGCCATAGGCTACGAGCTATAGGGTAGGGCGCATGCGCCGTCAAGGTCGTAGGATCGGGTTCAGATGGGCAGCCTGGGCATGAACGCGCCTGCGCCGCCCGTCATGAAGCGCGGGACGCAGGTGACGCTGCAGGTCTTGCCGCCGCCCCCTACGGTTCCCGGCAGCGAGAAGATCCTGCCCGCGATGCGCATGTCGTAGTTGAGGTTGAAGGCTACGTTTGCGCGCTCCCTGGCGGGCCTTATGTTTTCGTGCTCGAGCCTCAGGCAGGTCTTGATGAAGTCGAAGTCCTGGTCCGGGTCGCGGCCTCGGTTGCGCTCCTCGATGTGTCTGAGCTTCTGCTCGAAGGTGTGGTCGTTGATCACGCGCACCTGCGGGGTCCGAAGGCCGGGGCTCGTGGTGAGGTCGACGAAGGCCGCATCCACGCCCTCGAGTCCGACGGGCGCCTCTTCGTATCTTCGCGAGGAGCGAACGAGCGAGCCGTCCGCACCCTCGAGCACCTCGATCCTGCGGGCGTCGGAGGGTACGAGCACCGTGTCGATGGACATATCCTTCGCCTGCTCCAGGACTCCCTCGAGCCTTGCGTAGTCGATCTCCGTGTCGCTCATGAGATAATCGGCCAGCGCCCCTTCGCTCTGTGCGTAAAGCTCGAGCCTACGCGCGTGGTTCTCCGATGGCGAGAGGCGGAAGAAGGCGTCGCCCGGTATGAGCGCGGTATCGATTCCTCGCGTTTTGAGGATGAGCGACAGGGCGCTGGCGATCTCGGTCTTGCCGCTGCCGGACTCGCCGCCGAAGGCCACGATCAGACGCTCGTCGTTCATCTTCGCCAAGTTGATCCACTTCGGCACCTTTTCGGCCAGCTGCCTTGCCGCCTTCATGTGCCCGGGGCCGATCTTCGGGATGTCGCCGCGCCATACCTGGGTCGCGCGATGGAAGCCGCGGCCGGTGAAGGGGCCGTCGAACTCCAGGCTGTGGATGAGGGCTGAGAGCGTATCCTTGGTGAGCTGGAAGCCGAGCCGCTCCTTCTCCGAGAGGTGCTCCTTGGGAGCGGAGAAGACGTCCGCGCCCAGCAGTACACCGTTTGCGGCGCGCTCCGCGCTGGCGAGGGCCCAGCTCTCGTTCAGGGCGCTCACCACCGAGGCTTCGGTGGCCGTGACCGAAGCCTCGCTCAAGGGCCCCTTGACGGAATCCACCAGCATCAGCATGCCGATCCCCATGCGCTCGGCTATCTCGGCGGCGATGGCCCCTCCCGCAGCGCCCACCCCGATAACCATTTGCGCGCCGAAGATCGTGGAGGCGGCAAGCGCCTCCTCGGCCATCGCCGATATCCAGGGCAGCAGCTCCTCGTCCTTCACGGGCGTGGTAAGCGGCGCCTCGCCGTCCGGCAGGATGCTGCCTTTGGGGCGGAGCCTCACGTCGTAGATCGAGCGCCAGAATCGCACGCGATAAGGATCGTTCCCATGGCGCTGTCCGAGCGTGATGAAGCTCGTGTCGTGGGAGGACAGGCTCCGCAGGATCTGGCCCAGCTCCTCCGGGATGCCTTGCTCACCGGGCGCGACTATCGCGACCCGTCTCTCTCCCGGCGAGGGCTCGTCGTGTGGTATCGTGTTTTTTGCAAACTCTTTGGAATGTATCTGGAAAATCCTTGGGTCCAGCATCGAGGTGGCATCCGGCATGGTGAGTCCTCCTGATGTAGATCTGCCGCAGACTGTGACATTCTGCTATCACAGGGGAGGCTATCCCGCAAATCCTTTTTCCTGCTGTATTAACGGGCCTTTAGGGCGTCCGAGATGGGCGATCTTTGGGTTGGATCCAGGTTGCGCTCGATGCAATAGACGTGGTTGACCGCGGCCAGCGTGCCGATGACGGTCTCCGAGTTGATGGCGTCGGCGAGCGTAAGGTCCTCTATGCCGAGCCTCCCGGCGAAGTTCTCGTCGCAGCAGATGATCGTGCCCTTGGACGAGGGTGCGCAGGAGCTTGCGCGCATGCCCCACTCGGCCTCCCTGCCCGCGGTGATCATCAGCGGCGTTCCCCACAGCCTGCAGACGACTGGCCTGGCGTCGTAGATCGAACAGCGGCCATCGCGGTCGAGGAAGTGGCAGCGCTCATTCCCCCTCCCTTGATTGGAGGGGGTGGGGGGGAGGGTCTGCTGGTCCGTGATCCGGCTCAGGATATTGTCGAACTCGACGCGCCAGACCGAGATGCCGTCCACGCAGCAGCCCGCGCAGCCCGGACCGCAGTTGATGGAGTGCGGGTGCCTATGGTTTATCTGCTCGGAGAATTCGTCGATCTTCCTGAGGAGCCTGACGTAATTTCCGAATAGCTCCGAGTCGTGACTGGTGACTGGTGACTGGTGACTGGCTGTTCTCTTCATGGTTGAATAATCTCGTTGTATCTTGTCGATACGCTAGTCACTAGTCACTAGTTACTAGTCACTGTTTTTAGAAACCTTTCGTCCGGAGGAACTTTCCCTGGCTGTCCACTATGAGGCCCGCTGCCTTGCCCACCTTGCCTATGAGCTTGTAGCCCTCGCCCGGGCCCGCGGTGAAGGCGGCCTTGGCGACGCCCTGGGCCTGCGCCGCGTTGGGCATGACGACGGTCACGCCCTTACAGGGCGGGCTCATCGCCTGCTTGTTCTTTGGATTGACCAGCGGCTTCCCGCGGTATTCCGTGGCGCTGATCGTCGCTATCCCGGAGTTTATGACCTTGAGGTTGAGGGCGTGCCTGGCGAAGGTGCTGGCGTCGTCCTGCACCTGGATCTTCCACGGCCCGTTGAGCCCCGTACCCACGCCGCGGAAGACGTTTCCGACCTTGGCCAGGGCGTTTTGCATGCCCGAGGAGCTTATGAGCCTGATCATGTACTCCGCGACGAAGCCCTCCAGCATGCCGTCGAAGGCAACCCTCATGCCCTCCTTCTTTAGCTCCACGGTGCGCGAGCCTCGGTTCACCTTGATGTCCTTGTAGCTTCCCTTGCCGTAGGCGGCGATGTCGAACCAACCCTTCGTCATCTTGGATATGTCCTTGGCCTCCTCGAAGGCGGCCACAGTGTCGTCCGAGACGACCACCGGGCCGCGGCCTGCCTGCGCGTTGATCCTGGCCACCTCGCTGCCCGGGCTCTGCCAGTCGAGCGCCGCGGCGAGCGCTCCGGCGCGCTGCTCGACCGCGCTCAGGAGCCTCTCCATCGCCTTCGCGTCGCGCTCGTAGCCCACGACGAGCATCGCGGCGGCGAGTTTCCCGCCCAGCGTCGCCTGGCGGGTGTAGAGCTTCACCGCGCCCTGGGCGCGGGCGACGCCGGGGAGCCAAAGCGCCGCGCAAAGAAGCAGGGCGGCTGTGAGCCTAGCGAGCTTCATTCTTCTCCTCGCGTTCCTTGAGGCGCTGATCATCCGGGCCTCCGTCCGACGCGGTCTCTATGCTCTTCTCGTAGGGTACGCTGGTGATGCCCAGCTCCTTGGAGGCGTAGAGGTTGCCCTCGCCGTCGACGACGATGCCCCTGATCGCCGTGTGTCCCATTACGTACTTCATGGCGTACTTGGGGCCCACTGTATATGCTGCGAGCGCAAAGGCTGTGGCGGTCGTCGCGTCGGCGGCTATGACGGTGACGCTGCGGAGGGTCGACTCCCAGTTGACCTGCTTCTTGTTGAGCGGGTCGATGAGCCCCAGCCCCAGGCCGCCGGGAGTGACCGTCGCGGCCCCGATGCCCGATATGCCGTAGCGATAGGCCCTGTGGGTTCCGGTGTCCGTCCTCTCGCCGAAGCCCACGACTATGTCCCAGGGGGTGTAGATGTCGCGGCCCTCGTTCCTGGAGATCGGGCCCGCCGTGACGCTGGCGTTGGCGAAGCCGTCGGCCTTGACGGTCTCCATCATGAGGTCGCAGGCGTAGCCCAGCGCTATCCTCTTCAGGTCGAGCTTGATGTCGTCGCTCTTGAAGGTGACCGTCCTGCCCTCCGGGTCGAGCGCGATCCTGCGCCAGTCGCTCTTTATGAAGGCGTGCTTGGGGGAGGGGGCGGTGATGTCGAAGAATCCGTCGGTCTGGGGCGCCAGTGTCCTGGCCTTCTGGATGAAGTCGAAGGCGGTGGGGCTGAGCTTTATCGACTCACCCTTCTCGAGGCCGGCCAGCTGGCTCGCGACGCCGCCTGCGCCCAGGATCTCGCCGTAGAACTGCTGCGCGCGGCTGATGGCGTTCGAGAGCGCTACCTTGGCCCGGCCCTCCTCCGAGGGCGCTGCGACTACGGTCGCGGTGAGCGCGTCGCCCGATGGCAGGGCTCCCTCGACCGTGAACTGCCTGCCCCCGCCGGAGGCGGGACTGCCCTCCTCGGTCATCGCCGTCGATGCGACTGCTGGGACGAGGAGCGCGGCCAGTGCGATTGCGGCGATGCGTAGTCTGGATCTCATGTCGTTCTCCTTTTCAGAGGACCTCTTTCAAGTAGCGGCCGGTGTGGGACTTGGAGTTGCGGGCTATCTCTTCAGGGGTGCCTGTCGCGACGATCATGCCGCCGGCGTCTCCCCCCTCGGGGCCCAAGTCGATACAGTAATCGGCAAACCGTATGACGTCAAGGTTGTGCTCTATGACGATGACGGTGTTGCCCTGCTCGACGAGCCTGTCCAGCACCCCCAGGAGCTTGTGCACATCGTCGAAGTGCAGCCCCGTGGTCGGCTCGTCGAGTATGTACAGGGTCCTGCCGCGCAGACCCTCGTCGGTCATCCTGGGCCTTCGTGCGAGCTCCCGGGAGAGCTTTATGCGCTGGGCCTCGCCGCCGGAGAGAGTCGTCGCCGACTGCCCGAGCTCTATGTAGTCGAGGCCGACCTCGACGAGCGTCTCCAGCTTGTGCGCCAGCGGGGGTATGTTCTCGAAGAAGCGGTGCGCCTCCGCCACGGTCATCCTGAGCACGTCCGCGATGTTCTTGCCCTTGTACTGAACCTCCAGGGTCTCTCGGTTGAAGCGCTTTCCCCTGCAGACCTCGCACTCCACGAAGACGTCGGGCAAAAAGTGCATCTCTATGCGCAGGATGCCGTCGCCCTCGCATGCCTCGCAGCGGCCGCCCTTGACGTTGAAGCTGAAGCGGCCGGGCTTGTAGCCGCGCGCCTTGGACTCGGGCAGCTCAGAGAAGAGATCGCGTATGTGCGTGAAGACGCCGCTGTAGGTGGCCGGGTTCGAGCGCGGCGTTCGTCCGATAGGGCTCTGGTCGATGTCGATGACCTTCGCGATACGCTCCCAGCCCTTGATCGACTTGACCCTGCCCGCGGCGTCCTTGGAGCGGAAGATGCGCTGCTTCAGCCCGGCCAGCAGCGTCTCGGTTATGAGCGTGGACTTGCCGGAGCCCGATACGCCGGTGACAACCGTCATGAGCCCGAGCGGGAAACGCACGTCTATGTCCTTCAGGTTGTGCTCGGAGGCGCCTATCACCTCGATCCAGTCCGCCGATGTCTCGCGGCGGCTCCGGGGCTTCTCTATCTCGCGCTTCCCCGCAAGATACAGGCCCGTGAGGGAGTCCCTGTTTTTGGATATCTCTCCCGGCGTCCCTGTGGCGACCACATGGCCGCCCTTGACGCCGGCGCCCGGGCCCAGGTCGATTATGTGGTCGGCCGCCATCATCATGTCGCGGTCGTGCTCGACCACCAGCACCGTGTTGCGCAAATCGCGCAGGCGCTTGAGCGTGTTTATGAGCCTGTGGTTGTCGCGCTGATGGAGCCCGATCGACGGTTCGTCCAGGACGTACAGCACGCCCGTCAGCGCGGATCCGATCTGCGTGGCGAGCCTTATGCGCTGGTCCTCGCCGCCGGCGAGCGTGCCGCTGGAGCGCTCAAGCGTGAGGTAATCCAGCCCGACCTCCGTGAGGAAGCCAAGCCTCTCCGTTATCTCCTTGAGGACGCCCTTGGCTATCTGCCGGCGCTTGCGGTCGAAGCGCAGCCCCTTCATGAACTCGAGCGCGTCGTCTATAGAGAGCGCGCAGACCTGCGCTATGTTCTTTCCTCCAACCAGCACCGCCAGGCTCTCGGGCTTGAGCCTCGTGCCCGCGCAGGTGGGGCAGGGGCGCAGGTTCATGTAGCGCTCTATCTCCTCGCGCACGGCGTAGGAGCCGGTCTCGCGCCAGCGGCGCTCGAAGTTGGGTATGATGCCCTCGAAGGGCTTCTTGAAGCGCTTGCGCCCGCGACCGGTATCGTAGCTGAAGGTTATCTCCACGTCGCCGGAGCCGCGGAAGATCGTCTCCTTCATCGCGTCGGGCAGCTCCGCGAACGGCTTGTAGATGTCGGACTTGTAGTGCTTGGCCAGGGCCTCCACGAGCTCTATGTAGTCGCTGGCGTTCTTCTTCCGCCAGGGGAGGATCGCCCCCTCGCGCAGCGAGAGCTGCTTGTTGGGGACGATGAGGTCCGGGTCGAAGTAGCGGCGTATGCCCAGCCCGTCGCAGTCGACGCAGGCGCCCTTGGGGCTGTTGAAGGAGAAGAGCTGCGGCTGTATGTCGGGCAGGCTCACGCCGCAGACCGGGCAGGCGTGCTTCTCCGACAGCAGTATTTCGTTCTCCTGCTTGCCCTTGGCGTCGGGGAGCTCGACCTTGACGATTCCGTCGCCGCGCGCCAGCGCCGTCTCCAGCGAGTCGGCGATGCGCTGCCGGGAGGAGGGCTTGGCGACGACGCGGTCGACCATGAGGTCGATGTCGTGTTTCTTCTTTTTGTCCAGCTTTGGCGGCTCCGCGAGCTCGTACACCTTCCCGTCGATGCGCGCCCTGACGAACCCGTCGCGCGCCAGCCTCGCGAGCTCCTTTTGGAACTCGCCCTTGCGGCCGGAGGCGATCGGTGCGTAGAGGATGATGCGCGTCCCCTCGGGGAGCGTCAGTATCCGGTCGACCATCTGCTGCACCGTCTGACCCTCGATCGGGCGACCGCACTTCACGCAGTGGGGCGTGCCCGCGCGCGCGTACAGGAGCCTGAGGTAATCGTAGATCTCGGTCGAGGTGCCCACGGTCGAGCGCGGGTTCTTGGAGGCGTGGCGCTGCTCGATGGAGATGGCCGGGGACAGCCCCTCGATCGAGTCGACGTCGGGCTTGTCCATCTGCCCGAGGAACTGGCGCGCGTAGGCCGACAGCGACTCGATGTAGCGGCGCTGCCCCTCGGCGTATATCGTGTCGAAGGCGAGCGAGCTCTTCCCCGACCCGGACAGGCCTGTGACGACCACGAGCTGGTTGCGCGGCACGGTGATGTCGATGTTTTTGAGGTTGTGCATCCGCGCGCCGCGGACGACGATCCCTTGCTCTTGCATATTCCGGCCACCCTACCGCGCGCAGGGCAAAAATGCAATATAATTCAGGTAATTAGGTGATGCCAGGATGGGGGCGGCGAAGGCCACCTGCGCCGGCTCCACTAGTTTGTCATCCTGAGGCGTCGTTTGGATATTTGAGAACTTTGTAACAGTTCCGACGCCGAAGGATCCCCATTAGATAGTGGCCACTGGCTCATGGAGGTCCTTCGTCGCGCCACGGTTGCCCAGGTATTCGCGGCACAACCCGCTCCTCAGGATGACATCCAAGGGCACTTTTTTTCGCTCGCGTCGGCCCCCACCACGGAGGACGTCTGGATTGTCTAAAGACCGAGCTCCTTCTTGCCGAAGGCGATCATGCGGTCGACCTCCTCGAGCGATGGGGCCTCGGCGTAGATGCGCACCAAAGGCTCGGTGCCAGAGGCGCGGAAGAGCAGCCACGAGTCGTCCTCGAAGAGGAAGTGGTGGCCGTCCATCGTCTCGTGTTTTTCGACCTTGCGCCCGCCGAACTCCTTGATGTCGAGCCTCCCCATCGCCTCGCGTGCCTTGGCGATCTCCTCCTGGCTCAGGTGCAGGTCCAGCCGCTTGTATTTGCAGGGGCCATAGACCTTCTGCAGCTCGGCCACCAGCGTCCCCAGCGATTTGCCCGTGGCGGTGATGTGCTCCAGCAGCATCAGGTCGGAGTAGACGCCGTCGCGTTCCGGGATGTGTCGGGGGAAACCGAAGCCTCCGCTCTCCTCGCCGCCCACGAGCACGCCGGGCTCTTTCATCGCCGGACTTATGTACTTGAAGCCGACCGGAACCGTCTGAAGCTCTATGCCGTACTTCTCGCAGATGCGGTTGAGCATCATCGTCGTCGAGATCGACTTGATAACCTTGCCGGTCCAGCCCTTGTTCTCCAGCGCGTGCAGCAAAAGCAGCGAGAAGACCTCGTGCGTGGTGACGAAGTTTCCGTTCTCGTCCACGGCGCCCGCGCGGTCCGCGTCGCCGTCGGTCAGAAGGCCGCAGGAGTAGTCGCCCGCCTTCACCCGTTCCATGAGCTCGTTCGCATGCGGGGGTATCGGCTCCGGGTGCAGCCCCCCGAAGGTGGTATCGGCCGCGTCGTGAATCTCCTGGACCATGTCGCCCAGGATCCTGGGGAAGTAGCCGGTGCCGGAGCCGTACAGCGGGTCGACCATAACCTTCTCGATGCCGGACGACTTTATCTTATCGACGTCGAAGTCCTTGACTATCGACTGCAGGTACTCGCCGAACGGGTCAAACTCGCTGAAGTCGGCGTTGCCCTCGATCTTGGCGGTCTTGGGCTTTTTGCCCGCCGAGTCGTTTTCCAGGATCTTGGCCTCTATGGGCTTTAGGTACTCCGCGGAGGCGGCGCCGCCGTAGCTCTCCTTGAACTTGATGCCGTTCCACTTGGGCGGGTTGTGGCTGGCCGTTATCATGACTCCGGCCGCGCAGCCCTTGTACTTGACGTACCATGATACCGTCGGGGTGGGGCAGAAGGTGCTGGTGAGCACGGTCTTGATGCCGTTGCCGAGCAGGATCTCGGCGACCTGGCGCGCAGCCTCGGGAGACTGATTGCGGCGGTCATAGCCCACGATGACCGGCTTCCCCGCCTCCGGCAGCGTGGGGTAGACGTCGCAGAAGGCCTGCACCACGCGGCCTATGTTCTCGGGGACGAAGTCCTCTCCAACCACAGCGCGCCAACCGTCGGTTCCGAATTTGATCTTTGTCATCTTTCCCCCCGTTACATTTCAGGAAGGTTAAGGTTAAGGCTAAGGCTGAGGCTGAGGCTAAGATATAATAACACTCAACCTAAACCTAAGCCTCAACCTCAACGTTCAATTTCCATTCACTCGCCAGCCCACGAGCTCCCTGGTCTTCCTGATCGCGGACAGCATGTTCTCGTGGTCGGCGTTGCCGAGCCAGGCGATGTCCTCGGCCGTGCCGTGGCTGGGCGAGGTGCGTATGAACGGTAGGCCCAGCGTGATGTTTATGCAGTGGCCCTGGCAGAGCAGCTTCACCGGTATCAATCCCTGGTCGTGGTACATAGCGATTATCGCGTCGTAGTCGAAGTCCGCCATCTTCTTGAAGAGACTATCGGCGGGCATCGGCCCCACGCAGTTGATGCCGCTTCCCTGGGCCTGCTCGATGGCTGGGGCTATGACTCGCTCCTCCTCGTGGCCTATCGAGCCCAATTCACCCGCGTGCGGGTTGAGCGCCATCACGGCGATGCGCGCGTCCGGACACGCGAAGTGCTGGTCCAGAGCCTCGTGCGTGCGCCCTATGGTAGTGAGCAGACGCTCCTTAGTGATGTGCCTGGAGACGTCCTTGATCGGCAGGTGCATGGTGGCCAGCGAGACGCACAGCTTTTCGGTGATGTTCATGCTCCGCCCGAACTCGGGCGTCCCCTCGGAAAAGAACATCATGACCACCTCGGACGCCCCGGCCGCCTTGGCGAGGTATTCGGTGTGGCCCAGAAAGTGCGGCACCATGGACTGGATGCGGTGCTTGTTGACCGGCCCGGTCACGATGGCCTTGGTGTTGCTCGCCAGCACGTCCTCGATGGCAGCGTCGACAGCGGACATCGCCATGCGCGCCGCCTCCGCGTCGGAGAGGCTGCCCATGGGCTCGGTGGTCGAGGAGGTGGTCACCACGTGCTTGAGGCCGAACTCGCCGCCCACGAGCTCCGCCGCGGCGTCCAGCGCGTTGCGGTCGCCGTAGATGCGAAAGGACTCGCGCTCTGCCTCGTCCATCTGCTTCCACGCCTTGGCGATCACCTCCGGGCCCACGCCCTTCGGGTCGCCCATCGTTATGCCGATGATCTCTCTCATATTTACATTATGGCGATATAGGCCTTCCGCCGCTCCTTCTGCAGGTACGAGCGCAGCGTCTCCTTTATCCTCTTGTCGTATAGCGCAGAGTAGATCTCGTCGCGCAGCTTCTCGAAGTCGGATGCGGACAGCTCCGGCAGGGATACGACCTTTACGATGATGAGCCCCCGTTCCACCGCGATGGGGTAGGATACGTCGCCGGTCGCCATGTTCTTCACCGCGCCGGCCACCTCGGGGGGCAGGTCCTTGATGTCCACCATTCCCAGGTCGCCGCCGGAGGCGGCCCGCGCGCCCTCGGAGTTCTTCCTGGCTAGCTCTGCGAAGTTCCCGCCGCGCCTGGCTCGCGTGGCGAGGTCCACGGCCCTCTTCTTGAAGGCCTCCACCTCAGCCTGGCTCTGGAAGTTCTCGTAGGGCAGAAAGATCTGCGCCAGGTGAGCGCTGATGCTGCCGCGGAACTGCTCCTGGTTCTGCCTGTAGTAGTCGCGCAGGTCCTGGTCGGTTATCTTGACCTGCGGCCCTATCACCTGGTTTACGAACTTCACCCTCTTGATGTGCTTCTCCAGCTGCTTCTTGTAGTCGTCCCAGCTCATCCCCTTGGAGGCGACCTCGCTGCGCAGCTGTCCGATGTTCATCCCGTTCTGGTGCAGGACGTTGGCGATGGCTCGGACCAGGTCGTCCTCGGTCACCTCGACGTCGGCCTTGGCCAGGATCTGGTCCATGAGCCTCTCGTCGATCATCTCCTCTATCACCTGCCGCCGCTTGAGCGGATCGGAGGAGTTCCTCTTGGCCTCCCTGCCGCGGCTCTGGATCTCGTCGGAGAGCTCCTTGTCCGTGATGACCTGGTCGTTGACCACCGCAACCACGCTGTTGAGCACCTTGCCGTGGGCCCTCGTGGGGATGGCCGCTGCCAGGACGATGAGTGCGCACGCTGTCGTAATAGATATGACCCTAACCATTGAGACGCACCTCCTTGACTGCCTCCTCGTTTATCATGACCGTCGCGCCGTCCATGAGCCCTTCGAGCCACGGCCTGTAGGCCTCCTCGATCTTCTCCTCGCCGAGTCTGAGCCGTATCGCGTCGGCGACCTCGTCGAGCTGCCTCTGCCTCGCGGGCCTGCGCTCCAGGAGCTGGAATATCTGGAAGCCGTAGGGCGTGGCCACGACCTCGCTTATCTCGCCGGGCTTGAGTTTCTGACAGACCTCCGAGAAGACCTCCGGGTAGCTCGCGGCGTCGAAGAAACCCAGGTCGCCGCCGCGTTCGCCGTCCGGGCTTACGGAAAACTCCTTCGCGAGCGAGGCAAACTTCTCCCCCTTCATGAGCCTCGCGTGTATTTGGTCTGCCAGCTCCTTGGAGTCCACCAGGATCTGCCTTGCGTGAAACTGCGTGTTGTCCCGGAAGTCCTGGATGTGCTTTCGGTAGTAGGCCTTTATGTCACCCTCGGCGACCGGTATCTTCGCCACGACCTCGCGCTGGATCAGCCCCCGGATCATCGCGCGGCGCCTCTGCGCCTCCTGCCACGCCTTCGGGTCGATGCCCCTGTCCTCGAGCGCGGCCTCCTCGACGGGAAGCGGGGTATCCACCTGACCGGAGATGCCCTGCCTTTCGGCCTCCTTGAGCATGATCGCCTCCTGGATGAGCCTCTGGAGCGAGCGCCGCCTGAACTCGTCGAAGTTGGCCTCAGTGGTGAGCACGGCCGGGTCGTAGACAAGCCGGTCCATCAGCATGCCCTGCCTCAAGTCCTCCGAGGTGATGCCCACGCCCTCCACTTCGGCTATTACTTTGCCGCGGCCCCTGGAACAGGCCGCAGCCGCCAGCGCGATCATTATAATGATAGGTATAGCTTTAAAGGACTTTATCATCGTTTTGCCCGAAAACTAGCTGTCAGAGGCCTTTTCCGGCCGATCCTCGCTAACACAGCGGGCGAGCTCACTCAAGGCATTTTTCGCCGCCGCCAATACGGCCGCATCGGAGGCCTCGGCGGCCAGGGCGATCACCAGTCTGTCCGGGGGAACGATGCGGAATCGCTTGGGATTGGCCGCAACCAGCCCCAGGACGTCCTCCGTGGACATAGGCGATGAGGGCGCCAGCTGGCAGGAGATGCTCCGGCCGTCGTAGAGCACCTGCTTCATCCCGACCTCCTTGGCCAACAGCTTGAGCTCCATGAGCGCAAGCAGGCTCTGGGCCTCCGCGGGAGGCTCGCCGAAGCGGTCGGCCAGCTCCAGGCCCATCTGCTCCAGCTCGGCCGCGCTCTCGCGCGTGGCCATGCGCTTGTAGACGTCGATGCGCGCGCCCGGGTCCGCCACGTAGTCCTCGGGCAGAAACGCCCGGCCCCTGAGGTTCAGCTCCGGGTCTATCTCCTCGGCCACCTTCTTGCCGGTGAGCTTTCTCACCTCGCGGTCCAGGAGCTTCGCGTACATCTCGTAGCCCACCGCGGCCACGTGCCCGGACTGCGCGCGCCCGAGGAGGTTGCCCGAGCCGCGGAACTCCAGGTCGTGCATCGCGATCTGGAAGCCGGAGCCCAGCTCGGTGAAGCGCTTGAGCACCGTCAGCCTCTTTCGCGCGATGGGCGTCATCATCCCGTCCGGAGGCGTCAGCAGATAGGCCTGGGCGCGCACGCTCGATCGCCCGACGCGGCCGCGCAGCTGATACAGCTGTGCGAGACCGAAGGTGTCGGCGCGGTTTATGATGATCGTGTTGGCCGAGGGGATGTCCAGGCCGGACTCGATGATGGTCGTGCACAGAAGGACGTCGGCCTCCTTCTTGAGGAAGCGGAGCATCACCTCCTCCAGCTCGCGCTCCTTGAGCTGCCCGTGGCCCACGATTATGCGCGCCTCGGGCACGAGTTTTTTTAGCCTCGCGTGCCATGACTCGATAGTCTCCACGCGGTTGTGCACGAAGAAGATCTGGCCCCCTCGCGCCATCTCGCGGAGTATCGCCTGGCGCACGATCCCCTCGTCGAAGGGGGCCACGTGCGTCGTGATGGAGAGCCGGTCCGCCGGCGGGGTGTTGATGATGCTTATGTCGCGGATGCCCGCCAGCGACATGTTGAGCGTGCGCGGTATCGGCGTCGCCGTCATCGCGATCACGTCCACCGTGGAGCGCAGCTTCTTTATCCTCTCCTTGTGGCGAACCCCGAAGCGGTGCTCCTCGTCGATTATGAGCAGCCCCAGGTTACGAAAGCCCACGTCCTTTGACAGGAGCCTGTGCGTCCCTATCACTATGTCGATTGCGCCCTCGGCGAGACCGGCCACGACCCTCTTCTGCTCGCCGGCTGTCCTGAAGCGCGAGAGCATCTCGATGCTCACGGGCGTGTCCGCGAAGCGCTTCGTGAAGGTCTCGTAGTGCTGCAGGGCCAGCACCGTCGTGGGCACCAGCACCGCCACCTGAGCGCCGTGCGTAACCGCGCGGAAGGCGGCGCGCATGGCGACCTCGGTCTTGCCGTATCCCACGTCGCCGCAGATGAGCCTGTCCATCGGTCTCTCCAGGCCCATGTCGCTCATGAGGTCCTCGATCGCCCTCTGCTGGTCCGGCGTCTCGTCGTAGGGGAATGCCGCAGCGAACTCCTCGAGCTCCGCGCCGCCGGCCTTGAACCTCGTGCCCGGGTAGACCTCTCGCGCGGCGTAGACGGACAAGAGCTCCTTGGCCATCTGCCTTATGTCCCTGGCCACCTTCTTGCGGAGCGCGGCGAAGCGCATGCCGCCCAGCTTGTCCAGCGGCGGGGGGGCCTCGCCCGAGCCTATATAGCGGCCGACCTGTCCGATCCTGTACGCCGGCAGGTACAGCCTGTCGCCGCCGAGATATTCGATGAGCAGGTAGTCGCCCTCGCCGCCCTCGATCGTGAGGTGCTTGAGCCCGGCGTAGCGGCCGATTCCGTGCTGCTCGTGCACCAGGAAGTCGCCCTCGTCGATCTCCGTGAACGAGGTGAAGGGCTCCATTGGCTGCTTCGCCCTGGTGCGCCGCGCGACCTTCGTACCGAAGATCTCGGCGTCGGTTATGACCGCCAGCCTCTCCGCCTCCCAGCGGAAGCCGGCGGAGAGCCGGCACTGCATGACGCGCACCGCGGACCCGCTCATATCCCCCAGCGTCTCGAAGGGCGCCTCCAGCGGGACGATCTCGACGCCGTGCCAGTGGAAGAGGTCCTTGAGGCGCTCCGCCTGCATGGGGGTGTGGCAGGCGAGCACCACGCGCCAGCCATCGCGCTTGAGCCTACCCATCAGGCCGGCCAAGGGCGCGAGCATGTCCTCGCCGCTGGCGTGGCCGGCAACCATTGCCCTCACGTCCGCGTTGCCCTGGGTGTGCGCGTCCAGCGCTGAGGTGGCTTCCGCATCGGGTGCGCCAATCGCGTTGAAGAGGACCGCCCCTTCCAGGCGCGCCTCGAGATCGTCCGCGCCCAGGATTATCTCGCGGGGCTTGACGATCCTCTCAGGGCTCATCGTGTCGCGCGCGAGCTCGCGGACCTCCTGCTCGTGCGCATGCGCCGACTGCAGGACGTCGGCCGGGTCGTCGACGATCGTCATCGATCCTGCGGGAATGTATCCGAAGAGGGTCTCGGTGGAGTCGTGGAAGAGCGGCATCAGCGTCTCGATGCCGGAGACCGCGATGCCCTCGTGTATCGCCTCGATCAGCGCGCGCCTCTCATGAGCGGAGAGGTCGGCGCGCTCGGAGCGCTCGCGCACGCGGTGCGCGGCCTTGGCGCGCGAGGGGTCGTCGAAGGGGAAGTCGCGCACCGGGATCAGAAGCGCCTCGGTCATCTCGCCCTTGGAGCGCTGGCTGGCCGGGTCGAAGGCGCGCATCGATACGATGCGCTCGTCCTCGAACTCCAGCCTTATCGGGGCGTCGGACGTGGGCGGCCAGAAGTCGAGTATGCCGCCGCGCCTGGCGAAGCCGCCCTCGTCCTCGACCAGCCCCACGTCCTCGTAGCCGTACTGCGCCAGATACGCGCACAGCTCGTAGGGATCGGCGGCCTCGCCCTTGCGCACTCGGCGGGCTGCGGAGGTCAGATAGCGCATGGGCGGGACCCTGCGCATGGCAGCTGGCGCCGAGGCGATCAGCACCTGGGGAAAACCGTGCGCCAGCTCGTACAATGCCTGGAGCCTGTCGGCCCACTCCTCCGAGTCCGGCGAAAGCCTGGAGTAGGGGAGAGCCGCGCCCTCGGGGAAGAGGCGAACGCGCCTGCGCTCGTCCGGGTGGATGAACGCGAGCACGTCATCCGCGAGCTCCTGTGCCCGCTCCTGCGTGGATGTGATGATGAGGATGGCGCGCTTGGGATCGCTTCGGGCAAACGACGACACTGCGAGCCCCTTCGATGCGCCGTGGAGCCCGTCTATGTGAAACCGTCCATCCGCCCCGCAGGCGGCCGAGACTATGTCCCGAAGCCCGGCCGGCATATTCGCGCGTTTGTACGTGAAAAGGCCGTGCAAGGCAACTCGCGTGCTGCCCGCTGCCGATAATAATGATGGCGAATAGGGTTGTCCTTTGGCGCACAAGGGCCTATAATTGGGCAATTCCGGAGGAATATCATAGTGTTTTCAGCCGGCACAGCGGATCTTCCCAGCTCTGGCATGATCGTGCAGCAGCGCATGCAAAACCTCATGGACCTCGTCGACCGCGGCGCCTCCATGCAGGAGATCCAGGCGGCCGAGGCCGAGCTCGCCGACGCCATCAAGCAGGCCCCCTTCGAGATCAAGGAGCAGTTCAGGCTCATCAAGAACATGGCCGAGAACGTCGACGGCCGGAAGGCGTTCCAGCAGTTCAGGCTCAACGACGGCAGGACGGTGATGGACCGCCGCGAGCAGTTCATGGGCAGGCCCGCCGAGCCCTCGAAGGAGGCCGCTAAGGAGGCGGCCAAGGAGGCCACGAAGCAGGCCGTGAAGGAGGGCGCCGAGAAGGCCGCTAAGGACGCGGCCAAGGAGGGCGCCAAGGAATCGGCCAAGGAGTCCGCGGCGAAGAAGGGCGTGCGCGCGGGGAGCCTCAAGCTGGCCGACTCGCTGGAGCAGGGCGCGGCGACCAAGCGCGTGGACGAGATGCTCACGAAGTTCGAGCGGCTGGTGCTCGAGCGCTTCGAGAAGGGCGCGGAGATCGCGAAACAGAGCGCCGACGGAAAGCCCCACTACGGGGCCAAGTCCGCAGGCGACTGGAAGTCCTTCTTCAAAAACTTCCTCGACCGCACCGTGGCGCGCAAGGCCCTGGTCGACGACATCAAGCAGTTCTTCATGCGCGGCGCCGTGGCCAAGGGCGCCAAGGGCATATTCATAGGCGACATGCAGTTCCAAAACGGCCGCGTCGAGAAGTTCGTTCGCTTCTCGGTGCTGGCCGAGGCGCTCGCCAGGCTGCAGTCGATGCTGCCGGGCAGCCGCGTCACCAAGGAGATGCTGCAGAAGCTCAGCGGCGAGGAGCTCATGTATCTGGCGCTGGCCGCGTCGAAGGGGCGCGAGTTCGCCTACTCGCAGGAGGCGGCCAAGGGCCGCTTCGGACTCGCGAGCGCGGAGGCCCGCGCCGCCGAGGCCTTGGGGATCCCGCTGGACCAGCAGCTGGCCAAGAAGGCCAAGCAGCTCAAGGGGAGAAAGGGCGGGCGCGGGATGGCCTGGTACGACAAGGACGCCGAGCCCGAGGAGCTGCCGTACCGCTTCGTGCCCTGGTGGCAGTGGGGCAACCTCACCGGGCCCACCAACACCAAGTGGGTCACGCGCGTCTTCTACACCGCGCTCTTCATCGTCTCGATGATCGGCGTCGTGGTGCTGACCCTCCGCCTCCTCGCCGGGGGATGATCGGGTGCACAGTTTCTGTGCGCCACTGCACAGAAACGCAGCGCCTCGTCCGGACGCTCCTCTCTAAATACCGGAAATTCATGACCCCCAGATTGGCACGATGATTGAATACCCCACGGGTATCGGCGCCGTTGACCCCTTGGAGCATAATGGTTATAATTATGACTATCAATGGTGATAATAACGATCAGGGGGTCCGCATGAAGGCGATAACGGCGACCGAGGCCAAGAAGCGGCTCTTGGAGCTCATACGCGAGTCCGACGAGAGCTTCGAGCGCCACCTCATCACGCGCAACGGCGAGCCGAAGGCCGTGCTCATGTCCGTGGACGACTACGAGGGCTGGATCGAGACGCTGGAGATCATGTCGAACCGCGACGCGCTGGGAGAGATCCGCAAGGCCCGGCGCGAGCTCGACGCGGGCAGGGGGGTGGCGTTCGAGAAGGTCCTGGAGAAGGTCCGTGGCTAGATACTCGATAGTCTTCGCCCCGACCGCCGAGCGCCAGTTCCTGGCGCTGCCCAAGCTCGTGCGCGTCCGGGTGGCCGCCGCGATCGCCAAGCTCGCAAAGGCCCCGCTTCTGGGCAAGCGGCTCAAGGCGGAGTTGGCCGACTACCGGTCGTTTCGCGTGGGCGACTACCGCGTCGTCTACTTCCTCCGGAAGAAGAGGGTTCAGATCGAGATCATCCGCGTCGCCCACCGCAAGGAGGCGTACAGGTAGCGAAGGATCCCCTAAGGCACCCGGCGACCCCGGGTGCCTTTTTTATTCACCACAGCGACGGCCTGGCATGCCGAGCGGGAGGCCGTGCTCGTTCAGACACAGCGGCCTCCGTGATTCGGGCCGGCTCGATGTGCCGCTTTGACGGAGCGCTTCGGAGGGACTTTTCGCAGCGTGGCTCGAGGAGGCCGGATACAGTAGCCTATATGCACCGGCCGACGAAAGCCCCCGACGTGCCGGCGTCTGAGGCGAGGAGGGATAGCGAGAAAAGTTCCCCGAAGCGCTCCGTCTGCGGAGTCATGCGCCCTGCGACGAAGGGGAGTTCCGGAGAGGCCGCCACCCCCTCCCGCCGAGTCATGCAGCGGAGCCTAGTCCTTTTCCCTCGCCCGCCTGATCATGAACTCCACGTTCTCGCCCATGTTGATCGGCACGATCCTGATATCAGGGTGGTCCTTCGCGAAGACCCTGAAGACCTCGTCGGCGAAGGCCTGCCCCACCGCATCCACGTCCGAAAAATCCAGCTCGACCTCCCTGAACTGCTCCAGCGAATGGAGGATCCTCTTCGCCTGAGACCGCGACACGTAGGACTCGCCGGACTCGAAGAGCTTCACGGTCACCTTGGTCCGGTCGAAGCTGAAATCCTCGCTCGTGTACTCCTTGAAGAGCGGGGCCAGCTCCCTGGCCGTGTCAGCATCGATCTCGCAGGTCACGCGCGTGCCCTTGAGCGATCTCATGTCCTCGAGGAAGATGTCGTCGATGCGGTTGTCCACTATGAGCCTCTTCTTGTGGCTCTCGAGCACGAAGCGCTCCGCGATCTTCGAGGTGAAGAAGATCCCTTCGCCGGAGTGGCGGCGGGGCTGCGTGGTCTGCTTGCCCTTGAGCAGGTCCTCTATCGCCTCCATCTCCGATTCGAGGGACAGCCTCTTCATTATGTTTGCAAAGACGCCCACCCCCATGTCGCGCACCGTGAACGAGCACGCTTCGCGGCCGGACAGGACTTCGATGTCTATGAACTGCGAGCCGGAGTGGTCGATCGCGTTGTTGAGCATCTCCGTGAAGGAGTACTGCAGATTCTCCAGGGCGTTTTCAGAGAGCCCCGCCAGCAGACCCGCTTGGGATCGAACGTCCGCGAGGACGCGGTCCTCGGACGCGCCCTTCGCCTTTATCCTCTTCTTGAAGCCCTTCGCCCTTGCCGCTGTCCTGGCCTCGGGGGCGTTGAGTATATAGAAGGCCGTGCGCCTGGAGCTGCCCTGCCTGATGATCGCGCCCTCCCTCAAAAGGGCCTGGATGTGACGGTGGAGCGCCTGCCGGCTGACGTCAAATCTCTCCATCAGCTCGGCCGAGGTAAACCTGCCTCTCCTTCTAACATACTGTAATATCTGACTTTTTAAATTTGCCATATCAACCTATTATCAACATATATTCTATATCAAATCAACATATTATCAACCTAAATTTACAATCATGTCAACATAGAGCGAAGCATGCATTTGAAGTGCATGGTCTTTTCAGCACAGCGACGGCCTGGCATGCCTAAAAAGCAAATCCCAAATCCTAAATTCTAAATCCTAAACAAATTCTAAATCCTAAATTCAAAACAAGACCCGTAATCCTTGGGTTTGGGACATTAGGATTTGGAATTTTGGATTTGTTTAGAAAACCGGCCAGAACCCCCCGGGCTTTTAAGCCCGGGGATGAATGGCCGCCCGGAGCGAAGCGGAGGCCATTCGGGCATGTCCGATAGACATGCCACACGGCCA
>Ga0180430_10000662_pt1 | contig 36677 bp, 30 predicted proteins | sample SS_ome_9_FD_132999 | JGI IMG/M metagenome (GOLD analysis project Ga0180430, IMG submission 132999) | Hypersaline lake sediment archaeal communities from the Salton Sea, California, USA - SS_1_S_2 metaG | ecosystem: Environmental > Aquatic > Non-marine Saline and Alkaline > Hypersaline >...
CGATGGACAACGGCCAGTCGGCGCGTTCAGCGGTTCCTTGACGACGTTCTGGTACTGGCGCATACGGGTCTGCGTCGCGACTTTATGTTGCAGCTGGAACCGTGGCCGTTGAGTCAGGCTGTGCCGTTCAATCAACAAATGCTGGCCGGATATCTGGCTCGAACGTACGACGTTGAACTGGATGCCTGTTTCAAAGAGGGACGACAGCGAATCGACGCGGCCATTCATCAGGAAGTACGTCAACGGATCGGCGGCGACACGCAGCGAGTCAATTCGGTTGACTCCCACTACGAAGCAATCACGTTTAAGCACCTCCTGCTGCCCGTCTGGCTTCTGGCCTATGCCTATAACGGGCAGTCGTATCAGGTCTTCATCAACGCAGCAACAGGTGAAGTTCAGGGCGAACGTCCGTGGAGTACTCTTAAGATTATGTTTGCCGTTCTGGCAGGTGTTTTTGCCGCAGGAGGTGTCTGGGCACTGTCAGGGCAGTAGGCTCCGTCACGAACAGTTACACGCAACTACGTTTCACGTGTCGGCCGGCAGCCGACGCCTGACTCAGACTTTGTCAGCAGGATGTTATGACAATCACACATGTTCCACCGATTCGTAAACTTGCCAAGACGCGCATCGTCGCCACGGTCGGGCCGGCTTCCGAGGATTCGGCCACTCTGCGCGAACTGATTCTTTCCGGAGTTGACATCTTTCGATTCAACTTTGCTCACGGAAGTCACAAATGGCTGGGCGATATTCTGGACCGTATTCGTGAGATCTCTCGCGACATCGGAATCCCGGTTGCCGTTCTGGGCGACCTTTCAGGCCCGAAAATCCGACTGGGCGAACTGCCGGATGAAGGTGTGTTGTGTAAAGAGAATGCGGTTTTTGAGTTTGTCAAAGGCCACCCGGATACCAGTGGAACGCAGTTGACGTGTACCTACGACAAGCTGATTGATGACGTCGAAGAAGGAGATCGGATTCTGCTGGCTGACGGCACCGTTTCAATGCTGGTCACTCAGAAGTCAGACGATGGGCAGTCCGTCCGCTGCCTTGTCGTGGACGCGGGTCGAATCCGCAGTCGCCAGGGCGTCAATCTGCCCGGAGTGAACCTGAGTACACCGAGTGTCACAAAAAAAGACGAAGAAGATCTGAAGTGGGCTTTGGAGAATTCGCTCGACTTTATCGGCCTTAGTTTTGTGCGGTCGGCAAATGACATTCGCCATCTCCGAGATCTCATTGAAGCGGCTTCGCCAACAGTGGTCCCGGCCATTGTCGCCAAGATCGAAAAGACCGAAGCAGTGGCCGATCTGGACGCGATCATGGAGGCAACGGATGCCATCATGGTGGCCCGAGGCGACCTTGGCGTGGAAGCGGAGATCACTCGCGTTCCTATCCTGCAGAAAGACATCATTCGGTCCTGCAACCAACGTCGTATTCCGGTCATCACGGCAACTCAGATGCTCGACAGTATGCAGGGCAATGAGTTACCAACGCGTGCCGAAGTCAGCGATGTGGCGAACGCTGTGATCGACGGAACGGACGCCGTTATGTTGTCAGGAGAAACAGCCATCGGAAATAATCCTGTCGCCTGCGTCAAAATGATGGAAAGAATCTGCATTCAGGCCGAACCCCTCGCCGCGCGAACAGAACTACGTGATCACCTCAGTCACCAGTCACGAAAAGCGACTCCCGTGACAGAAGCTGTTGCCATCGGGGCGGTTGCAGTCGCCAGAGAACTCGACGCAGACCTGATCGTTGTTGCCTCTCAAACAGGCCGAACCGCTTTGGCATTGTCGCGGCAGCGCAGCAGTGTCCCGATTCTTGCCGTCACTCACCGCGAAGCAACAGCACGACGGATGTGTCTTTACTGGGGTGTCCAGTCACTCGAGAGTAAACTCGTGCGAAAATCAGCGGACGCGCTGTTGCAGTATGTTGTCGAATGGGGGCTGGAAAACAACGTTCTCAGGTCGGGCAATCGAGTGGTCGTCGTCGGGCGCACCAACTGGCTGGATGCAGGCCAGGACCTGATGATGGTTCATGAGGTTCCGTGAACCCGTGTTGTGCGCTGGTCACCGCGCTGTGGGCGGTGACCAGTCAGCGCACCGGTGCTACAGATCGGTGAAGTCTGTGTCTGGAACGGGTGAGTAGTTTTCGAAACGCATAAACTCACCGCGCCATGTCAGCTTAACGATTCCGGTTGGACCGCTTCGGTGTTTGGCAATCACGACCTCCGCTTCGCCCGGACGGTCGGTGGGGTCATAGGCATCAGGACGATGCAGGAACATGACCTTGTCAGCGTCCTGTTCGATTGAACCACTCTCACGCAGATCGGCCAGGCGAGGCCGCTTATCTTCCCGAAGTTCGACGCCTCGATTGAGCTGCGATAGAGCAATCACCGGCACGCGCAGTTCTTTGGCGAGGAACTTGAGCCTGCGCGAAATGCTGGCGATTTGTTGTTCGCGAGGAATCGATTTCTCTTCCGGTTCGATCAGCTGAAGATAGTCGATGATGATAACGCCCAAAGGAGACTTCCGATGTTGCCGCCTCGAGATCGCCGAAATCTGAGACATCGTGCGAGCTGGTTTATCATCAATGAACAACGGCAGGTTGTGAAGTTCATCGGAGGCTGCAGCCAATTGGTCCCGTTGTTCGGGCGACAGATTTCCGGTTCTGAGGTCGTGGCCATTCACCTTTGCCGTGATACACAGAAAACGTTCAGCCAGTTCCAGATTCGACTGTTCCAGACTGAACAACATCACTCCTTTGTCAGCAATTCGGGCAACCGCTTCGGCGATGTTACAGACGAATGCCGTCTTCCCCATACTTGGCCGGGCCGCCAGGATGATGAGTTCTGTAGGCTGAAGTCCGGTCGTCTGATGGTCCAGGTCACTGAATCCCGTTGTGATTCCGGAAGTGCTTCCATCACTGTTCATGCGTTCGTCGATCCGATCGAACGCGTCCATCAGGATATCGCCAATGGCAAAGCTGGACGTGTCTTCCTGATCTTCAACGATACTAAACACGCGACGTTCGGCAGTTTGCAGCAGGTCTTCCACACTTTCCGGATTGTCATAGCAATCGGACAGAATATCCGTACACGCATTGATCAGGCGGCGCTGAGTCCACTTCTCCCGCACGATATTCGCGTAGTATCTGACATGAGCCGCATGGGGAACCGAATCGAGAATCTCGATGATGTAAGCAGCTCCACCAACGTCTTCCAGTTCACCGCGTTTCTCGAGTTCTTCAGCCAGCGTGACGGCGTCTATTCCACGAATGTTGTTTTCGTACAGATCGTGGATTGCAGCAAAGATCTTGTGATGTGAATCATGATAGAAATGATCCGCCTTCAGCATCTCACCGATCTCGTCGATGGCTTCATTAAACAGAAGGACACTTCCCAGCACACCGCGTTCGGCATCCAGATTCTGAGGAGGAAGCTGAATCGGATCCTTCGCCATTTCCTTGATTCCTTCTGAACGGGCGAGAAAAAATCCTCAGACAGCTATCTGTCTGAGGATTCAGTGAATCAGTCTGTCTTGCTGGTCGACGACGCCCGGACTCAGGCTCCGGTTGCCGAAGGAACCACCCAGACCTTGACCTCTGTGCTGACCTTCTCGTGCAGGACCAGTTTGACTGTATACATACCCAGTTCTTTGATTGGCCCTTCGAGTCGGACATGGTCCGGCTCGATGTTGTGACCGCCAGCCTTGAGTGCGTCGCTGATATCGCGAGCGACTACCGAACCGTACAGGGCATTGTCGGAAGTCGCGTTGGCTTCGATCGTCGCACTGTACTTACTGACGGCATCGGCCAGTTTCTGCAGGTCACGAACTCGGCCGGCCTCGAGGTGCTCCAGCTTCTGGCGATGGCGAGCAACCATCCGCTTGTTTTGCTCGGTGGCAATTGTGGCCAGTCCGTGCGGCAACAGATAGTTGCGAGCGTATCCTGGTTTGACTCGAACAATATCACCACGCTGTCCCAGGCTGGTGACGTTATGCACCAGCAGCACTTCCGCAGTCTGGCGCGTTGAACCACCAACTGCTCGCGGGTTCTTTGCTTTATGTACCATTTGTCTCGTGCCTTCTGAAGTGACGGTCCGGGTATCACAACCGTCGGTATTTTCAAGAATCGTCGCCGGTCGTTCCGTCCGGTTGTCTGAAACCGTCAACGTCACCAGCTGTCGTCTAACTTAGAACGGGACATCCCCGTCACTGCCGGGGTTGTCATAGAATGACTGCTCGGGGGATCGTTCTGCCGGAGCAGCCTGAGCCGATTGCGAAGCGGGGGCTGCCTGTTGTCGGGGAGCACCACTACCCCCGCCTTCTCGTCCACCCAGCAGTTGCATGCTTTCGCCGACGACTTTTAGTTTGGAGCGTTTTTGTCCCGTTTCCTTGTCTTCCCACTGATCCTGCTGAAGTCGGCCTTCGATGAGGACCGGGCGACCTTTTCCGAGATACTCTCCTGCGATCTCGGCCGTTCGACCCCACAGGGTGACTTCGACGAACGTGGTTTCTTCAATTCGCTCGTTTGTATTCTTATCTGTTCGGTACCGGTTAATTGCTAATGAGACATCAGTGACTGCCGTGCCACCGGTGGTATAGCGCACTTCCGGGTCGCGCGTGAGGTTTCCCATCAGGACGACTCGATTGAATGACGCCATCAGACTGGCTCCTGAAACTACGTAGAACTGGAAATGCTAGGCTTCCGATTTTCCGTCAGCTTTGGGTGCCGCAGCCGCGGCTTCTTCGGCAGCCGCTTCTTCAGCCGGGTTGCCGGAAATGGCATCCACAACAGCGTCGAACAGCTCCTGCGGATGAGCGATCACCATTTGTCGCAGGATCACATCGCTCAGCTGACACTGCCGCGTCAGAATATCCATGCCGGTTGTTGGCATTCGAAAACAGACGATGTAGTGGAGCCCCTTACGACGTCCTTCGATTTCGTAGGCCAGCTTACCGTCCTGCCATGGACGATGAGCGACCACTGTCGCACCGGCTTTTTCCAGCAGCTTCAACAACTCACTGGTGATTGCTTCCGGATCGCTGGCGAAGGCGTTGCTGTCGACGAGGAACATTCCTTCGTAGCGATTTTCTTTGACTTCTGTTGCTTCAGCGACTGACACGAAAGACTTCCCCTTGAGTGAATTTCCTGGCATTCCGGCAGGTGGCACGGCAAATCGAAGCGGCACACTCTGACGACTTTTGACTCGTATTTCAATACCCAGTGACGAATTCCCGGCGAACGGCCTGCTTGTAAGAGACCCTTGTGTTAGCTCTCGGGATCCCGGTTGTATTCGGTCATCACAGGCTCAACCCCCTCGCGGACCCACATCTCCACCGAATCGGCTGCACGCATCATCGTCACCTGCTGGATTTCCTTCTCTTCGCTTCGGAAGCGGCCCAAAACCCACGAAGTCGTATCCATGCGGCCCGGAGGTCGACCAATTCCGATCCTCAGACGAGGAAACTCCTGAGTTCCCAAGCGCTGAATGATGTCCTTGAGACCATTCTGGCCTCCGGCTGATCCTTTCGCTCGCCAGCGAATCCGCCCACCCGGCAGGTTCATATCGTCGCAGATCACGGCCAGATCCTGAAAATCCGGCTGGTAGAAATTCACGAACTGAATCACCGATTCGCCGCTGCAGTTCATGAACGTCATGGGAGCGATCAGCAGCACCTTCTGGCTGCCGATATGAACATCGACCACCTCAGCCTTGTACTTCGTCTGAGCAGCACCGCCGTTGAACCGTCGTGCTAATTCCCCAACAACGTCAAAACCAACGTTGTGGCGCGTGCCGGAATACTGGCTGCCGGGATTGCCGAGACCTACGATCAGTTTCACGGGGCCGACCAATCAGATGTCTTCAGACCCTTAAAGTCACCGAACCCCTGCGGCCCTATCCCGCTTTGCGAGCGTCGTACAGTTCAACGACAACCTCATCAGCTGCGTTTTCCGCTTTCATCCCTTCGGGAATCGGCAGATCTGAAACTCGAAGCGTATCCCCCATCTGCATCGATCCCATACGGACCTGAATATTTTGAGGAATACGGTAGTCGGAACAGGTAATCGTCACGCGCTTCATACCATATCGAAGCTGCCCACCGACTTTCAGCGCTGGTGGATCTCCAACGAATGTCAGAGGGACTTCAACGGTTGCCATGCCATCCGGGTCAACTCGCATCAGGTCCAGGTGCTGCACAGCGGTACTGAACGTATCCCACTGCAATTCCCGGATGACGGCCTTCTCGACCGCACCTTCAACTTCCACGTCGACGACTTTGGAGCCACGGGCAACGACCTTCTTGACGTCATCGGCGGTGACTGAGATCGAATACCCTTCTTTCTCAAATCCATACAGATTCGCCGGCACGCGGCCAGCGGCGCGCAGCTGTTTCGTACTTTTTTTGCCCGTTGACGAACGACGCTCGGCGACCAGTCGATAGTCTTCCATCCCACCAATTCCTGCGAATTCTGCTGTGAATTTGAAACGCGGGAGCATACAGCCCGTGTTTCACAGGTTCAACACCAATGCCAGTTTCTGGCACCATTTGGCTTTCGGCGCGGCTGCGGGTACAAAGATCGTCTCTGATAACCCTTCCAACACTGCCATTTGGATCGTCCATTCCCGGATTCGGGACAACAGGCATGCGTCAGCCAATCTTGAAATCTCGCCCCGGCTTTCGGCCTGTCTGCGTGTCCCTGCACGGCGGCAAGTGCTTTGACTTACTGATGATGCTCGTTTTGACGGCAGTGTGGCTCGGCTGTGATGATGTCAGGGCTCAGGATTCAACAGATCAGGACTCGGCCGCGGGAGCGATTCGTCTGCCAACAAGTAGTCTGGTTCAGCAAAGTGTGGACCAGCTTCGCGAACAGATTCGGAGTAATCAGCCGGACCAGGCTGCGGACACGTTTCGCCGATTGGCGACCGCCGATCCAATGCTGCTTCTGCAGAGTCGGGATCCGGGTCTGAACGTCCCTCTTTACCGCATTCTGAACGAGGAATTCGAGCGGCTGCCGGAGTCGGTTCGTACTGCAATCCGCGACGCCGGAAATCGTCCGTCGCGATCGACAATTGCCCAAGCCATTCGCGAAGGGCGGTGGAAAGCGCTGATCTCCGTCATGCACCAGTTTCCCGGCAGTGACGGAGCCCAGCTGGCACGGCTGCTGCTGGCTCAGGCGCACCGGGACCGCGGGCATGAAGCGGCAGCTCAACACTGGCTCCAACCACTGTCCGGTTCGCCGTCGCTGTCGGCAGCGTTCCGAGAAGTGTCTGAAGAACTGAATCAGCTGATCGAACTCCGCCGAGGTAAGGATACGATCAACGAAACTCCGAGTTCACCGGCCGAAAGCACCCTGACACAGGAATGGCATGTTCGATGGAAGCACAGGGAGAATGTCGCAGGCAGAATCCATCAGCTGATCGAGCAGTCACTATTCATTTCTGATGGCTCCGCTGTCCCTTCGTGGAATGCTTCAATCAACAACGGCCATATATTTCGCCGCACATTGCGAGGTCTGGCAGCATTTGATCTCCAAAAAGGAACGCCCGTCTGGACGTATCGGCTGACTCCTAACCATCTGCAATACCTGAACGATATTTCAGGATTCGACTCAGCTGACCCCGACGACATCACAGAACTGGACGGTTCATTCATGAGCATGGTGTTGCTCGACGGCGCGCTGAACACCGTGCATGTCGGACGTCAGGCCGTCTACTCTGTTGTTGCACAACAGGTCACTGACAGGCTTTCGATGCAGATGGGGGAAGGTTCACAGCGGAAGCGGTCCCAACTTGTTGCTCTCGACCGTTACGATGGAAGACGACACTGGACATCGGGTGGAGCTCCTCTCGAACATCAGTTTCCAACCTCGCTTGCTGATACCTGGTTCGCTGGTCCACCCATGACCTGCGGCAACCTCTTGTATGGGATTGTGGAACAGGAAGCCGAGATCCGCCTGGTGGTGGTGAGACAACCGACCGGCGAACTGCTTGATTCCACGGTGCTGGCGTTCCCGGATTCCACTATTGGACGAGATACAACTCGAAGCCTGATCGCGGCAACTCCAGTGACAGTCGGAGGACTCATCCTCTGTCCAACGACCACAGGATGGCTCATCGCTGTGGATCAGCTGACTCATACGGTCCTCTGGGCGACTCGAACTATCGTTCAGAACGATGGTGCAGAGGACTTCGAGCGCGACAATATCGATTTCATGATGGCTCAGTACTCACGAGGGCGTTCTCCGCGTACTTCGATTCACGTCTTCGACGACTCGGCGGTTGTCGCCCCGTGGGACTCACCTGAACTGACGTTCCTGGACATCACGTCCGGAGTCCGCCTGCAGGGCGCAGAGCTGCAGGATTACTCCCGGATTGTCGCTGTGTCGCCAGACAGTCTGATCATCAGCGCAGTTGACGAATCAACGTTGCGACGTCTGGATGTGGGGACTCAGGAGATCGTCTGGGAATGTCACATGCCGGAGGACAATGGTATTCCGCAGGGAACCGGAGCCGTCCAGGACGGTCTGCTCGCAGTGGGGACCTCGACCGGTGCGCTGCTCACGCTGGATATTGAATCCGGAACCATCGTTTCCGCCACACCGGACATGCTGCCGGCGACAATCCCTGGTGCTCTTTTTGATGCAGGATCGCAAAGCGACACCGACACGAATTCAGGCGTCAGAAATCTGGTATTCATCACTCCCGACGAAACAATCTGTCTGACGACCGAAACTGATCTGCCGGACTCGCCGGAGACATCCGACCGCGTGGCGAGATTGGTGGGCAACCAGCAATACGAACAGGCATGGGAGATTCTGACTCCAGTTCCGGATGCAGCTTTCGAAGAAGATCGCGCCCTTGCTGAGCTGCGATTCGATACGGCATTCGGCCTGGCAATGGCGGGTTCACTCAAAGGCGACATCAACCTCAGGAGTCTGGCAGTGACAGATCGGCAGCAGCATCTGTCGGTCGTTCTTGAGATCTCAGAATCGTTCGCGGAACAGCCTCGATCTGCCGTTGAGTCGGCGATTGGACTGGCAACGGCACCCCAGTCCTGGCAGGCCGTCATTCCGTCGTCGTTACTTGTGAACTCAGATGCGTCTGTAGACCAGCCTGAGCAGGCATTGCTTTCCACCGGCACCTGGGTGGCCCACCTGGTAGAACAGGCGTTGATCCAGGATGAGTCACTTGCTGACACCGACGCGATTACAGAACAGCTCGCGGCGCTGCCTGCGGAAGTTCTGCTCCAGATTCATCATCATGCGTCTGCCAACGTGATCCGTTCGCGCCTCATGACAGTCGATGATCCCGAACAGGCACTGCATCTGTTGGTTCATTTGTCCAGAGTGTCATCGCGTTCCGATGCATCGTCGGAAGACACAGCGTTGCCTCAGGTAACTGAATTGCCTTCCTGGAAGAAACTGTTCGCACACATCGATCAGTTAGAGAATCCGTCCGCACGGCAGCTGGCCATACAAAGAATTCTGCTGGCAGCAGGAACTGAGGAACAGGTGGGGCTGCTGCCACTCGCCCCGGATGATATCCGGGCCGCAGACGAAGCAAGGTTTGCCTGGGACGAATCGTGGGTAAACGATGACTACACGACGGTTCCGTTTGCTCGTCCTCAGCCGTCTCGCCAAAGTTCGGTGGAACTGCAGGCGGCGGATCATCGAGATCCCGTTGTATCGGCACTCACGTTCCGTCTGCACCGCGATCCGGAGCGACTGTCCGTCTACAGTGCGGCTCCGGATTCATCACAAATCTGGTCGATAACAGGCAGCCTGCCGGTCGATACCGCGACGGTTTCGTCAACACAGGTCAGTCGCTTTGGCAGCATCGCCCTGTTGCAGTCAGCTTACCATTTGGTGGCTGTGTCATTGCTGGACCAGCGCATTCTGTGGCAACACCAGTCGTTGTCAGACCACCGGACAGCTTTGCTGACACCTGCCAGTGACGTTCAGCTGGAACTGCCCACGGAATATCCCGGACTCATTGCTCCTCGCGGAAACGCATTCGACTGGATTTGTCTGAGAGACGAAGAGTCGATTCGAGTTGTCGATGCGCTGACCGGACTGGACCGCTGGAAGTTCCCACTACCTGCCGACGTTTTTGTCAGCCATACTGTGGCTGACGATGACTACATTCTGGTGGCAATCGATGATTCCGTGATTGCTCTGGACCCTCGATTCGGGACTCGCTTGTCCCATCAAATCAGCCCCGACGAATTCGACGAAGCACTCTGCTCTGACAACGGACTTGTCGTCTATCTCGAAGCCTCAGAGGAAGAATCGAAACTGCGTCTTGTCTGGAAGCACCCACTCAACGGGGAAATCGGACGCTCACAGGAGATTAACCACGCCTCAGGAATCCAGCTTCTGGAAGCAGATCGGCTGGCAGTCATTCACGAAAACCGCGACGTCACAACCGTCGACTTGAAGACAGGTGGGCTTCGCCAGCATGCGTGGTCGGAAGTGAAAACGTCTGAATCATCATCGTTCGAATGGGACGCCAAACGGATGACTTATCTTGAAGACGCCGAATACATGTACCTCGTTTATCAGCCCACAGTGCGCCAAATGCGGAAAAGTATGCGGGGACGCATTCCCAATCGCCAGGTGACCGCATTCACCGCAATTCGAGTCCTGGATCGGCAGTCAGGTGAGCACCTGTGGGAACACGTGCTGCCGGAAGATGAATCGGCGCTCGCGATGACCGATCAGCTCAGCCTGCCGTTTTTGGTCACGATCCACAGTCCCTTCGATAAAGAGACTCGCCGACCGCTGGGCTGGGTCCGTTTTAGGGCCTTCAACAAACGCACAGGAAAACAACTCGTCGACAGCCGACTGCCCATGCGATTCAGTTTCGACGAATTCCAAATCAATGCAGAACCCAGTCACACAATTGACCTGAAGATCTACGGATCGCACGTGCGTTTTGAACGTCCCGGATCTCCGACCATCCGCCGCCCAGGACAATGACGCAGTCTGTTTGATTCTGTTGAGACCGGCCGCCGATGTCGGTTCACGTCCACAGCCGAACGCGATCAACCAGATGAGCGGGGAGTGAATTCCTCAGAGCTCTCTCAGCAGCAGCGACTGCCGTTCGGGTACTCAGGTGACTCAGAATAATGAGTTCATTGTTGAAGCGGTCAGCTCGATCCAGAATATCGTCCAGATGCATGTGCCCGAACTTGTGGATCTTTTCCTTCCGATGTTCCGGACGAAAGAACGTCATCTCTGTGATGAGCACCTCAGCTTCAAAGACATCGTCGTGACTGTCCAGACCCGCCGGAGCTGTGTCGCCTGTGAAGCAAACCAGCGGGCTGAGTGTTTCAAATGTCACTTCGGTCCCGGACGCACGCAGGTCACGAATTTCATTGCCGTGGAGCCCATGGTATTCCGGTTTCAGTTTCTTTCGACTGTCATACACGATGTATCCGACAGACGGCACAGTGTGCTTTGTGGGAATCACTCGCACGCGGTGTTCTCGTGATAATTCGATCAGGTCGCCGGGTGTGACCCCGACCAGGTCGCAGTTCATTCGTCCTCGATCCAGACGCTGCCATGATTTCAGCATCCTGTGAACAGAATCCACCACTTGTTCGGGCAGGTAGATGACCGGAGGCTCCATCTTCATCATGCGACGTCGAGCGACATACACCGGCAGGGCAGCCAGATGATCCAGATGGGCATGCGACACGAAGAACGTTCGCGTTCCCATAAACTCCCACGGACTGCCGCCCAGATCGAATCCGAGCTTGAGCTCCGGGATTCGCCAGTAACTCTGCACGGCCGCGCGCGAGTAACCTTCGATGGTCATCGCTTTGTGCTTCAAAGTTGACAGTGGAAGATTATTGAGCATTGAGAAACGAGCAGATCAAGGCGGATAGAGACACCAAACGCTTCAGCGACAGGCTGACGACCGCACAGACAATTCACGGTCAGGACGGGTTCGGAACCATGGCTCGCAGAGGCCTGGAGACTACTGGCGAACGGACTTCGGCTCATCCGGCTGTGGCAACGCCCAGACAGGTGTCTCAGCATCTCTCACATAGCTTTGCAGAAACTCGTGCGGACGAAATCGATTTTTGTAGTTCATCGAACCACAGTCACGAATGTAATACCCCATATACAGATATTCCCGGCTGGCAGCCTGGCCGAACTCAATTTCGCTCAAAACGGAAAACGTCCCCGGGGATTGGTCACGCCATTCCGGATCATGAACGAAGTAAATGCTCGACTGCACACGATCTGTCATATCAACGAGCCCAATGCCAATCAACCGATCGTTCTGCAGGTAGAGGAACTCGCGTGAGAACTCAAACTCGCCATCAACAAATGTCGCGTAGTAGTCGTCGAGTGTTGTTGATTGCAGCGGCCAGCTTCGGCGCTCGTGCATATCTGCATGATAGGCGTTGTACAACTCCACATGCTCGTCGCTCACAGTCGGACGCTGCACCACGACGCGCACATCCGAATTGCGGTTTCGGCACCGTCGCTGACTCTTTGTCATCTGAGCGTGCGGCAGCACGATCCGAAGACTCCTGCACTCCCGGCAGGTGCGGCACGCCGGACGAAAGATGGCTCGACCAAATCGCCTCCACCCGCGAGCGAGCAGTGCTTCATACTGATCCGCGGACAGTGACCAGATCCACCGATGTTCGAAACGTGCCTGCTGATCGGGCAGATAAGAACAGACAGAATCAGGCCCCAGCACACTCATCTCTGCGGATATCAATCCATCGTCTTCGTTCATGATCGCCGTACTCTGGAAGTCTGCAAAACAGCAGCAGGCGTACGGTAGCCAAGGGACGCTTACAGAACGAGCGGTTTTCTAAAGTCGCTTCGCCGCTGACGACCGGACAGCTGGATGGATCTTCCATCCATCGCTCGACGGGACTGACTCCTCCGTAGCAGACACCGGCTTGTCCGGTTCCGCATCGGTAACAGGCTCAACAGGCATGCCTTCCTGGATTTCGGTCAACAGGATTTCGCTGACGTGCCTGGACATGTGGTGGATCCCTGGCGGTTCTGATGAGTGAAAATCAGACTCACCATCGATCGTTTCTGTACCGGACTTCTCATCATTGGCTGCTTGCTGCGCCCGGATAAGAGTGGCTCGAAAGACTTTCACAGGTCGACTGGATGAAATCGCACGCCCGGAGCCCGCCGCGGTGCGGTCGCGACTGGTCTCGACGGGTCGTGCGAGTGATGCCAGTTCCTTGCGACGTTGAGGCAGTACGCCTTCCAGTCGCGAAGCAATGTCTTCCACCCACGCCGGATCACTCTCGACGGCCTGAGACATCATGCGTGCATACAATGAGATCTCAAACGCATTGCGATCCAGCATCATGTTGGTAATCGGTGACGCCAGAGCGGCCATCGCCCGAGCGGTGGCCGATGGAAACGAAACGAACACATCCAGCCGTTGCCTCACCATCATCTGCCCGTTTGAATCGGGACTGTAGTCGTATCTCAACCATAAGAGCCCGGCGGCCGTGATCGACTTTGGCAACAGCGGACTGCTGTAGGTGCCGTCACACATCATCAGGCACTGCGATCGATCCCGATAAAGCAAAGTTGCTTTACCCAGCGAACCGTCTGGCGCTGACGCTTCGAATTCTTCCGGCCCCGTCTGCCACATCTGAACTTTGGAGATTTCCATCGCACGCCACGTACTGACCGCCACGTCCGGATGTTCGATGAGGTATTCATACATCGTCGGCTCAACGACGTAGTGGAGTTCCGGAAGCCGACGATACTGAGCACACTCGTCCAGCACTTTCGCCACCCGTCTGCGACTGCTGGCCGACATGTTGCGCGTTGGAATCTGCTGGATACTCTGCTTCTTCAGCCGCCTGTCAGATCGACCTTCCGCTGCGATTCGCATTCCAACGCGTTTGGCCAGTTCATTCATGTCCGATTGAGCCGCTGTCGGGGCAGCGGACAGGATGCAAAGCGCGACAGGCAGCAGATACGAGTATCTGCGCGCACACCGTTTCACCGGTTTCCGCATGTCGCCCCCAGAACGAACTACAAAGACACCTGACGCTATGCTCGCTGAGTACAACGCAGATGAAAGAATCAGCCTGTTGAATCGAAGCCCCCCTCCGATTCGAGCGACCGAGTCAGGTTCTTCCTCCACGAATGGACTGGAACAACCTGTTCGGCTCCACGGAATAAATTCGGCGATCTGACCCCGTCACCCACAGACGAATGTTCGGATTGTGACGACTTTTCCAGGACGACTTGGGGCCGAAATCCAGCGGCAGGATCTGCCTCACGGAGTCGCGCCTATCAGACGGCTTTGGAAAACCATCGCCTGATGGGCCTCGATAGTGACATCTGCTGTCAGCCAATTCGGCAGTTTGCTGCCCGAAATAACTGACTGGCGGCAACGGTATGTTTGTCAATGCGGATATCACTTCTACCATTCGGGTAGCAAAAACATTGGTCTCAATATTCCCGACGACACAACGAATTGCTGTGGCATAGCGTTTGCGACCACCATTTGGCTGTCAGTACAGAAATCGCAGGAGCTAACTCATGTTTGATCCAATGTACATTGTGATGGTGATGATCCCCGGATTGCTCATTTCCGGTGGTGCCAGCCTGTTGGTGAAGTCCACATTCAACAAGTATTCGCGGGTGGGCAGCCGACACGGGTACACCGGGGCCCAGGCCGCCCAACGTCTGCTGGACATGGCCGGAATTCATGACGTTCAGGTGATACCCACGAACGGTTATTTGAGCGATCACTACAACCCGCAGGCAAAACAACTGGCTCTTTCAGAAGCGGTTTACGGGAGTAGTTCGCTTGCGGCTGTTGGCGTGGCCTGCCATGAAGCCGGACATGCCATTCAGGACGCTCGCAATTACGGGCCGCTCGGCTTGCGTTCAGCTCTTGTGCCAGCAGCTGGAATCGGGTCTAACATTGGCTATATTGTGATGGCGGTAGGCCTGTTTATTCATCCCTACGTCGTCGGCTTCGGAGCACTTGTATTCTGTGGTGTGTTGCTGTTCCAGCTGGTGACCCTTCCCGTCGAGTTCGATGCCACGGCACGAGCTAAACGTCTGGTGGTAGAAGCCGGAATCGTGGACGAAGATGAACGCTACGGCATCGATCGTACGTTGAACGCAGCTGCTCTGACTTACGTCGCCGCAGTCATCTCGACGTTGCTCACACTGCTCTACTTTCTGATGCGATCCGGCCTGCTCGGCGGGCGCGACGAATAGTCATAACAGCCGGGTGGAATGAGATCTTCTGCTTCATCAGTGGAAGAAGGCTCGGTTTGCATCTGCAAACCGAGCCTTTGAATCAGACCAGCGGACAGTAGTTCGTCAGAAGCTGTTGTGGCTGACGGGCGATTGAGCTGTCACGGAGGGACTCGGCTGGTCGCCGCCGGGGCTCATCAGGCGAGCGTAGATGTTTTTGTCGATGCTGTCTGAGATAATTCGAGTGGAACCATCGCAGAACACCATGTTGACGCTGCCGAAGTGGTTGGAGTTTGGGAACGGCCGCTCTCCTTCGGGGCCTCGACGAGCACCGTTGATGAATCCGTACGGATGAGCGGGATCCATTGGAACAGTGGCATAGTAGGTTGTCGCATCGTAGCCCGAAGTGTCCGGATCGATCGGCAGGACGAAAGTGCAGTTTCGAGGATCCGGATCTGCCCAGAACTGCTGACCACCCGCGTTCACATTTTCTGACAGCAGGATCGTGTTGCTGGCTCCATCGTAGATGCTCCCCGGACCGTAGCTGCGATTCGGCAGTTCAACCGGATTTCGGCTGGATGTCTGTCGATCGACAACGGCTCTCCACATGACACCACTGCGTCGATGGAGATCTTTGTCGTCGTTGTCGCTCAGAGTTCCGTTGACGTTGAGATCCACGTCCGGGTGATTGATGTCGTGGTAGTTTCTGGCTCCCCAGCCTCGTCGAAGATCGCTTAGTGATCCGTCGATGTTGGCATAGCCCGCGTTGACCACGTAGCTCAGCGCTCCCTGAGTTCCGTCAGCGGTCGAGTCGTCCGGACAGGTCAGAACCGCCAGAGTAAACCCTTCCAGCAGATCTCGATTAGACAGTCCACTCGGGCCATCGAAATTTGAATCGTGCAGACGCGTGTGATCCCAGCGGTCGTAAAGGTCCTGCCGATCCAGTTCGGACAGAATATCGACAACCCAGTTCTTCAGCGGCTGACCATTGCGACCACCGGTATTCCATCTTCCGTTGTTGCGCTTGTAGTCGCCCCACGTTCCGTAGGCTGGAAATCGATGAGATGGATCTTTGGCGGCGAACGCGTGCAGCGCGACTCCGATTTGCCTCATATTGTTCAGGCACTCTGTTCGGCGTGCAGTCGCACGAGCATTCTGAACGGCTGGCAGCAGCAACGACATCAGCATGGCGATGATTGACATCACGACAAGCAGTTCGATGAGTGTGAAGCCGGCGCGATGGCACGGTTTGACTGGGGATGTTTGTGGGCGTGAAGATTTCATCGTGTGTTCGCTCCGTATGCGGCCCGCGACGGAAGACCCGCGCAGATTTGTCGAAATGACGGGCAAACATAGGTGCGAAAAAAAAACAACACGATGGAGCGAACCACGCGGTGACGTTCATTGAACTTGGAACGAAGGACACGTCCGCGCGAATGTCACCGGAGCCACGGTTTCATGCGATACACGCAATGTGAGGAGATGTTGCTTCCGGGCAACATCCGGGTGGTGTTTTCCCTGACGAGGCACCAAGACCAGGCCGTGGCGTGCTCAGAGCTATCAGCCTGAAGGGACCACACAGGATGCGGCGGTCCGTTTGAAGTCAGGTTTCAGCAGTTGCAGGAAATGCTGACGATCAGAAGCTGTCGCCGTTGAGCGGCGTCTGTGGTGTAATCGTTCCCGATTGTTTGTCGCCGGCCGGCGTAATCAGTCGGGCATAAACGGAAATGTCGATGTCTTCCGAAATGGGCCTCGTCGAACCATCACAGAAGACCATATTCACAACTCCCGCGTGATTAGAGTTCGGAAACGGTCGTTCGCCGTCCGGGCCGCTGCGAGCGCCGTTGATCAGTGCGTAAGGATGATCAGAATCCAGAGGAGCCTCCGCCATGTAGGTTGATGCAGCCAGTGGAGGGACATTGTCAGAGGGATCCCAGTCCAGTGGATACACGAACGTGCAGTTGCGAGGGTCCGGGTCTCCCCAAAGATCAGTGTTTCCGGCGTTGATGTTTTCGGTTGCCAGGATTGTGTTGCCGGTTCCATCGTAGATGTTGTTTGGCCCGTAACTGCGATTGGGCATTGCGGAAGGATTCCCATCTCCATCTCGGTCAAGAACGATCCGCCACATGACACCGGTACGTCGATGGATCTCAATATCCTCAGGATCGTTTCTTGTACCGTTGACATTCAGATCGAGGTCTGGGTCGTCGTAATTGTGATAGTTGCTGCTCGCCCCCCATCCCCAATTGGACGTCAGCATCTCAGCAGGCGTATGTGCACCAGTTGGCTCGAGATTGGCATAACCTGAATTAACTACATAGCTCATTGATCCAGGAACTCCGAATGCTGTTTCATCATCCGGGCAGGTCAAGACTGCCATTCCATATTCATGAATTAGGTCGTCGTTTGAGATTCCGTCCGGCCCCTTGAAGGTAGAATCATGCACCCGATCGTGATCCCATCGATCGTAGAGATCCTGGCGATCCAGCTCTGAGAGTATATCAACTACCCAGTTCTTTAGATGGCTGGCACCGCCACTCCATGATGATCCTGATTTGTACTCGCCTAACGTTGCATACGGCGGAAAATTCCCGCTGGGATCTTTGGCGGCAAAAGCGTGCAGAGCAATGCCAACCTGACGCAGATTGTTGAGACATTGCGTACGACGGGAGGCGGCGCGAGCGTTCTGAATCGCCGGTAACAACAAGGACATGAGCACGGCAATGATCGAAATCACCACCAGCAGCTCAATCAGAGTAAATGCTTTTCGACGAGCTGGCTGTTGGGATGTTGAGACGGATCGCATCGAACGGTGCTCCTGAATCCGAGGAAGCAACCAGGGAATGTCTTCCTGACGAAAGCCAACTGAATCAAGTCGGCTGGTTGTCTCTCCATGACAGCAAAACCAGAGATGCGTCGTAATCCCGGTGAGTTCAAGTATCTCATACGGCAACACGATTTCGCAACCCTTTGGCTGATCTCGCAGTCTAATCACGTCATATGACGTGCGGTCAGGCCGATTGGGCTTTTCATGTAAACTTCACATAGTGGTGACCGTCACACCGCTCCACCGCAGGCAAGTTCGCGAAGATTGGCAGACAGTACCGGTTGCGGGCAGCTCCAGACGAGGAAAAACATGCTCTCACGAACTGCTCGTTCGGCCCGATGCCCGGCTACGTAACCCGCTCCCTTGGTTGTCGCCAGCCAGGATTGGGCCGTTCGCAGGACCAGGGAATTCGCAACCTGGCGAATTTGTTCGGCTGCCGCCGGGCCGGCGGGATGAGTCCCACTGGATGCCAGACGGATCTGCTGCACCAGGTCGTCGACGGTCTCCTGAAGCGGTTCACAGAATTCGTTGAGGTCGGGTCGGCGGTCCGCTTCCTCCCTAAGATGTTGCAGCATTCCTTCGGTGGCTCCTGCTGCCAGAACGGATGTTCCCAGCGATCCTGCTCCCCCACCACTGCCCTGTCGCATCACGGCTTCGACCGGACCATGCAGGAGTTCATCGGCCCGAACTATGACATTGGTCAGTTTGACAGATCCCGTTTGAGACGAACCCAGGGCCATGAGTTCCACAGGAGCATTCACCTGGACACCCTGTCGGTGAGTCGGCACGGCTGCCAGCACCTGACGCCCGTCGTACAGCTGGCCACCAGTGACCAGAATATCGGCCTGAGTCGCCCCGGTCGCCCAGGGAACGAAACCGTCCAGCACGTACCCGTCGCCATCGGGTCTGGCCTGCACAGCCGGTGTACTCAGGTGCTGTCCGGACGTGGTCAGGTGAGAAATCCCGACGGTCGCGAAGATCTCACCGGTGACCAGTTGAGGCAGCAGCCGCTCACGAGGCGCGCTTTCGGGTGACGTCAGAACCCTCTGACAGGCTCCGTTGCGCTGGGTCAGAATGAAGGTGGTCGTCAGACAGGATGCCGCCAGCAGTCGATATCCTTCCAGAATGTCGGCGTCGGTGAGCCCATTCCCGCCGAATTCCACCGGGATGTTCCACCGAAGCACACCGGCTTCACGGAGAGCATCCAGTCGCTCTACGGGCCAGTAATCAGTTTCTTCCGGGCACAGCGAGCCAGACAGCTGACTTAACAACGGTTGAAAAGAATCGGATTCAAACGGAAGTGACATGGCACCAGATGACGAGGGAGATGGTGGATTCCGGAGATGAGAGTCGTCAGGACTCACAAAGGCCGTCCGATGACTCCACAACCGTTGCAGGATGCACTGGTCACCCGGCGACAGGCTGGAAACCCTTAACCTACCCGCAACGACCTGACTTCGGCCAGTCTGTCATGGGAATTCTGATGTTCGAAGGCGAATCAGCCGATGAGGGCCTTTCATCAGGAATCCACTTTTCCTTAAGATTTCGCGTTGCCTGTTCAGACGAGGGATGACAACACTTCATTTGTTCAGGATATCTGCACGCCAGGTCGAACCGTTCGACCGATGTTTGGGTCAGTTCGTGTTGTCTTCAGCCAACACTATGTGTTGACAGGCTGGATTGCTGACTGATTGAATTTTCCAGGGTTGATTTGAGGAGGTAACCATTAAACGTTTTCGGCCAACACCGGTTCCGCAGCGTGATGTGCCCAGAATGAATGATCGCATTCGCATCACACCAATCCGTGTCGTCAATGCAGACGGCGAAATGCTGGGAGAGATGGAAACAGAAGCTGCTCTGAGTCTCGCACAGGACCAGGGTCTTGATCTTGTCGAAGTGAGTCCGGATGCACGGCCTCCCGTCTGCCGTATCATGAACTACGGCAAGGTGATCTACGAACGCCAGAAGAAAAGCGGCGGGAGCAAGCAGCACAAGACGCAACTCAAGCAGCTGCGGTTGCGAGCCAAGACGGGACAGCACGATATTGATGTGAAGGTCAATAAAGCGCGGCAGTTCCTCGGACGCGGTGATAAGGTGAAGATCAACGTGATGTTCCGCGGACGCGAGAACGCTCACCACGATCGTGGGCGGGAAATGCTGGAAGAGATCGTCAAGAATCTGGAAGACATCGCAACGGTAGAACAGCCTCCCAAAATGGAAAGCGGCCGCATGATGTCCGCAATGCTGGCTCCTGTTCGCAGCGGAAAGTAGCTGGAACCGGACGCTTTCGTCTTTGAATTCTGATGAACACCCCGGATGTCATTGGCACTCGGGGTGTTTTGCTGTTGAAGGACAATCCTTGTGACATTTGAAGTTCCTGCACTGGATGACCCTGTAGCCAAGACGTTGGTCACACCGTGTCTGCTGGTTTGGCCGGATCGCATTGAGGCAAACATTGCACGCATGGTGGGCATCGCCAAAGGTGCTGACCGCCTGCGTCCTCACTGCAAGACGCACAAAATGGTTCAGGTCATCGAACGGCTGGTCGCAGCAGGAGTCACGCATCACAAAGCGGCGACAGTCGTCGAAGTCGACATGCTCTGTCGAGGTGGTGCAACGAACATCGTGCTGGCAGGGAATCTCGTCGGCCCCTCCCAGACGGAACTCCTGCGAGTCGCCGCCCGCTATCCGAACGTTGAATTCAGCATCACGGCTGATGACGAACGGCCGATTCGCCAGCTGTCGAACGAAGCCTCAGCAGCCGGTCTCACGATTGGAGTGATGCTCGATCTGGACGTGGGGCTTCATCGGACCGGTGTCGATCCGGACTCAGCAGAAGCCGAAACACTGTATGCCCTGATCGATGAACTGCCTGGAGTGCGTCTCACCGGATTGCATGTCTATGACGGCCATCAGCATCAGACAGACCTCCAGGAACGCACAACCGCCGTGCAGGACGCATGGAAACCAGTCGAACGGCTGGTCGGTCGTCTGGAATCGGCGGGACGCGACATTCCGGAACTGCTTTGTGGAGGCACACCATCCTTTCCGATCTATGCAGGCATGACGGATCCACGAATCCGCATCAGTCCGGGTACGTGTACGATTCACGATGTCGGATATGGGCGGTTGTGTCCAGATCTTGTCTTCGATGTCGCGGCAGCCGTGGCCACTCGAGTCGTGAGCAGTGCGGTTCCCGGCCAGCTGACGCTGGACGTGGGTCACAAGGCGATTTGTGGAGATCCCCCGGCCGGCAAACGCGTATTCCTTCCCGACCTCCCGGACGCTCAGGCGACGGTCCATAACGAAGAACACCTGACGGTGAAATCGGAATTCTCTGATCGCTTTTCGTCCGGCGATCTTCTCATGGCACTACCGATTCACGTCTGCCCAACGGTTGCACTGCACCACAAAGCACTGGTCATCAGCAATGGCAGCGTCGTTGATGAATGGACCATTGCGCGGCATCGTAATCTTGCGGATGTTTGGTTTGGCCCAGGTTCCAACCCCTATGCGTAGTCTTTGGTATCGACGTTGAAGTGTGTGGACAATTGAAACGAAGGCAGATTGCGATGACGTCAACGTTCGTTCGGATTCTTCTCTGTGGAGCCCTTGTCTGGCCAGCAACCGTTGTGGCGGATGAAGGCGATGCGGATTCGCAGCTTCTGTTCAACGGTCGCGACCTCAACAACTGGATCGTCACCAATACACCACCCGAAACGTGGCAGATTCGTGACGGAATGCTGATCTGCACCGGCAAACCATACGGAGAAATCCGCACGCGGAAGATGTATCAGAACTTCGTCTTCGAAGTGGAATGGCGGCATCTGATTCCGGGTGGCAATGCGGGGATCTTTCTATGGGCAGACGACATTCCGGCCAAAGGCGTGCCGTTTCATCGAGGTATCGACGTGCAGGTGCTGGAACACGCGTACGGAAATACGCGATCGCACACGACCCACGGTGACATCTTTCCAATTCACGGAGCAAACATGACACCGGACAACGGTCGAGGTGGTTCACGCGCTTTCCCGACCGAACTGCGAGGACGTCCTGCACCCGAATGGAATCACTACCGAATCACCTGCAACGACGGCGATGTGCACCTGGAAGTCAACGGCAAGCTGGTCACTTCGGGCCGCGAGTGTTCGCCTCGAAAAGGCTACCTGTGCCTGGAATCAGAAGGTGGCATCGTGCATTTTCGGAACATGAAGATTCGAGAGCTTCCTGATACTCCGATCAAACCGAAGGACGTTGCGATTGAGTATCGCGGATACGAGTCGCTCTACACCGGACTCAATCTCTCCGGCTGGACGACGACGAACGGCACAGACCTCACGGGATCGAAGTCATACAGAGGCTGGGAGTCGGCCGATTGGATGCTGAAACACACGGGATCAGAGACTGTCGCAATTGCAGCCGATGCATCTCCGGCAAGAGGTCTCCTGCTGGACATTCAACGCAACAGTGATGACTCATCCGTACAGGTCCAACTGAAGTTCGGAAAGGCAGTCGTAAGTCTGGCGACATTATCTGAGGTCGAACCCACACCGGGCGTGGAACGCAAACCGGGAAGCTGGAACCGCATCATCTGTGACTGGTCCGGCGGTAGCCTTTCGCTGACGATCAATGGTCAGACGGTTCCTGTTGACAGCATTGATGTCGGAAACAAACCAGCCAGCCTGACGCTCAAGGCGCAAGGCGGCGTAACATTTGCCAACCTCTTTGCCCAACGAGAACCAGAGTAGTTTGCTACGGCTGAGATTCTCCCAGTCGGACGACAACCTTTTCTTCTGAGTTCCCTCGGATCACTGAAAGCGTCACCTGGTCACCAGGACTCTTCGATTCGATGTAACTCAGGAAGTCGTCGACCGTGCCCACAGGCCGTCCGTCGGCCGCGACGATGAGGTCTGCAGCGGAACGGTCCGTTCGTTCGATAATCACCGGGCCACGTCGTTCTCGAGTCACACGTGGACCTCGCAATCCGGCCCGTTCCGCAGGTCCACCGGGAGCCAGTCGAGTAATCAGCAGACCTTCATCCAGTTCGTACACCCGCAGAATCCCGGTATCAGGGCGGATGACTCGGCCGTGGCGAATTAACTGAGGAACCACGCGAGTAATCAGACTGGCTGGAATCGCGAACCCAACTCCGGCGCTCTGCCCCGTGCGGCTGGCAATCGCTGTGTTGACTCCAATGAGTCGGCCGTGAGAATCCAGCAGTGGCCCGCCGGAATTCCCCGGATTCACCGCCGCATCGACCTGGATGATGGACTTGATGGATCGATCACGCGTCACCTGGAGGGATCGATTCAGGCTGGAAATGATGCCGGTGGTCATTGTTCGTTCCAACCCGAAAGGATTGCCGATCGCATATACTTTCATGCCGACGCGCAGATCAGACGAGTTACCAATCTCGATCGGATACAGGCTGTCTTCCGGCGCGTCAATGCGGATCACTGCCGTATCGTTGACGGGATCAGCACCAACCAGCGTTGCGGTGTACGTCTTACCATTGAACAGCGCGACTTTGACCTGACGAGCGTCCTCAATGACGTGGTAGTTCGTCAGAATGTGACCCTTCCGATCAATGATGGCCCCGGAACCCGATCCTTCGGAATCGCGCTCCATCATGAAGAACCCATCGTTCCGAACCGTTCGAGTCGTGATGTTGACGACGCCTCGATTGTTGCGTTCGTAGACCAACACATTGACTGCTTCTTCCGCCGTCAGACCATTCTGATCGTATTGTGGTCGTACGTCACCTGTGGGAATTGGCAGGACCGGAGTGCGCTGCGCATGCACCTTGTTGGGGGTTGTCGAACTGGTCATCCAAACTGCCAAGCCGGCGCCACAAAGACCAAAAAGAAATGAATAGGCTGCCTGTTTCATATTAGTCACTCCTCAGGACACTTGACCGATGTTGCCGGATGCATTCTCTCGCTTCCGAGTTGTCACCGATCTCTCATTGGTGTTTTACAGATACCCGAACAAATGACATATCTGCAGTGTTCGTCGTGCTGTGCAGTGCCAAAGTTACGATGCCGGTGACAATCCGGCAATCTACAGACTTCCGGAATTCGTATGCAGCTTTCGTTATGCATCCATGGTTCTGTCGACTGCCGTCGTCTTCTCGCTGACGAGTCAGTTGCCTTGAACTGAGTGCCAATCTCGGTTGGCTCAGGGACAGAATTCCCTGCGACGATATTCCTGGAGGTTCATGCCTGCCGGGAAGTCTGTTGACTGGACGATCCACTCTGCGAGCATGTGATTCATGCACGTGTCTGGCTTCAGCGGTTGAACCGGTTGCGATTGATCTGCAATCGTCGCAAGGCGAGTGAACGGTCAGGGTTGCGGCACTCTTGCTGGGCTTTTGGAGTGGGCGCGAAAGTTGATACAGCGTTATGAGAACCTTGGTTGGGTAAGAACTGCGTGGTGCTGATGATGACCTGTCCCGAGCGCCGCTGCGGTGATCGGGACAGGCTTAGTAGTGGTAGCTAGTCGCAGATGTTAGTGAGGAGGGACGGTACCCCATCTATGAGAGTACACTTCGCGCCCGGCTCTTCGGTGTTGCAGTTCCATGCCAGCGAACTGGTGTCGAATGTAGCACACCTGTTGTTTGCAAAATTCGCTTCGCCGGCGACCAGGCCTCGCGGTGGATCCTCGGTCAACAATCCCTCGTCACGAGCCGCTTTCATTAAGTAAAACTGACGGACGTTGTAATTGATATGCCTTTCCATTTCATTCAGCGTGAGCAGTCGCAGGGGTGTGCACACTTTAGCACCGTCGTCTTCAAGAATTGCTTTGATGATCTTTCCCATCCGGGCCATCCGGTGAATGTCGGGCTTGTCCGGATTTTTGATGTGTTGGGCATGCGGCAGGGCGAAGTGATCTGATACGTCTTTGTTCGCGTCGCCTCGAAACGTTTTGATGATGACATCTTTCTGCGCATTAGTGCCCTTCCACTCCCCTTTATCCTTGGTAAAGAAGTCACGATAAAGCATCTTTTTTGTGTCGTCGCTCTGTGCCAGAGCGGCCACCATGACTTCTGCTGCTGCTTTCTCGGCACTATTGTCAGCAAGGTTCACAAGTCCGGCATCGAGAATCGTATGAAGAGGGATACCACCGTTACCGTTTTCACCGAACAGTTGCATTAAGTTGAAACTGCCAATCAGGTTGCGAGCGTTTGTACATCGTTCTTCATGGTTTGGCATTCATTGTTCCTTCGGATTCGAGACAGGACGGACAGGGAAAACAGCCACTCAGAAAGCTGTTGCAAAGAGACTACTCATCGACTTCGTATGTGAACCGGGCGCGATGAAACGCGCCTCGCATGACCTCAACGTGGATACTCGACCGCTGCCCCGATTTCAATTCGGTTAGCAGGCCGTCGACAATCGGCATCAGACTGTGTAGATCCGTAACCGACGCGTTATTGATGCGTACGATCACGTCATCAGGCGCTAGTCGTGACTTGAGATAGAGATTCCGATCATCCTGCGTGAGGCTCATCGGGAGCTTCGCACCGGACAACCAGGCATATTCTTTGGGCGCATCGAGCAACTGCTGACGAATGGCGTCTTTCAACCGCTCGTATATCGCGATGGCATCGGGCCGTTTGAGTGAAATCGTCTCATCCCGGCTTTCTACAGGCTCGACATGAAAAATCAGTTGCTTCGGCGCCGTCGCACGTTCGACACGCATTTGTAGTGAAGCGGGGGAGTCCTCCATCGCAGACAAAGCGGTTTCTATGGCCTGTTGGGCAGTAGGTGGATCGGTAATTCGCACATTCGATATCGATTGAACGACATCGAGAGGCTCCAACAGGAGTCGCAGATCATCTTCCAGCGAAAGGATCGTTACCCCATCGGTGCTGATAGAAACGGTGTCCGAATTGGATTCAATCGCCTGTTTCAATGTGTCAAGAATCTGCCGCATTCTGTTGTCACTGGTTACAGTTGCGACCATTTCGTGTTGTGCAAACGCGTTTCCTGTCTGCGTTGCCTCTAGTCGGGAACGGCGATCGCTTTGAAAGGAGTCCGTTGGGTTTGTACCCAATGAGTCTGCCTCGCCGAAAAAGGGGATCCAGCGCCGGAGATATGGTCCACTTGCTGCCAGCAGTTCGTCACTGTCGCCGATCGAAACGACCGCCGAACAGCGTTCTGTCGAGTCGGTGAGTGCAAGCAACTCTACCCCGGAGATCGTGTTCCAGACTCGCAAACTGTCGCGCGAACAGCTCACCAGTCGTTTCGAATCGGAGGAGAACACCATCGATCGCGGCGGGCCCCGGTGTCCAATGAGCTCAAAACGCCGAGCAGCGGTATCCCCGTCATGCGTGTACAGAATAATACGGCTTTCGTCATCGCTGGCGGCGAGTAGCCTTCCACTGTCGGACCAGCTCAGTTCATGAATGAGGACTTTGTGGCTCCAGGGCGAGGCTTCGGCACACATCCTCACCGTGATATGGAAATCGTCACCTACGTGCTGGAAGGGGCCCTGGAGCACAAAGATTCAATGGGCAACGGCGAGGTGCTTCGTCCCGGTGAGTTCCAGCGAATGACTGCCGGCAGCGGCATCACTCACAGTGAATTCAATCCGTCCAGCGACGAGCCCGTACATCTGTATCAGATCTGGCTGTTTCCCGAAGAAAAGGGTCTTGAGCCCAGCTACGAGCAGAAACAGTTCTCAGAGGTCGAACGCCGAAACCAGCTGCGATTGGTAGCGTCTCGGGATGCGACCGAGGGCTCGCTCTTGATTCATCAGGATGCTCGGGTTTTTCTGTCCAGCCTCGATGAAGGGCATGCTGTTGAGCACTCCCTGAAGCCTGGCAGGCACGCCTGGCTGCAGGTTCTTCGCGGAGCCGTCACGCTGAACGGCCAATCGCTGAATAGCAGCGATGGTGCCGCGGCCAGTGATGAATCCGTCCTTGAAGTCACGGCAACTGCACCCACGGAAATCATGCTGTTTGATCTTAACTAGCGCAGTTTGCGTGAACCGATACTCCTTCTTGAGCCCTCACAAATCGAACTCCCGATTGAAAGGAATTTCGACATGGACCGTCAACGTCGCAACTTCTTCCGCCTTACTACCGCGGGCCTAATACACATCGCGGCCCGACCCTTTACGGCGCTTGGCGATGACGCAGACCCGCAGTTGCTCATCCGCCAGGCGGCCCGGCGAGGCCACACTGACCTTGGCTGGCTGGACAGCTATCACACGTTCTCGTTTGGTCGCTATTACGATCAACGGCACATGGGTTTTCGTTCGCTGCGAGTCATCAACGACGACCGTATTACAGCGGGGCGAGGGTTCCCGACGCATCCTCACCGAAACATGGAGATTCTGTCGTATGTGCTCGACGGTGCTCTGCAGCATCGGGACAGCACAGGAAAAGGGTCGATTGTGCGGCCCGGCGATGTGCAGCTGATGTCCGCCGGAACCGGGATCACTCACAGCGAATACAACCCGTCGAAGAACGAAGGCAACCACTTCCTGCAGGTCTGGGTCAAGCCGTCGCTGAGTGGAGTTCGTCCTCGTTATCAGCAGCACAAAGTCGAAACCGCGGAGAAACGGAATCGCTGGCGTCCAGTTGCCGGCCCCAAAAGTCAAAACGGTCAGGTCACTATTCAGCAGGACGCCAGGATCCTTGCCACTCTGATCGAATCGGGCCGTAAGCTCGAATACGTAGTCAACCCAGACCGTCATGCGTGGCTGCACGTCGCGACCGGCGAATTGATTGTCAACGGTACCAGACTTCAAGCCGGAGACGCGGTGGCAACCAGCCGCCCGATGGCGCTGCAAGTTGAAGGCAGGGTTAAGTCCGAGGCGTTGTTGTTCGACCTCGGCTAGCGATTACCTATAACACCGCTACGCGGAGAAGGAGAATTCAATATGTTCACTTCAGTTCAGGGAATTACCACCGTAGCTGGTCGGGTCCTGCTGGCATTGATCTTTCTCATGAGTGCCCTCGGGAACAAGATTCCTCAGTTTTCGAAGGTCGCTCAGATGATGGAAGGCCAGGGCGTGCCGATGCCGCAGGTCATGCTGACCGGAGCCATTGTGTTTCTGACCGCCGGTAGCCTGTCGATCATCGTCGGCTACAAAGCTCGCGTCGGGGCCGCTTTGCTACTGATCTTTCTGGTTCTTGCAACCTACTTCTTCCACGACTTCTGGACCTGGTCGATCGACGCGATGTGGGTCTTGAATTCGAACCCCGATGTAACGGTGCCGGTGCAGCAGATCGAAATGATCTCGTTCATGAAGAACCTGGCCCTTGCGGCAGCCATGCTGTTCATCATCGCCAACGGTTCCGGCCCGATGAGCCTCGATGCTCGCGAAAAAGTCGATATCCAGCCGTCGTTACGGTGAGAACCCAATCACACACAGAACCCCACGGAAGTTCAAAGATGTCCAAACGAGCACTTCTTCAGCCATTCACCATGCACGACCTCGAACTCGCAAACCGAGTCGTCCTTGCTCCTATGACGAGGGCTCGGGCGGGGACGCAACGGCAGCCGAACTCCCTGATGGCGGACTACTATCGCCAGCGCAGCGGAGCGGGGCTGTTACTGACCGAAGCCACGACAATCTCCGAACAGGCCAACGGGTGGAACGAATCCCCCGGCATTTACACAGACGAGATGGTCGAAGGTTGGAAGCACACGACCGACGCCGTGCATGAAGCAGGCAGCGGCATATTTATGCAACTGTGGCATTGCGGCCGCGCATCTCACAGCAGCTTTCACAACGGGCAGCCCGCGGTGGCTCCATCGGCCATCCAAATTGACGACGAGTACATTCACACACCCGAAGGCAAACAGCCGCACGAAACTCCGCGAGCTCTCAAAACCGATGAAATCCTGCAGATCGTCGAGGACTACCGCCGGGCCGCCGAGCGGGCCAAAGCGGCCGGATTTGACGGGGTGGAAATCCACAGTGCCAACGGCTACCTGCTCGACACATTCCTGCAATCCAGGACCAACCACCGCGAAGATCAGTATGGCGGCAGCGTTGAGAACCGTTACCGAATACTGAATGAAGTCGTCGAGGCTGTCAGCACGGTCTGGCCGGCCAACCGAGTTGGCGTGCGGCTGTCTCCAAACGGCGCGTTCAACGACATGGGCTCGCCGGATTTCCGCGAGCAGTTCACGTACGTCGCCAGCCAACTGGACGGTTTCGGACTGGCCTACTTACATGTAATGGATGGGCTGGCGTTCGGCTTCCACGAATTGGGCGAACCGATGACGCTTGCGGAATTCCGCAAGGTGTTCACCGGACCCTTGATGGGTAACTGCGGCTACACGCAGGAAACGGCCGAACGAGCAATTGCCGATGGTCATGCCGATCTGATTTCCTTCGGCCGCCCGTTCATCAGCAATCCGGACCTTGTCGAACGCTTCCGCAACGATTGGCCGCTTGCGGCAGACGCGGAAGTTTCCGACTGGTACTCGCCAATCGGCGAGAACGGCTACACTGATTTCCCGGTTTATGGCTCGTAAGTTGCCCGCAGTTCCAGCACTCGATTACGACGGGCCGGCGGTCGTTGAGGTCATGACCGATGCAGGGCTGATCTGACAGGGATTTTTGTACCGCGGTTGAACTGAAGAACGAAACCCCGACATTCACAGACATGGCTACGGGCAAGAACAGTAACTGAGTTTAAGACGACGATCTAACCTGAAGACAGGAGGACCAACCCATGGACACATTTGACGCCATCTACCAACGACGAGCCGTCAAGCATTACGATCCGGAGCATGAACTTACCGACGACGAAATTCAGAAGCTGATGGAGGCAGCGATACAGACCCCGAGTTCGTTCAACATACAGAACTGGCGTTTCGTGCTCGTGCGAAACAAAGACCTGCGGACAAAGATTCGCGCCGCCGCGGTTGATCAGGCTCAAGTAACCGATGCGTCACTGTTGATCATCATGACGGCGGATCTGAAAGCATGGAAGAAGGAACCTGCCCGCTATTGGCGAGACGCACCCTCGGACGTTGCCGAGATACTCGTCAACTGGATGGGACCGTTCTACGAAGGCAAGAACGAATTGCAGCGGGATGAAGCAATGCGATCCTGCGGTCTGGCCGGTCAGACGATCATGCTGGCAGCAAAGGCGATGGGATACGACTCGTGCCCGATGATTGGCTTCGATCCGCTTCAGGTCGCTGAGCTGATCAACCTGCCGGACGATCACGTCATCGGGTTTATGATCGCTGTCGGCAATGCGACGGGGCAACTCCCCCTGGAAGAAGTCATTATCCACAACCAATTCAACTAGCGAACCACAACCAGAAAGCAGATACACTGGCTTCACCAAGGGTCGCTGCGAAACAGCCGGTACAGATCGATCTGGAGAAGGGCGAACACTATTGGTGCGCGTGCGGTCACTCGAAGTCTCAGCCCTTCTGCGACGGCTCACACAGAGGCACGGGGATTGAACCGCTTGCGTTCACGGCAGACGAGGCAAAAGAAGCCTATCTGTGCATGTGCAAGTACACCAGAAGCCCGCCGTTCTGTGACGGCAGCCACAATCGACTGGATGACGTGCAGGGCGAGGTGTCGACATCGGAAGTTGCAGACGAAATGCCGACCGCAGCAGCGACCCCGGAAGAACCAACTGTGGAGTTCATCCATGCCCTGGCTCGAGATGGGCTGGAAAAGACCGGGCATCACGGTCCGCTGGCAGCGATGGGTGTGCCACGCAATGAACTGCCTCACTGGGACGACATCCAGCTTCTCACGGCACAACTGGCACGCAAGCCATTGCTGGAAGACGCAGAAGTCGGCACAGAACTTATCGTTGGCCCCAACGCTCAAAAACCGCTGCAACTGAACATTCCTCTCTTTGTCTCGGACATGAGTTTCGGCGCATTGTCGGAAGAAGCCAAAATCGCTATGGCCCGAGGCGCCGAACTGGCGGGCACCGGCATTTGTTCGGGCGAAGGCGGGATGCTGCCTGAGGAACAGACAGAGAACTCACGTTACTTCTATGAGCTGGCTTCTGCGAAGTTCGGGTATTCTGACGATTTAATATCGAACGTGCAGGCGTTTCACTTCAAGGCTGGTCAGGGAGCGAAGACCGGAACGGGAGGGCATCTTCCCGGTTCCAAAGTGAAGGGTAAGATTGCCGAAGTGCGTCAGTTGCCGGAGGGACAGTCTGCTGTGTCTCCCCCCACGTTCTGCGACTTCACAACACCGCAGGACTACAGGGACTTTTCTGACAAGGTTCGTGAACTCAGTGGTGGTATCCCTGTTGGATTCAAACTGTCGGCACAGCACATCGAAAAGGATATTGATTTCGCTCTCGAATCCGGCGTCGACTACATCATTATGGATGGACGAGGCGGCGGAACCGGAGCAGCTCCACTCATTTTTCGGGACAACATTTCGGTACCGACAATTCCCGCACTGGCACGCGCTCGTCGCCACCTCGATCGTTGTGAACGCGGCGACGTAACACTCATCATCACTGGCGGACTCCGCACGCCAGCCGATTTCATCAAGGCACTTTGCCTGGGGGCAGACGGGATTGCAATCGCCAATTCTGCGATGCAGTCTATCGGTTGTGTTGCAGCACGAATCTGCAACACGAACAACTGCCCAGTCGGAATTGCGACTCAGCAGGAGCACCTGCGAGCCAGGCTGGATGTTGAAACTTCAGCCCAACAACTGGCTCGGTTTCTGTCGGCATCGGTAGAGTTAATGCAGGTGGTGGCTCGTGCGTGTGGCCATACTCACCTCAACCAGTTCCGGCCCGATGACATTACCACCTGGAAAAAGGAAATGGCTGACCTGGCGGGAATTCAGTTTGCGGGTGTCGCAGAGTGAACAACAGCTGTTTCGGAAGCGACAATCCCGCAGGCAAGTGACTCTGGACGGAGGGCCGGTGCTGTGAGTGTGATCTATGCTGCTACTTCTACTGTCAGTGACTCCACAGTTGTTCCGCCACGAGACACCGCGTAGCATGGAATTCAGTTTGACTGACAACTCCAATTGCCGATGTGACTCGAACACCAATGAAGCCCCGATTCGGAACCTCAGTATTAGTCACTGCTCTCGTTTGTTGTGCTGCGTCGCCGGTTGTCCGTGCCGACGAGCGTCCGAACATCCTGTTCATCTTCAGTGACGATCATGCGCCCCATGCGATCGGGGCCTATGACGGCTGGTTGAAGTCCGTCAATCCAACGCCCAATATTGACAAGCTGGCGTCACAGGGAATGTTGTTCCGCAACAGCTTCTGCACCAACTCAATTTGCGGCCCCAGTCGAGCTGTCATTCAGACTGGCAAGCACAGTCACAAAAACGGCTTTATGAATAATGGCAACTCGTTCGACTGGAACCAGCAGACGTTTCCAAAGCTGTTGCAGAATGCGGGATACACCACCGCGATGTATGGAAAGTCGCACCTCAAGGGGAAACCGCAGGGCTATTCGGACTGGAAAGTCCTGCCCGGCCAGGGGCTTTACTACAACCCCGACTTGTTGACTCCGAAAGGCAAGGTCACCATCGAAGGTTACTGCACTGACATCGTGACAGATCTGGCCGTGGAATGGTTGAAGGAAGGTCGCGAAGACGGAAAGCCTTTTATGCTGATGGTGCAGCACAAGGCACCTCACCGCAACTGGATGCCGGCGAAACGACATTTGGATCTGTACGCCGATATTGATCTTCCGGAACCAGGTACTCTGTTTGACAGATGGGAAGACAATGCGCCTCCGGCTCGATTTCAGGAACTGGAGATCGACCGTCACATGCACCTGAATTTTGACCTGTTCGTCGACCTGACAAAGGAGTTTGATGGCAAGGCAATTCAGGGACGATGGGACCGGTCGGCCTGGAGAAACATGCAGCGAATGACACCGGCTCAGATGAAGTTCTGGCGTGATGCCTACGGCCCGCGAGACAAAGCCTTCCACGAAGCAAGACTCGCCGGCAAAGATCTGGTGAGATGGAAGTATCAGCGTTATGCAAAGAACTACCTTCGCTGCATTAAAGGTGTTGACGAAAGCGTGGGGACACTGATGGAAACGCTGGACGAACTCAAACTGGCCGACAATACCATTGTGATCTATTCATCCGATCAGGGCTTCTACGTTGGAGATCACGGCTGGTACGACAAGCGTTGGATGTACGACGAGTCACTCAAGATGCCATTGATCGTCAAGTGGCCTGGCGTAGCGCGGCCCGGTTCGAAGAACGAAGATCTTGTGCAGAACCTCGACTACGCCGAAACATTTCTGGACGTTGCCCAGACGGATATTCCTGAGGACATGCAGGGAGCATCACTTGTTCGGCTGCTGCAGGGCGAACGGCCTGATGACTGGCGACAGAGTATCTACTATCACTACTACGAGTACCCCAGTGTTCACATGATTCCTCGCCACTATGGTGTCCGCAGCCATCAGTACAAGCTGATGAAGTTCTACCAGTTTGATGAATGGGAATTCTACGATCTTAAGAACGACCCCGATGAACTCAGCAACGAGTACGAGAACCCGACGTACGCCAGACAGATCGCCGAAATGAAGACGGAACTGGAACGACTTCGCAAACACTACGATGACGACAGCGACGTTTCGGTCAAACCAAAGCAATGGCAGGAGAAAATGAGAACCCCGGTCAATTGACAGTGTTACTATGTCGTTCACTCCCATTCCTCAGGTTCGTCCAGCCGCAAGATTCCTACAGCGTATTACGCTGACTTGTGGCCGCGACGGACGCGAAATAGCTTATGAAACAAGCATCCCCACGAGCCAGAACGGCTACAACAAAAAGTAAACTGCTCTATGAGTTCCACTCACGCAGAAACGACTGCTGACAGTTCGCCTCCAACCAGTTTGCAGGAACGACGTTCGTACATCCTTGAGTTGATTGGCGCGGTATCCGTCATCGGATTCTTTGTCGGCATCTACTTCGCGTATCAGACTCAGATTGCGGGCGTGGTAACACAACGCGAATTCGATCAGTTGCAACCAGGTCAATCGCTGGCAGAAGTTAACAGGTTACTGGGATTCGAAGGCACCCTGGTGAGTTCAGGTTCTGTTGGAGAGTCCGAGGTTCAACCTACAGCACCAGCCAATGAAGATTACGTTTGGGAAAACAGCACGATATCATTTGTGCAATGTACCTTCGTGGACGGTCAACTGACCGAAAAGAAGGCATCTGATTTGCCGTAGCCGCAGTGGTCGCTCAGGCAGATCGAGACCGTTACGTTGTTTGGCAGCACCGATCTTGGGCTACGTCAGCAGTTCGCGCAGGACGTGGCCGTGGACGTCGGTGAGTCGGCGGTCGATGCCGTTGTGGCGATGAGTCAGACGGGTGTGGTCCAGACCCAACAGGTGCAGAATAGTCGCGTTCAGGTCATGAACAGATGATACTTCGTCGACTGCCTTGAATCCCAGTTCGTCGGTGACGCCGTAGCTGGCTCCGCGTTTCACTCCGGCTCCTCCCAGCCATGCGGTGAACCCCTGTGGATTGTGGTCGCGGCCTTTCGCTCCCTTCTGGAACATCGGCATGCGACCAAATTCCGTACACCACACCACCAACGTGTCTTCCAACAATCCGCGTTGCTTGAGGTCGTTGAAGAGTGCTGCTGCCGGCTGGTCGAGAATCTCACCGTGGACGTCGTATTGTTCGCGGAGTTTGGAATGACCGTCCCAGTTGAGGCGTCCGGCACTCGCATAGGAACCATTAAACAACTGCACAAAGCGAACACCGTTCTCTATCAAACGTCGGGCCAGAATTGCGTTCTCCGCGAATGCGGCTTTCGTCTCGTTGGGCGAATCGGCTCCGTACATCTTCAGCGTGTGAGCAGATTCCGTAGACAGATCGGTGATCTTCGGGACCGATAACTGCATCCTCGCTGCGAGTTCATAACTGGCGATACGTGCGGCCAGATTGCTGTCACCAGGGTTTCGTTTCAGGTGTTCGTCATTGAGTAACGACAGCAGCGAACGTGCTGCATTATCCTTGTCTTTACTGATAGAGGCCGGAGCTTTCAGGTTCTGAATCGGTTGACTGCTGTTGAAAGGTGTGCCCTGAAAGACGGCAGGCAGAAACCCAGGGCCCCAATTATTGACGCTGGCCTGAGGAACGCCTCGAGGATCCGGAATGGCCACAAACGCCGGCAGATTCTGGTTCTCTGTACCGAGTGCGTATGTTACCCAGGCACCAATACTGGGGAATCCGTCCAGAACGAATCCAGTCGACAGGAAATTCTCTGCAGGACCATGTGTATTGGATTTGCTGGTCAGTGAGTGGACGAAGGCCAGGTCATCGACGATGCCACCGAGATGAGGAATCATGTCCGAGACCATCTTCCCGCATTCGCCTCGTGGGCGAAAATCGTACTGAGGACGAGCCAGATTTCCGGCGGGTCCCTGAAACGTGACTGTCGGTCCGCCTTCCAACGGCTTGCCATCTCGTTTGATGAGTTCCGGCTTGTAGTCGTAGGTTTCCAGCTGACTGCACGCGCCAGCGCAGAAGATCACAAGGACATTTTTCGCCTTGCCTTCAGTATGACCTGATCGAGGCGCATGCGGTTGCGCCGGATCGAAAGGGATGATTGTGTTTGCCAGTGCGGCGTCCTGTTTCAGCAGACTGGCTAATGCGACACCGGCCAGACCGGAGACAGTCTGTCCGAACAGATCGCGGCGCTGTAATAGTTGTCGACCATTGTGTGAGAGCATCTGTTTCACGGGATAAAGAGGAATTCGCTGCTGTTAAAGATTGCTCGACAAAGAGTGGCCAATCCGTGAGTCCTGACAGTTTGTGTGACCACCGCTTCTTCATCAGGGCGTGGCGATCTTCCCATCGTCAGCCGAAATGTCAGGTCAATCTGATCGTCAATCGAATCGGGTGCCTCTGTCGCAACGCGCGCCGCCAATGCGTCCGCCTGATCGATCACGAACGGGCTGTTTAACAGATTGAGTGCCTGGATTGCCGTTGTCGACTGGCTTCGACGTGGTGCCGGCAGGCCGGCATCGGGACAGTCAAACGCTCCAAATACGGGAACAGGTTCCATGCGAATCTTGTGAGCGTAAATCATCCGCCGTAGTTCATCGGCCGTGAATTCTTCAACAGGTGGAAATCCGCTGAGTCCTCCACGTGTTTTAAAGAAGTCGAAGCCCGGGCCGCCCATCTTCAGGTTCAGTTGCCCGCTCACTGCAAGAATGCAGTCGCGAATTGCTTCTGCTTCCAGACGCCGGCTGGGGAAATGCCACAACAGCCGATTACTCCCATCGACCAGCCGGGGGTCTGTCGTTGAGCTACTGATGTTTTCATCCATCGCAGACGTTTGTTGATAGGTTTGCGACGACATGATGACACGATGCATATGTTTGATCGACCAGCCACTGCGGATAAATTCCGAGGCCAGCCAGTCCAGCAGGTCCGCATGAGTGGGCGGCGAACCGTTCATCCCGAAGTCACTCGGTGTATCCACCAGCCCCATTCCGAAATGATGCTGCCAGATGCGGTTCACCATCACGCGAGCGGTTAACGGGTTTTCTGTTGATGCAATCCAGTCGGCCAGCGTCCTGCGTCGTGACCGGTCGTCGGCGTCTGCCGGAAGCGAGATGGAGCCAATGGAGGTGAGAACGTGAGGAGTCACTTCTTCGACCGGTTGTTCCGGATC
>Ga0180430_10000663_pt1 | contig 36673 bp, 50 predicted proteins | sample SS_ome_9_FD_132999 | JGI IMG/M metagenome (GOLD analysis project Ga0180430, IMG submission 132999) | Hypersaline lake sediment archaeal communities from the Salton Sea, California, USA - SS_1_S_2 metaG | ecosystem: Environmental > Aquatic > Non-marine Saline and Alkaline > Hypersaline >...
ATAGCCTTTTACCGGGGATCCGTCAAGAGAAATCGGCCGATCTGGATCAAAAAAAGGACCGGCCCTAGAGCCCGATATCGGGCTTTAGAGCCGGAATCCCCTCAGAGCTCCATATGAGCCCTCAGAGCGACGATCTCCCGCCGGCCTTACGAGGACCCTCGGAGCGCCCTCGGCGCCCGGGAGCGGTCGAGGACGGCGCGCTCTCGCGCGCCCTAGCCGCCGGTCTTACGGGACGACGGCGACGATCTTCGGGAGCGCGGTCACGAGCTCGCGGAGAAAGAAAGCCGCCGCGAGGAACGTCGCGATCCAGAGCAGAGCGTAGAGTCGTTTCATTTCGGGCTCCCCTTTGTGAGTCGGCGGGACGGATCCCGAGTCAGCCGTTCGCCGGCGATCGCTCGTCACGGTCCCCGGCGTCCTCGCTTCGCGACCCGCCCCTCGGCCGGCGTCGAGCTCGGAGCTCCGGACCGCCTGATCCCGACCCCGAGCTCTCCCGCCGGCCTTTCCCTCGGACGTCGCCGTCGATCGTCGGCGATCTCGGCGCGAGAGAGAACTCCGCGATCCCTGAGCGTCGCGTACGACCGACGCCGATCATACTACGACGTCGTCGTCGATCCTATTCGATAGGCGAGAGGTCGACGACGGAGAATAGAACTCCGTATTGCCACTCCCCCGTCTCGAAGTCGTTCCGCGCGAAAGGTCCGACGTTGACGCCGAAGTACTCGGCCCAATGGACCCCCACTCCGAACTCTTTCAGATTCCCGACGTCGTAGGTCAGAGCGACGAGCCATCCCCCGGGACCGTCTTTCTCGTTCGGATTGACCTCGATCCCGACTTCGAGCGTGACGGACTCGTAGCTGATCGGCGCGAGGTTGACGTACTGCGTCCATTCCTCGCGTTCCTCGTTCCACATGAAACCCGCGTGAACCGGGATCGACGCTTTCCAGTCGTCGACCGGCCCCTCGACCTCGGCGATCGAGGTCGTCTCCGGGACGGCCGGCTCCGCGTACGCGACGGAGACCGGGACGAACGCGAGCAGGATCAGGACGAGGATCACTCCGAGAGCTCTCACTCTCTCCCCCTTTCAGCGCCAGCCGCGAGCCCCGCGTTCCGCGTTCTCCCGGAGCTCAGTCCAGACTTTCGACGCGCGCGCTCGCGCGACGGCTACAGTCGCGGCCGCGAGCTCGCGGACGATCTTCCCGGCGATCCCGCCGGCGAGTCCGATCAGCGCGCGGACCTCGCGAGCGTCGGACCTCAATACGAAACGGCTATACACGTCGAGCCCCCCTTCCGTCAAGAGCGGATCCGACCGCCGGATCCTCGACGGGTCCAGATGCAAGTCGCGAGCCAGATCGCGATCGTAACGGCCTCGATAGATCCCCGGAGAGCGACGGAGATCCGACGGAGATCCCCGGAGATCCCCGGATCGGCCCGGATCCGGCCGATCGGCTGAGATCCGAGCTCCATACGAGCCCTCAGAGCGACGATCTCGACCGCGGCCGACCCCTGAGACCCGGAGATCCCCGGGTCCCGTACGCGAAGACGGCCGGCGTCGCCGCCGGCCGTCCCCGTCCTGATCCCGCTCCGACTAGCTCTCGAAGCCGGTCGTCCCCTCGACCTCTTCCCGCCGCGCGAACTTGAGCGAGTCGAAGGCGCTCTTGATCTTCGACGTATCGAGCGTGAGATCCCCGTCGAGGTTCGCGTCGATCGCTTCCTTCACTCCCTCGCCGCCGTAGAGCGCGACGAGCGCGAGCGTTTCGAGCCATTCGAGCGCCGGAAGGTCGAGCTCGACGGTGACGCGGACCTTCGCGCAGGACTTCGAGATCGTCTCCGCGACGACCGCGGTCGTCTTCCCGTCGTTCCATTCGACGAGCGCCGAGGACCCCTTCCGATCGACGACCGTTCCGCGCGCTTCCCAGCGATCGCCGGCGAAGATATCGAGGACGTCTCCGACCTCGACCGGCGACCCGTTCCGATCCCAAACGTACCGCTTCCGGGTGATCTCTTCGACGAACTCAGCCGTCCGCTCTTCCGTCGTCTTCGCCTCGATCTCGCGTCGTCTCGCCTTCATCGTCTGCTCCCCTTTCTGGCCGGCGGCGCCGAAGCGCCGCCGGCCGTGAACGTGTTAGCTCAGGAAGACCCGCTCGGTCGTGAGCGAGCCGTCGTCGTGACGATCGTCGCGCTCGACCCAGCGCGTGATCTCGACGCCGTCGGTCAGATCGACGACGATCCCGACGGTGAGCGAAGCGATCGGCGACTCGTCGCCGTAGAAAGTCGTCGTCGTCATACCGTCGACGCGACCGTGACCGAACTCAGAGCGGACCGTCCGCTCGCCTCTCAGGAACTCGGAAGTCGTGGCGCTCATTCTCGGCTCCCCTTTCCGGCCTCTCGGCCTGACCTCGGTTTCCCCGCCGCCCGTCCCGTCCCCTCGCTCACTCGACCACAATCAAAGTATAGCCTTTCAACCGATCTCCGTCAAGAGAAATCGACCGAAATCGACCAGAAAAAGGACCGGCCCTAGAGCCCGATATCGAGCCTTAGAGCCGGAATCCCCTCAGAGCTCCATACGAGCCCTCAGAGCGACGATCTCCCGCCGGCCTTACGAGGACCCTCGGACGGACCTCGACGGCCACGAGCGCCGGCGACGGACCCCTCAGAGACGCAGATCGGCCGCCGTCCCCGAAGGTCCGGCGGCCGTCCGCGAGCTCGCGCCCGGAGCGAGCCCCGTCTCAGATCCTCGCGAGGATCTCTTCCTCTTCGACCTCGTCGATCTTCGCGTCCTTCCCGAGCGGCGCTCCACAGATCGCGCAAGGGATCCGGCCGACGACCGGGACGTCGTAGTAGTCGAGCGTCTCGCGATCGCCGTCCGTCTTCCAGATCCACGACTTCGCCCACGTCCCCGAGTCGACCAGTACGGCCGCGGCGATACACTCCGGATGAGCGACCTCGCCGGTCTCTTCGTTCCGATAGAAAGCCATTCTCTGCTCCCCTCTCTGGCGCCCTCGGCGCCGGCTAGTCGAAGAGCGTCGGCGTCCGGGCCGCCGCCGCCTCTTCGCGTTCCCGTTCCTCGCGTCTCGCGATCTCGCGCGCGAGCCGAGCGTCGTTCGCGACGAGCGTCTCGTAGTCCTCGCCGGTCGTCCACGACCGGACGAGTAGACAAGCGCGCGAGTAGATCTCATCGTTCAAGAGGCGCCACTCGAAGAGCCGCGTTCGCCGCGACGTCCCCGGGTGTCCCTCGTCCCGGACGAGCGGCCGACGGTCGATCGTCAGACCGCGCGCGCCGAGAGCGTCGTCCATTCGATTCCGGCACGAGTAGCCGTCGTATCCGAAATGCTCGACGTTCGACCAGAGCGGATAGCGCTCGACGAGGACCTTCAAGAGCCGGCCGGCCTGAGTATTCTCGCGGAGCGTTCTCATCGTGAGCTCCCCTTTCTGGCGCCGCGGCGCCGGCTGTAGCCGGGAGCCCACTCGATCGTCTCGCCGGCGGCCAGATCAGCCTTGAGCCGGATAAGAGCCGTCCGGATCAGACGGTCCCCCGAGACGCCGCGCGCCCGAGCCTCGACCCCGATCCACGTCCGGAGCGAGGTCGGGAGCTTGAAGAGCCGGACGGCGTCGTTCGTTCGTCTGCGATTCCTCTTCGTCTTGATCATCGTTATCTCCCCTTTCTGGCGCCCGGGGTCGAGCCCCGGGCGCCGGCTAGATCTGCTATCGGACGTTGTCGGCGCCGAAGTCCTCGCCGCGATGCGGCGCGGCCGGCGCGCTCGGGTCGTAGCATCCGAGCGAGTCGGCGAGCTCGTCGTTCTCGGCCGGCGACGCTAGGACCGCGGCCTTGTAAGCGGCGATCACGGCGGCCTCGAAGCCGTCCGTCGTGAGCTCGCGGACCTGATCGGGAGTCCTCGCCTCGAAGAGCCTCGCCTCGACGTGACGGACCGGAATCCCCGGACCCTCGTTCCCGCCGGCGACGGCGCCGCGAAGGACCTCGGCGATCGCGTCCTGATAGTCGCCGTCGCCCTTCCACGGCGCGAGCTCGATCGGGATCCCCTCGGCCCACTCGTAGATCTCGATCAGCGTCGAGATCCGCGACTCCGGATCGAGCGAGTCCACGTCGCCGCGATACTCGAAGACCCGTTGAGAGACCTCGCCGTACTCGAATCCCATTCCCGCCGGCGGGTCGACCCGGAACTCCGAGCTCCCGCCGTAGGGGACGTAGTCCTCTTCGATCGTGCATCCCTCGCGCCGGAGAGCGGCGCGGACGACCGCGATCGTGATCCGTCCCGGCTTCCCGGCGCGCTTCCTGAGCTCGGCCCCGAGACGCCGGATCTCGTAACGGTGAGCGACCACGACGGCCGACTCCCTCTTCCCCTGACGGAGAGCCTCGATCACTCCCCGCTCGTGGTCCCGGACCTTCGCCCGGATCTGCTCGGTCGTCCTCGGCTTGATCTCGATTCCCTTCCTCATCGTCTGCTCCCCTTTCTGGCGCCCGGGGTCGAGCCCCGGGCGCCGGCTGAGTGTGCTAGTCCTCGTCCGTCTCGTCGACCGCTCCGAGAGCCTCGACGATCGCGCGGCCGATCGGACCCTTCCCGGTGAATCCGGCGCCCTTATTGAAGCGGATCCTCGGCCTCGCGGCGCCGACGATCGCGACGTCGAGGTAGCCGATCGACGCGTCGGCCTCGGTGACGTCGTCGTCGTCCCAATCGACCCGGATCCAGTCGACCGTCGAGATCGTCACGGTCCCGAGCTCCCCTTCCTGCTCGACGCGGTCGCCGCCGTAGAGCTTCGTCCCGTTCCGATCGCAGACCCTCGACTTCGCGGCCGGCATCTGAGACGGCGTCCCAGCGACGACGCCGGCGGGAGTCTCTTCCCCGTCGACCTCGACGTAGATCCGCGCGAAGTCGGAGATCTTCGCGGCGTCGAGCGTCCGATAGTAGCTCGTGTAGCCGTCGCGACCGTAGACCCGGACGCCGGCGTCGGAGATCTTCCGGACGCGGACCCGCTCGCGGCCGTTGTATCCGCGGATCGGGTCGGCGAGCGGCCCTTCGAGGATGAGCTCGTCGCCGACGTGGACCCGGACGCCCTCGGCGTCGTAGATCGCGTCGGTCGTCGTCTCGTCGAACGTGAACTCTAGTCCGCTCCGGCTCCCGCTCTCTCTGATCTCGTTCGTCGTCCTCATCGTCTGCTCCCCTTTCTGGCGCCCGGGGTCGAGCCCCGGGCGCCGGTCGAATCCTCTTAGAGCTCGAACCTCTCGCCGGTGATCACGTCTACGACCGTCTCGCCCGGACCGAACGCCGCGAGCATTTCGTAGCGCTCTTCGGCCTTCGCCTCTTCGCTCATCGTCGCGCGCGCCGCCTTGTAGCTCGCGATCGCTTCGTCGATCTCGCGCTCCCGCGCGAGCCTCTGCTCGCGCGTGACCTCGCGGCCGGCCGATTCGAGGACGTCGAACGGGACGACGTTCCCGCTCGCGTTCCAGCGCGTGACGCCGTCGACCGTCGTCGACTCGTGACGGAGCTTCGACTCGTAACGGATGCTCTCGACGTCGTCGGCGAACTCGCGGTAACTCGCGTAGCTCGCGGACCGAAGGACGAAGCGGATCCAGCCGTTCTCGTCGTCGATCTCGAACCAGATCGGGCGCTCGACCTGACCGCGGATCGTCTGATAGACCGGCGTCCGCTCGCGCTCGTGAGTCCGCTCGACCTTCGCGATCGCGACCTCGATATCGTTCCAGTCGTAACCGTGATCCTCGGCGATCTTCCGGGCCTCGTCCTTCCTGATCTCTCTTCCGAACTCTCTCATCGTCTGCTCCCCTTTGTGGCCTCGCGGCCGGCCGTCCTCGTTCACTCACTCCACAGACAAAGTATAGCCTTTTGGCTCGGGAGAGTCAAGAGAAAAAGAGAGGCTTCTAAGGCGTGATATCGAGCGTTAGAGCGGGATCTACGGAGAGCGGGTCGGGAGCGGCGGGTCGACGAACTCGTAAGCGGTACAAGCGAGCGCCGGCTCGAAGACGAGCTCGACGAGGACGAGCGCCGGCGAGAGCTCGGTCACGGTCGCGCCGGCGTCGGAGAAGATCGTATCGGGAGAGACGAACGCGGTCCAGACGACCGTCGTCTCCGCGGTCGCGAGCGTGAAGCGCCAGAATCCCTCCGAGAGAATCGCGACGACGGAAGAGATCTCGACCGGGGAGAGAGCGCTCGGCCCGGAGTCCGAACTCGGAGCGGCCGACGAGTGAGCGTCGCCGGCTATGCTGGGGAGCATACCGAGCAGGACCCCGAGCGCGAGCGCGCGCCCTCTCCCCCTCATGGTCAGAGATCCTCGATCGCTTCGCCGGCCGCGGACGCGAGCGCGTCGGGATCGCAGTCGCAGATCCACGCGACGCGGACCTCGCCGGCTTCGGTCTGAGCGCGCCGCTTTCTGAGATCGCCGCCGCAGTCGGGACAGACGTAACGCTCGACGGCGATCGTCTCGCCGGCCGCGGCGCCGAGCGCGCCGTCGCCGACGACCGTATTCGGACCGAACGCTTCGAGGACCGCGGAGAGCGCGGTACAGAATCCGAGCGTCTGGTCCTTCCCTCTCATCGACGGCTTGACCCTCGCCTCGATCCCGTCGATCACTTCCCGGACGGTCTGGACGTCTGACATAGATCCCTCCGTAGATTCGCCGCGATCGTCGCGGCGTCCGTTTCGCGAGAGCGCCATACTAGCAGACGGCGCGACCCGCATCGTCTACATTTCGACGTGACCGTCCGATAGTCCTCGGGCTCGAACGACCAAGCCGTCCAGCGGTGAATCCCGAGCCGGCAGAGCATCGGCCGCGGTCGGCCGACGGTCCCCCGGACCTCTTCGAGCTCCCCGAGGATCTGCTCGACCTTCCCGATCCGCGCGACGAAGCGCGCGATCGAGACGCCGATCCGGACCCTGAGCGAGCCCTCTCCCTCGTCGAGTTTCATATGAGCCTCCGTCCGAGCTCCCCGCCGTAGCCGTCGCCGAAGACCTCGTCTCGAATCGCCGGCGAGACGTAGAGCCAGAGCCAGATCGACTCGGCCTTCCGTCTCATTTCGTCGTAAAGGTCGTCCGGGGACCCCGTTTCGAGCGGCGTCGAGAACGGGAGTCCGGCCTTTCGATAGACGTAGAGCGAGCTCCACGAGCACATCGGATACCGCTCCATCCGGCAGAGCCAGCGGAACGCGTAGACGTCGCTCCGGGCGCCGGCCAGATTCCAGATCTTCGTTAGCGCGTAGTCGAGGACGTGAGCCCCGATCTTGAGATAGCCGTACTCCCGCCCGATCAGGCTCCCGACCGCGGAGAGCATCTTCGCGCGGTGATCCCCGGTCGCGAGCTTGTGACGCGTGATCGCGATCGAGTACTTCCGCGGATCCCCGTAGCTCCCGATCAGCCGGCGATACTGAAAGCCACCCTTCCCGAGAGCCTCGGCGATCAGATAGTCGACGACCGGCCCGAAGTGAACGAAGCGCCCGTCGTCGAGGATCGACTCGGTCTCGTAGATCGGCCGGACGACCGTCGCGACGTGATTCACGACGGACGGCCGCTTGTCTCGTCGAGTGTGAGTCGCGACCCGGATCAGGAACGCGACCGCCCACTCCGAGACCGGCCCGTAGATCTCCCGCCGGACGAGGACCTGATCGCCGGCGAAGAGCGTCGGGAGATCCTCGATCGAGACCCCGTCCGGATACTGGATCGGATCGGCGTAGACGGTCGAGACCGCGGTCGTCGTCACGGTCGACGGATCAGCGCCGACGCCGGCGCGACGCGTGATCGACCAGTACGGCGGCGCGCTCGCGACGGTCTGAGAGCTCGGAGCGAAGAGCTCCGGGACGAGTCTCGGGTCGATCTCCCTTCGATCAGCGGTCATATCGTCCTCCCTGAGCGACGATCCGGAGCCCGGATCCGGACGGCCTCGACCCCGACGCCGGCGCCGGCCGGCCGAATCGAGCGGATCGGCCGAGATCCGAGCTCCATATTCGCCCTCTGAGCGACGATCTCCCCCGGGTCCGACCTCTGAGTCGGGGAGATCTAGCGCTTCTTGTAGCCTTCGATATACGACGACCTCTTCCTCGGGACCTTCGGCGCCGTCCGCTTCCGGGTCGCCGGCGCCGCGGTCTGGTCGAGCGGCCGCGCGAGAGCCTCGGCGCGCTCCGGAAGCGAGCGGATAAACGACGGTCCGAGAATGTAGAGCGCCGCGAGCGCGTAGACTTCGAGGTCGAGCGCCTCGTTCCTCGGCCGGACCTTGATCCACTCCCGGACGCTCCCGCGGCCCTTTTTCCATTTCCGGACGGCTTTCTCGGCCGTTAGCTGGTCGAAGTATTCCTCGTCGATCACGTCCGCGATCGGGAAGTGACAGTAGCCCGGACCCGGGCTTTTGATCTTGAGACGCGCGTAGACGGTCCCCTTCCCGGTATCGACGCAGAGCGTAAAGAGCTTGATTCGATACTGATTCTTGACCGTCGGCCGCGGGACCAGCGGCTCCCCTTGCTTCGACCCGCCGCGGATCGCGAAGACCCGCCGCTTCCGACGCGCGGCGCAATATCTGTACACTTGCTCCGTATGGTGGCCGCCGGAGTCGACCGCGACGCAAGAGATCCCGATCGTCCGGCCGGACGCGTGAGTATACTTCCGCTTCAAGACGAGGTCGAGCTCCTGCCAGACCGTAGCCGTCGCCGGATCCCCGCGGATCACGAGGTAGTCGACGAGCCAAGATTCCTCGGCGGCGCCGTAGCCCTTGACGAGAACTTCGAGCCGGTCGTCCTGAGTGTCGACGGACGCGACGAGCGCGCCGACGCCGGTCGGGACCTCGGCCTCGTACGGCTCCGTCCGCGCGGCGAGCGTCTCGGGCTCGATCGAGTCTCCCCGCTCTTCCCACGTCTGGCCGAGTACCGTATTGAGAAACGTCTTGAGCTTCGACGGATCCGCGAGCGCTTTCAGCCATTCCTCGACGGCGTCGACCCACGAGTACCAGCCATAAGGCGAGTACAGGCTCGACAGATGATAGCCGACCCGACCCACGACCTCGGGCTTCGTCGCGCGCCACTCGCCGGCCGGGAGCATTTCGACCTTGTACCGCTCTTCGATCAGAGTCCCGCAAGCGACGCAGGCGAGCGCGACCGTCTCCGGCTTGAGCTTGTGGTCCTCGGTCTCATAGCGGATATTCTCCCAGCGGATATAGTCCATATGGCCGCAGAACGGACAAGGGACGTAGTAGTAGCGTTGATCGGTGTTCTCGAACTCGGCCTCGATCTTCGAGATCCCCTTGATCGTCGGGGTCCCGACGAGGAACTCTTTCCGGCGCGAGTGAGTCGGGCCGGCCATCCGTTTCTCCGCGAGCGTGAGAGCGTCGCCCTGATCCTTGACGTCGCCCGGATACTCGTCGATCTCGTCGCCGAAGAGGTAGCGGATCGGCATCGACTTTAGACCCGTCGGCGAGTTAGACCCGACGAGGAAGAGCATCCCGCCCGGGAACTCTTTCAGGAGTAGAGTATTCCCGCCCTCTCGGGAGCGCGCCGGCTTGACGAGCTTCGCGAGCGACGGCGTCGCCTCGAACATAGGATCAAGGCGCTGACGGGAGAACCTCCGAGCCTCGTCGACGGTCGGACGAAGGACGAGGATCCCGCCGGGAGAGAGCTCGATCAGATAGCCGAGCCAGTTATTCCCCGCTTCGGTCCCGCCGATCTGCGATCCCTTGATGAAGACTACGACGTGAGTCGGGACCCGCGGCGAGAGCATATCCATAATCTCGCGGAGATACGGCGTCCGGTCCGTATCCCATTTCTCGGGACTCCGGCCGGCCTTCGTCCCGATATAGCGCGACGCGTCGGCCCACTCCGAGACCGTGATCCGCGGCTCCGGGAGCCAGCCGGCGCGATAGTTAGGATCGTGAACCTCGGCGCCCGTTTGACTAGGACTTATCAGAGGATAGCTCCTTGCAGACGTTCTCGATCTCGTCCGCGAGTAGAGCCGTGATCTCTTCGACCGTCCCCGCGGCGTGAACCGCCGGCGCGATCCGGCCCGGGAGCGCGATCAGGACGTCCCGCGCGTGACGCGCGGCATTGAACGCGGCGCGCGCGACCTCGTCCGCGCGGACGAGCTCCCCGAGCCGCTCTTGAAGGTCGAGCTCCGCGATCTTCGCGCGCGCTTTCTCCCGTCGAGCCCGAGCCTCGGAGAACTCCGAGCGCGCGGATCCCCCGGAGCCGTTCCCGCCGTCGCCGTTTCCGGGCTTCGGGAGCCGCTCGGCCTTTCGTAGCGCCTCGATCTCGTCGTCGACCGAGAGCGATCCCTCGCTCCAAAGGTAGTCGGCGAGCGACGGGTCGATCTTCCCGTTGACGACGGCCTCGGCGATCCGGCCGTCGGCGATCGCTTTCTGGACCGCCGTATGAGTCGCGCCGCGGAGTCCGAGCTCTTTCCGGTGACGAGCGTACGCGCGTTGAGAGAGTAGAGCCATTCCTAGAGCCTGACCTCCGGATCCATTCCGGCTATGAGCTTCGCGCCGGCGGCCGTCGGAGCGATCCCGCCCCGCCCGTCAACCCGGACGAGCCCCTCCCGGACCAGCGCCGAGACGACTCCCCCGAGACTCCGGATCATCGTGAAATGCAACCCCTCGCGGACGGCCGCGAACGGGATCATCCTCTCCGGCCGGCTCGGATCGTAGAGCTCGCTCTCCGAGATCGCGACGAGGACGTCGACGCCATGCTCCGAGAGACTCATCGCGCCCCCCGCTTGAACCTGATCTCGGCCGACGTCCGGACGATCTCCCCGGGGACGTAGTCGCCCGGGATCTCGTCGACGAGCGCGATCCGGCCGTCGACGACGGCGTAGACGTAGCGGATCGCGTTCGGCGAGAGCGGCCGGTCCATCTTCCGGATCTCGACGACGTCGATCCAGAGCTCCCCGTCGTTCGTGATCGTCTGAGCGAAGAGCTCGCGCTCGACGAGCTCGCGAGCGCTCGCGGCCGCGGACCCGTCCGTCACGATCCACTCAAACGCGAGGACCGCGGCGACGATCGCGGCGATCACGAGCGCGGCCGTCCTGATTTCGCCTTTCATAGCTTCCCCCCTCAGAATCGAGCTCCATATGAGCCCTCAGAGCGACGATCTCCCCCGGCTCCGACCCCTGAGTCCCCCGGATCGAGAGCGTTTCGTGGCGCCCGAGGACGGCCCTCAGACGCGCGATCCGGGCGCCGGCGGCCCCGGGATTCGGCAACCCGAACGGCAACCCGGTTGCCGGCCCAGCGACCTCTCGAATACCGGGGTCGCCGGTAAACTCGTTAGCTTCCCGAGAAAGGACCCGCTCTAACCCCCGTAGACGGCCTCCCCGGGCCGATTTGAGCGAGGTCCCGAATCGGATCCCCTCCGTATACGGCGTCGAGAGCGGCTCTACGTCCCGATCTCGACGGCCGCGATCAGTAGCCGCTATGCTCCCGCGCGGCGCGCGCGAGGACGAGCTCGTCCCTCAGTCGATCGACCTCGCGGCGCGCGGCGAGGTACTCTTCGAGTAACTCGCCGGCAACCTCCACGAGCTCGCGGTCTCGACGCGAGCGGCGCTTCGAGAGCGCGATCTTGATCTTCGCGATCCGTTCCTCGGTCACGATCCCCCCTCTCCCCCGTCCCCGTCGAGATCCCCCTCCCCCTCTTCGTCCGTCTTCCCCCAGCCGCAGATCACGGTCAGGATCTCGATCCCGAACGCGAGAACGATCGCGATCGCGATCAGTCGATAGATCATTCTTTGCTCCCCTCTCCCCCGGTCCCCCCTCCCCCCTCGGCCTCTTCGTCTCCGAGCCAGAACGCAATCGGTGCGAGCCGTAGCCGGCCCTCGATCCGCGTCAATCTCTGGTCGATCTGGTCGAGGATCCCCGTCGTCGCTCCCTTCCCGAAGACGATATAGCCGCCGTCCTCGATATCGTCGAGAGCGTTCACTCCGAAGAGCGCCGTCAGGATCAGCGCCAGAGCCTCACGGTCTGAGAGATCTTCCTCCGGCGTTTCGGGCGCCGTGAAGACAATCCGACGCGTCTCGTCGTCCTCGAAACCGTCGTCGACCTTCGGACACCAGTCCGGCCGCGCGATCGCGCGGTCGAAGATCTCCCGGCCGGCCGTCGCCGTTTCTCCGAGTCCGTAATGACACGCGAGACGAAAGAGCTCCCCCGCCGTCGTGCTCTCGATGCTCGATCGGGAGAATGGACAGATCACACACTCCCCCGGGAAGTCCTCGGCCCTCGGCTCTCGACTCATTCCCCGCTCCCCTTTCTCTCGAACGCCGGCCCCGCGACGACGTCCGCGAGGACGGCGATCTGTAAACATACGGCCCCGAGGTCGAGCGCTTCCTCGCGGATCTGGACGACGCTCCCGAGCTCCCCGCCCTTAGCTTCGAGCAGAGCGCGCGCGAGCTCTCCGAGCTCTTCCCCGGCGACGATGAAGAGCGTATCGCTCGTCTGTAGCCCCCATTTGTCGAGATTCCTCGCGGCCCTCGACTTGAGCTCGTCCCCTCGATCTCTCAGAGATCGGATCGTCCCCTGTGTAGGATTCATCCCTCGCCCCCTCCGATCTGACGCCGGATCCGACGCGCGATCCGGGCGCCCTTCCTGACGTAGTCCTCCATAGCCGCGAAACCCCCGTCGACCAGATGAGCCGCGATCCTGAGCGAGATCCCCCGCCGCCGTCGCCGCTCCCGCCGGATCAGGAAGCCGCCGCCGGCCCGGAGCCCGTCCCTTATCATAGCCTCCGGATACGGCTCGAATCCGACGAACTCGACCGCGAGCTCCGGGACGAGTAGCCGGACGAAGTCGGAGATCTCCCGGGTGCATAGCCGGCCGGCCATTTCTGCGAGCTCGGGAGAGACCCCGAGCGCGGCGAGGTCCTCGTCTCTGACGTCGAGGATCTCGACCTCTCCGAAGCGGATCCTCCGGTAGCGCTCTATGATCAGGCTCGCGATCCACTCGACCGCGGCCTCGGGAGTCGAGATCATCGTCGGCCCCCTCTCAGCGGGAGCGCCTTCGACGGGAAGAGCTCGCCGAGCCTGACGGCGGCCTGATACATACGATCCCCGATCAGCGCGAGCTCGCGCTCGCCGATCGAGCCCCTTTCGAGCGCCCTCGTCGCGCGATCTTCCTCGCGCTCGAAGACGGACCAGTAACCCGTCGAATGACCTCCGATCTCGGTCCACTCTCGGAGCGTGATCCCGAGGATGATCCGCGTCCAGCGGACCGCGCGGCCGGCGCGCCCGGGGACGAGCTCTCCGTCGAGTAGCTCTTCCCGGACGACCCTCAGATCCGGCCCCTTATTGAGCGCCGTCCTCAGAGCGTCCCGAAGGTCGTCGATCGACCGGAGCGGATCCGGGGTCCCGAGCACGGTCGCGGCGAGCTCCCGGCCGGCCCCGCGATCGGTATTGATCTTGAGTAGCTCGCCGACGTCGTCGAGCGTGAGCCCCGCGAGCCGGCGCCTGATCGTGAAGCGCTCTCCGTCTCTCATAGCGCGCCCTCTTTCTCGCGCCATATCGTGACGACGTCGCCGGCGCGCCCGATCCTATGACTTGCCCCGGACCGGACGCGGACTACTGGCTTCTCTTCCACGTCGCCGCCGCCGTCGAAGACGACTTCGAGCGTCCCCTCGAACGGCTCCAAAACGGGAAGCGAGCTCAGAGTCTTTCGACGCCACTCCGCGAAATAGTCCGGATCGACCTTTACGACCTCGTCTTGGATCAGTTTCACGAGCGAGAATAGAAGACGGCCGCCGTCTGCGAACGTGACGCCGGCCGACTTCGCGAACCTGATCGACATAACGGGATCTCGCCGCCCAGCGATCCCCCTCTTGACGATCACGACCTCGGCCGACGAGCGGCCTTTCTCCGTCTCGGGCATAGCGCCCCCCTTTCGCGGACCCCGGCTACGAGCTCGGCGTCGGGTCCAGTCGCCGAGCGCGGTCGCGCGCGGAAGCGCGCTAGATCGACCTCCCTTTATCGTATTGAATCGCCTTGACGACCTCTCTCTCGAAGTACTCCGGGAACCATTTCTCGGCGATCGCCTCGGCCGTCTTGAGCCAGTCGAGACGAGCGGCGAGTCGCCGGCCCCGGGTGAAGAAATAGACCGCGGACGGCTCGGACCCCGGGACTCGCTGAAAGATCCCGACCTCCGGGATCAGGAACGTATGAGTCGACGCGACGGCCGCGCGCGGCTTCCCGCTCTTCATAGGATCGAAGTTTAGCCGCTTCATTCGGAACTCGGTCGGGACCGGATCCTTGAACGTCGGACGCGCGGGTCCTCCGACGACCGGCTCCGCGACGAAGCGCGCGCCCGGGGTCGCCGGCTTCCGCTCCGCTCCCCTCTCGAAGAGGCTCATCAGTAGCCGCGGCTTCTCGTCGACGAAGACCTCCGCGTAAGCGCGGCCCTGTTTGACAGACGCAAACGGCTTGATCTTCGCTATGATCCGTCGGATAAACTCGGGCCGCCGGACGGTGAACTCGTCCTCGACCCGCTCTCTCTGGCGGGACTGGATTCGCTTCGCGGTCTGATTGATAGCGTTTACGGCGGCGTAGGCGAGACGTTTCTCTCCGTTGTGTAGTCGACGGATGAGAGTCGTCGAGTCGATCTTGACGTTGATCTGTAGACCGCCGGCGTCGTTCACGAGCTCGGCTCCCCTCCGTTCCCGGATTCTCTCCGGAGACGTTCGAGCTCTCTCCGGTGAGAGTAGATCGCGTCGAGGTCGAGCTTCCCCCGGGAGAGCTTGACGATCGCGCGCGCGCGATCCGGCCGCGGCGTCGTCCCTCCGGCGATCCAGTCGTAGATCGCCGTCTTCGTAACGCGGAGATCGGGATCGCTCGCGAGCGCTTTCGCGATCTGCGGGACCCCGATCTCGCGGACGACCTTCCCGAAACGAGTAGACCAGCGCGGCAAAGCGCGCCGGCAGTATCCGGATTGCGGCATCTGGCCGGCCCTCCGACAATCGTAGCGGGATCCACGTCGCCCGAGCTCTCGGGGACGGTGTATCACGGCGGCGGGATTTCTGTCAAGCGGGAACTAGGTCCGGGTCATATACCAGTCGATCATCCGGAGCGAGTACTTCCCGGAACAGACCGTATAGAGCTCGACGCGAAGCGAGTTATTCAGCCGGCCGAGACCCGAGTCCGCGATCTCGTCGGCTTCGAGATAGGTATAGCTCGTCCCGGTGATCCCCGTCTCCGTTCGGATCAGCGTATCGCTCTCCCCGTAGAACTTGAGCGTATACGTCGTCCCGTCCTCCGGCGAGCTCGTCTCTCCCGAATCGGCGTAGCCCCACTCCCCGAGCCGGTTTCGGTGACTCCAAGCGACGGTGAGCTCCCCGGAGATCGACGACGGATAGCTCGCGGTGTTGAAGAGGACTGCGGTCGGACAGTACGCGAGCCCTCGGCGCGGATTCGTGAGAGCGGAGACGCTCACGCTCGGGCAGAGGTCGAGATCATAGCCGCCGGCGTTATTGAACGGCTGAAACTTGATCGAGGTCGAGCCCGAGTCCTCGATATTGACGATCCCCGAAGCGGCGCTCGCGATCCAGATCCTCGTCCCGGACGCGAACGAGGTCGGCGCCGTATCGAGGACCCCGCGCGCGAGGTCGGAGAGTGTGAGCGTTTCGAGGACGTCGTCGTAGACCGCCGTCTTGAACGCGATAAACTCTTCGAGCGACGCCTGATCCGGGCTCGTCCCCCCTTCGAGCCAAGCGACGTTATAGCCGGCGTCGAAGTTAGCGTCGTTCACGCTCTGGACGAGATCGCAGTCCGGGCCGGCGTCGATCACGATCGAGGTCGAGCTCTCGGAGATCGCCGCGTTGAGCTCCCCGGACGGCGTCAGCCAGTCGAAGCGGGTCGAGTCGTCGTCGACCCAAGCATTGAAGCCTTTCGTAATCCCGTCTTCGTTTCGGGCCGCGACGACCATAGCTTGCTGAGACCCCTCCGGCGTCTGCGTTAGCTTGACGGCCTCGTAAGGCGCGGTCGTCGCCGCTTGATCGGTGAGCATTTCGACGGCCCCCGCGGGATCGACCCACTCGGACCCGTCCGGCGGCGAGTACGCGGTCCAGTCGACGGCGAACTGGTCCTCGATCGCCTCGATCTCGATCTTCCCCGATATGAGCTCGCCCTTCCCGATCGTCGTCACGCGGCAGACCATCCCGGAGATCCCGAGGTCCGGCCAGTTGAGGACGAACGCGGACCCGGGCCGGAGATCCCAGCCGCTCCGGTCGCATACAAGCGAGAGATTCGCGAGCGGATACGAGAGCCCCGCGAGCGCCTTCGAGCACGCCTTCGACGCGTTCGTCTCGTGAGAGAATCCCTTGAGGGAGAGCGTGACCGTCGAGACCTCCCCGCCGGCCGACTCGATCGCGGCCTGATTCTGAGCGATAACGGTCTTCGTCTGGTAGCCCTCGCGCCGATTCGTATACTGGACGCGAACCTCGTTCTTGATCTCGTTCCACGCTCCGCGCGAGTAGCTCGTGACGGTACAGTTATCCTCGTCGAAGATCGGGAGCTCTTCCTCGACGTAGTCGAATCGAACTAGGTCGAGCGTCAAGAGCCCTGTAGCCGGCTCGACGTAGATAACGCCGTCGATATGACGAAGGATATCGAGGACGACGTCCTTAGCCGCGGCCGGCTTGTCGAGGATCATCGAGAGACCGAGCTCTTCCTCCGCGAGCGTCGTCCCGACCGCGCGAAACGAGTCGACGTCGATCTGGCCGACGGGGATCCCGAGCCCGTTCCGTCCCGGGGACGTGACGAGCAGATCGTAGATCATGCAAGCGGGATTCGCGTCGTGACCGATCCGCTCGTATCCGAGCGGGAGCGAGAGTCCGTTAGGACAGCGCCGGATCTCGAAGCCGACGTCTTTCAAGTACGGCGACGTCCCCCAATAGAAGCCGGTCGAGGTCGAGTTTTTATTCAGCCGGAAGACCGCGTGACAGATCCCCTTCTGCGGCGGGTGCGGGTATCCGGGCATCTTGATATTGAGGTAGTCGTCCTCCGGCTGAGTCTCCGACCCGCGATATACGAGGACGTCCCCCCACAAGCCGCCCTCTTCGTCGTCGCCGCCGTAGAGCTCGTAAGCCTCGACGTCGATCTCGTCGAAGTCCGGGTCGCTCGTATACACGACCTGACCTTCGTCCTGCTGACCCCACGCTCCCCGGAACGGTACACACTCGCCATCTGACCAGAGCGCGAGCGCCTGATCTATCTCCCCTGAGCAGAGAACGCAATCCATCCCGAGATAGTACTGATAGCCCTTCGTGATAGTCTCGGACGTGAAGATCCCGGTCGAGACCTCTTCCTCGATCGGGACGACTTTCAGATTCCCGTACCAAACGACCATCGGCCCCGACACGAGGACCGTCCCCCAAACGATCGGGATCACGCGGCCGTCCCCGACGGTCGGGACCTTGAAATCAGAGAGTCCCGCCGGCTCCGGCGAGTCGATCTTCGGCTTCGGCTTGATCAGATCGTAGACGAGCGTCAGCCCGATCTGGATCAAGAGCATGACCCACCACGCGACCATGATCTAACCCCACAGGTGAACGTCTTTCGGCGTGTCCATCCGGGACCGGAAGGGATTCTTTCCCGGGATCCATTTCCAGCCGAGGAAGTTATCTTGATTCGAGAACTTGTCGTTGCAGGAGTTGTATCTGTGCGAGCATCCCCAGTACGCGTAGCACTCGTCGAGCGACGCGAGCTCTCCGGTCGGGAACGGCGATAGTAGCGTGATCGTATCCCCGACGTGATCGGCGATAAACCGCATTTCGCCGGCGGCGTTCTCTAGCCGGCCGCCGTTGAACCAGCCATCGGCCCGGAGCGCGAAGTCGTTCGACGTGATCGTCCTCCCGTCGACGGTCGTTATCGTGACCGAGTCGCGGCACGAGCTCGGATTCGCCCCACATTCCGACGAGTAGAGGACGAGATTGCACGGCTCTTGCATCTGTAGAGTCGGGACGTTCCGAGCGAGCGTCCGCGCGACCGAGGTCGCCGTGAGCTTCGCCTCCGATCCCGAGAATCGCGCCTCGGTGATCTTCCCGGTGAAGACCGTTAGCGTATTCGTCTCGTCGTCCCGGTGAGCTCGGTACTGAGTGAACCAGACCGGGGACGACGGGACCTCGCCTATGAAGAGCTCCGCGATCGGATTCGTCCGCGGGACGGTGATCTCGATCTGGTCGCCGGAGTCTTCCTTCGACTGCTTGAGCGCCGTCCGGACGAGCGGCTCGGGAGTGAAGGTCCCGATCGGGAGCGTGATCTCCCGGTCGGCCGACGTGTAGAGCCAGACCGTCTCGCCGGAGACGAAGCGGAACCCCTCGACCGGCTGACCGCCGTATCTCGACTCTTCGCGCTCTTCGTAGGTCGCCATTTCGGAGCTCTCCCGGGTCCTCGAAGGACCCGCCGGATCCCGCCGAAAACGGCCTCGATAGAGCCGCTCTCGCGGGACTTTATAGCCGTCCGAGACTTCGGGGTCGCCGGACGTGAAAAACGTCGCTCAGAAGCGAAATCGGGCTCTAAACGCTGATATCCGGCCTCCCGCGGCCCGTTATGACGCCGTCGTCGGCGCTTCGAGCGGGAGCTCGCGGATCTGGATCTCGGCCTCCGCGTGATCGGTATCCGGATACGAGATCCGGACCTGATCCGATTCGAGCCGGCAGAACTTGAGGAACGAAATCACGGTCGCGTCCGCGTCGTAGTCCGTCGTCGCGCCCGGGGTGATCGTGAGGCTCTCGGTCGTCCCGTTCCCGGGGTCGTCGGCGTCCTCGATCAGATGATAGCTCATCCCGCCGGGGATCCCCTCGGTCCAGAGCGCGATATGACGCCGCGCGCCGGTCGTCCCGAGCATCTGCTGAGTATAGCGGACCCACTCGATCGTCGCGATCGTCGCCGACGTGAGTAGATCCTCCGCGAGCGCGAGGTCGAACTGATACGTCGGGAGCCAGAACGGGACCGCTCGGCCCTTTCGGGCTTCGAGGAAGGTCCTCATCGTCGCGATCTCCGCGCGGCCGAACGCGGTCCAGACGAACGTCCGCGTCCCCGCCGGCGCGACGGTGATCTCGTCCGCGAGCCGCTTCCCCGTCTCCGGGTCGAGTAGCGCGAAATCGCGATCGAGCCGGTCCTCGACCGGCCCCTTGCGATTGAAGTCGAGCTCTAGGACGTCGTATCCGAGATAGGTCACGGCGTATATCCGTCGACGGTCCAGCGGAGCGACTGCGAGATCTTCGCCAGATCTTCCCAAGCCAGAGCCTCGCTCGTCGATAGCCGGCCGACGACCATCGGGAGCGCCGCGGTCCCCGCGGCCCAAGCGAAGCGGAATCCACTCGTCACGACCAGATGATCGGCCTCGACGGAGTCGATCGTGAGTACTTCCCAAGTGTACGGATCGGTCCAAAGCATCACGAGACCGCCCTCGACGAACGGGATCGAGGTCGGATCGAGATAGACCTCCGTATCGTCGACCGAGACGGCGGCCGTCGTCGGCGTCTGAAACTGCCAGCGCCCGACGCCGTAGGCGCGCGGCTGATTCCCGAAGAGGATCGCGGCGGCCATCTGAGCGTCGCGGCGATCTTCGAGGAAGACGGAGTAGCCGATCGCGCCGATCGGGACGGCCCTTAGCTGGACCCGTTGCTCCATTCCCGACCTCGACCGGAGAACGTCCGTCAGATAGCCGAAGTCCTCGTCGACCGCAGTCGCCATATTCGGCGGGAACGGGAACGGGATCAGCCGGAAGCCGACGATCGCGAGCCCCGTCCCCTCGGTCGCGATCCCGAGGAACTCGAAGGTAACGAGGTTGTCGATCTGCGGGTCGCCCTCCGCGGAGACCGTGACCTCGAAGATCTGCGAGTCGCTCGCCGGGAACTCGGCCGGGACGCCTAGATGATCAGTAACGGAGATCCCCGCCGGCCCCGTGACGACGATATCGTCGAGGACCTTCGCGCGGTCGAGAAACGCGTTCCAGACCTCGACGTCGATCACTTGCTCAGAGACGACGGACCCGAGATCACGCTCGCGCGGGAAGATATGGATCCGATCGAACCAGACCGAGCGATACAGGCGCCCGGGGATCCCGAGCATATCGAGAGCATCGGGACGAGGATCCGCGAGGTCGTCCCGGGCGCCGGCGTAGGTCAGAGTCCGGACGGCGCCGGCATCGTCGGACGGATCCGGAAGCGCGGCCCCATCGAGATCGGCGACGCCGACCTCCGGAAGCGAGAGCCACGACCCCCCCGAATAGCCCGAAGCCACGTCACGCCCCCTTGTAGACGGCGAAATGCGGGAAGAGCATATAGTTAGTCCCGCCGATCGCGTAGACGTCGCCGGCGGCGTAGCCGTGACCGACGGCCTCGGTCCAGTAGATCGACGGGACGTAACCGATCGGAGCCCAGCGGCCGCCGGGGTCCGTCAAGACGTAGAGCGGCATCGGGAGCAGAAGCGCGCCGGCGTAGGCGCTTTGATGAGTCCGGTCGAGGATATGGATATAGCCCGGATACTCTTCCTCGTCGAGCGTCCCGTCCGTATTCGGATTCAGGTTCAGCGCGCACCGCATAAAGCGACCAGTCCCGCCGAAGTTAGCCGTCTCGATCCTCCCGTTATGGATCCAGCGCGCCGAGTACGTCGTCGAGTCGACCCGGACGTACGCGTTCGGCTGTACGTAGTTAGTCGTCCCGGAATATGAGCGGTGACGGTTGCCGTGCGACGTCGGCGGGAGCGCGGAGACCTCCGTCCCGTAGCCGTCCGCGTCGGGATTCGCGCCGTCGTGAGTATTGTAACTCGCGCAAGCGGACCCGAAGAAATACCAGAAATCCTCGGACTGGCCGGCCTCCGAGAGATCGGGACCGAAGCCGAAATGACAGAAGATCCCCGGGGTCCGCTCGACGACGACGACGACGTTATCGTTCCCGTCGTCGAAGAAATGGTAGGCGGCGACGGCGCCCGAAGGAAGGTTGACCCCGCATCCGACCGAGTAGCCGTCCGGCGGGTGTATCGGAGCGCCGGCTTGCTCGTACCACTCCGCGGATCCCGAGTAGCCGGTCCCGAGATAGAGTCCGATCCCGTAGCCGCCGTCCCCGTAGTCGCGATAGAGCAGATCCGGATCGTCGTCCCGGATCCAGATCCGCTCGTTCATAGCGGCGCGGAAGTTAGCGTAGACGCTCCCCTTGTGCAAGTGAGCGCGCCATCCCGACCCGTCCGACGCTGACGAGTCGATCGTCCATCCCTGACCCGAGAGCCACGAGACGAGCGTCGTCAAGAGGTTAGTCGGGGACGAAGAGATCCCGGTCGTATAAGCCGCGGCCATAGTCGGCCCCCCTAGTCGAGCGCGATCGCGAGGAAGTCGTCGCGATCCGTCCGGAAGACGTTATGAAATGCGATCCAGTCGTAGACGTAGTCGGGATCCGCGATCGTCGTCTCGGCCGTGAGCCCCTGACCCGTAACGACCCGGACGCCGCGGAGCTCGCCGATCGTATTCGGGGTCCCCGTGTTGAGAATCGCCTCGAAGGTCGTATAGCTCCCGTCGAGGTTCGTATCGAGCAGAGAGAGACCACAGCATACCGGCCAGATGAAACGCTTGTAACTCTGCGGATAAGGCTCGGAGTCGTTCTCGCGGCCCCGGAAGCCGAGCCACGTCCCGGACCAGTCGCGCGCTCTCATCTGATGATCGTTCGGGTCGCCCTCCGTTCCGACTCCCGGGTCGGCGTGAGTCAGCGCGCTATGCTCCGTCGAGCTATTCGACCAGCGATAGCTCGTATCGTTCCACGCCGGCGGGTCCCCGAGCGCGAGCGACCCTCCGACCGCGAGCGGATACGGCCATTGATCCGGCGAGAAATACGCGTCGAGGAAGCCGAGGTAGGCGATCTCGTATTGAGTATTGAGCTTCGCGACTATGATCGCGCGCCGGCCGTCGACGACGAACCAGTACGGGATCGTCGAATCCCAAAGCGGAATATAGAGCTCCCCGTGATAGCCGGCTTGCTGATAGAACTCCGAGCTCGCCGAGTATGAGTCGAAGCCGCAGATCTCCCAATCGTAGTAGTCCGCGTCCGCGCGCTCGAAGAGGTGAATCCCGACGGTGATCTCGGAGTCGCCGTCGTTCCCGGGCGCCTCGAAGATCGCGCCGGCGAAAGCGGCGTCGATCCCGGTCGACCTCCGGAGCCGGACGGATCCGATCCGGATATAGGACCCGGACCCCGTTTCGGTGATGTGAAGACGGTACTTCGTCGCCGAGACCGGAGAGCCGACCTCGAAGGACCGGACCTCGTTCGCGATCCAGCCGGTCTGATCGCTCTCCGTATCGAGCGTCGACCACGCCGAGCCGGTCCAGTAGTCGAACGTCCACGCCTTCGGCTGATAGGTGAGCGTCCCGTTGTGGATCGCGGTTATCTCGTAGTCTGTGATCGTCTCGGCCTCGACGAACGTAAACTCGATATCAACCGGGAACGAGACGACCGCCGTAAAGTACTCTTTCCCGGTGTCCGCGATCTTCCCGTCGACGAGATTCTGAGCGGCCGTCGCGCCGGTATTCCCCTCCGACGCTAGAACGGTACAGCCGCGAGAGATCCGTTGAGCGGTCCATTTCGGCGCCGTCGAGATCGTGAACTCGTCCCCGGAGACGAACGCCGTCCCGCCGGCCGTGATCGTGAACTCGATCTCGTCCTCCGCGTACGGGGTCCCGACCGTCGCCGCCGGAAGAGAGCCGGTCACGCTCCCGGTAACGGTGAAGTTAGTCGCTGACGTAGCGGTGATCGTGAACGTCTCCGCGACCGAGTCGGCGCCGCCGCCGTAGTCCGTAAAGGTCCCGTCGCCGGTCCCGGAGTACTGCAAGCCGAACGCCGACCCCTTGAGCGTGACGTAGTCGGCGAACTTGTCGAATAGGTCGTTATAGTCTGTAGCCGTTCCGCTAGTCCACATGATCAGATCCCCAGCGCCGAGCGGAACGCCCGACGATTAGCCGAGACGGTCTCGATTAGGACTCTCTGACCCGCCGGCGTCGAGATCTCCCGAGCGACGAGCCCCTCTTCGAGCCCGAGCTCGACGCGTCCCTCGACCGTCGAGGTAGTAGCCGCGGCCGCGACGAGACCTCCGTCGGCGTATCGCGGCGTCGACATAGATCTAACCGGCGACGGAGCCGCGAGGACCCGGGCGCCGCGGGTATTCAGATCCCGCAAGTGATCGAGGACCCCGGGCTCCGCGACGACCTTCGCGCGCGTGACGAACTCGCCCGTCGAAAGCCGCGCGAGGATCGAGTCGGACGTCCCGGTCCCCGGACCCCGGAGCAGACCTCCGGCCGCGGCCGCCGGCGGCCCTATGAAGTCCCCGCCGACCTCGCCGCCGCCGGCGAAGGATCCGGAGATCCATTTGATCGCCTGATTCGCGAGCCACTCGGCGGCCATCCTCCGGAGCGACTGGATCACGCTCGCGGCGAGATTCCGGAACGCGTCCCCGAGTCCCTCGGCGCCCTGCATCCCGGTATCGAAGAAATCGGCGAGCGCGCTCTGAGTCGAGTCGATCGCGGTCGTCCGGAACTGCGTCCAGATGTTCGTCGAGCTCTCGATCCCGTAGGCGATCGCGTCGATCGACGCGGCGAAATCCTGCGCTTGCTGGATCTTCTCGGGATCCCCGGTAGCCTCGGCCGCGGCGAGCATAGCCTCGGCGAGAGCGTAGAGCGTCGAGAGCCGGCCCTGCTCGATCGCGAGTAGCTGAGTCTCTTTCTCGATCTGCGAGATCAGACCGGCGCTCGCCTGAGCTTCGATCTCCGAGCGGACGTTCCCGAGATCGGTCAGCGCGTCCTCCGCGGCCTGACTCGCTTCCTCGAAGTCAATCTCGGCCGTGAGCGCCGTCCGGAGCTTCTCGATAAAGGCGAGCCGCTCTTCCTCCGAGAGCCCCCGCTTCCGCGCGAGCTCGTCGGCGACGCGGATCTCTTCCTCGATCCCGAGGCGCGCGGCCTCGTGGCGCCGGCCGGCGAGCTCTAGGACCCGGGCTTCGAGCGCGATCCACTCTTCCCCGAGGTCCCGGACGGCGTCGATCTCTTCCTGAGTGAGCGCCGCCATCGTCTCGCCGTGTTTGATCTCGGCCTGTGCTCGCTGAGTCGCGATCTTCGCGCGCTCTTTCTCCGCGGCCGTCGGATCCGTGTAGTCCGCGAGCGCGTCCTCTTTCGCCTGTAGCTTCGCGAGCTCTTCCTCGTAGGCTTCCGTCGCGATCGTCTTCCGATCGGCGTAGTACTCTGCGAGCGACTGCAAGCCGGCTTCGAGCTCGCGCTTCTCTTCCTTGACCTTCGTCGCGGCCTTCGTCTTGACGAGCGCGATCTCCCGGTCGAGTGAGGACTGTAGCGCCATAGCGCGCCGGCCGGCGAGCTCGGCCATCTGAGCGGCCTCGTCCCCGCCGCCGGCCGTCCCCCCGGAGACCTGAGTCCCCTCCGGCGCCGGCGCGACCTGAGTCATATTCTCCCAGCGGCCGGCGATCCGCTCCGAGAGCGCCTGATTCTCGCGGTCCCACCAGCGATTGAACGTCTCAGCCTCGCGCTTGACGCCGTCGAAGTCGCCGCGGAGCGCCATTCCGAGCCGCTTCGAGTAGCTGATCAGCGTCGTGACGAGCGCGCCGAGGTTCGTCCCGACGAAGTCGAACGCGGTCGCGACGGCCCCGACGACGAACTTCAACGCGAGCCCGACGCCCTGACCGAAGTCCCGGAACGCGGTCGTCGTCTGGCCGACGTCCCCCGAGAGCGTTTGGAGCATCTGCGAGAGCTCGGGTCCAAAGCCGGCCATGAAGTTTATCCCCATAGCCTCGGACTGCATCTTGAGGATCTCGACGTCGTCCTTTATCTGCTCCGACGCCGCGGCGAGGTCGTGGTCGATCAGAACGCCGAGCTCTTCCGCGCGCGCGATCACGTTCGCGAGCCCCTCGTCCGCGAGCGCCGCCATCGTGGGCATGAGTTGAGCGCCCGAGCGCCCGAAGAGCCCGATCGCGACGCGGTTTCTCGTTAGCTGGTCTTCGAGGTCGAAGAGGCGCTTAGATATGAGCTCGAAGGTCTCGACGGAGTCCTTCCCCTTGAAGTCGGAGAGCTCCAAGCCGAGATCTTTCAGGAATCCGACCGCCGTCGGGATTCCCGCCGCCGCGTCGCCGATGTTCTTATTCATCCGAATAAGAGCCGAGCCGACCTGATTCAGATCGGCGTCCGACGTCCGCGCGACGAGCGAGAGCGCGGATAGATGCTCCGTAGTCGCTCCGACCTTCGCGCCTAGCTTGTTGATCTGATCGGCGGCCTCGATAGCGCCGCCGATCATACGCTTGAACGTGACGAAGCCGACGGCGATCCCGAGACCGCCGAGTAGCCCCTTCGTCGAGCCGAGAACGCTATTCAGACCTCCGAAGCCTCGCTTGCTCTTCGCCGCGGTCTTCGTGCTCTCAGACTGGATCTTCTTTAGCGCCTGTACGACCTCGGCGACGCCTTCGGCTGAGAGTCGTACTCGTACGTCAGGCTTCGGCATCGTCTACGACCCGCCCTTTCAGGATCTCCGGGAGCGGCGGCGGCCGGCCCCGTTGCGAGCGTTTCATATGCGGCGCGACGACGGAGTAGCAGAGGATCCGGTGACGGTAGTCCTCGGCGGCTTGCTCGCGCGCGATTGTCCGATAGTGGTCGAGCATCGCGCGGACCGGCCAGTCGAGGATCGCTTCGGCTTTCTCGTGATCTCCCGGCGCGAGCTCTAGGACGATTCCGGTCCAGACCCCGTATCGGTCGGAGACGGGGAGAGCTCTTCGTCGCTTGTGTCGTTTTCGGGGATCGGGTCGACTGAGGACGTCTCGGTAGTCCACAATGAGCCGATCCCGCTCCCGAAAAAATGGATCAAGAGCGTAAGGATCAGCGCGCGGATCTGAGCTTTGTCCTTCGGGGTCGAGAGGGACCCGAGGAACGCCGCCGTCTCGTCCGCGACCTCCGGGGTCCATTTCGACGGAACGGTCCCGGGCTTCTGAAACGGTAGCCGGCGCGATCTGATCGCCGGCGGGACGAGTAGAAGTCCGAGGATCTTCAAGACGGCGTCGTTCTCGACGAGAGCGCCGAGGATCCTCTCGGCGAAGTCCTCCGGGGATTCCCCGGCGCCCATCGTCAGCCCGTCCAGTCCAGCCTCGCGCGTGAGCGCGAGAAACGCGAGATCTTGCTTGACGGTCATTTCCTGCACGGTCAGGAAGCGACGACCGCCGAGCTCGTAGAAACGCTCGGCGCCTATCAAGCGACCTTGATCGCGCGGAAGTGAGGCTCCGTCGGATGATTCGTAGCGTCGGACTCGACCTTCCCCGTGAGAGCCCACTCCGCGTAATCGTCTCCGATGAAGCCGATCGCGCCGTCCGATCCGACGCTCGCGCGCCAGACCTCGATCGTGTACTGCGGTCCCGCGGTCGGATCCCCGACGAAGCGGATATAGCACTTGATCGAGGTCTGATTCATACCGCGGACGCGATCGAGCGCGATCGTCCCGTAGTCGTAGTCGACCTCGATATCGGTATCGTCCGCGATACCGCCGCCCTCGACGATGTAGATCCGGCCCTCCGTCGCGTCGACGATATAGTCCGTCGTGACGGTGTACGGCGTCCCGCCGCCGTCCGGCTCGACGACGACGTTCGAGACGTCCCGGTACGTGAGCGGATAGTAGCGGCCCTGCTGGACGCTCGCGATATCCTCCGCGGCGACGGAGCTCCCGGTCTGCGAGAGCGTCGCCGTATCGCCGTAGAGCGCGCGCGCGAGGTTCTCAGGATCGAACTCGTCCCCGACGATCCGGAGATCGAGCATCGTCCGGATCACGTTCGAGGTCAGAAGCGGCGCCCCCGACGTCGCGCTCGAATACTTCTCGATCTCTTCCTTCGAGGGAGTGATCTCGAAGGCTGACACGTTCCCGACGAAGACCTCTCCGGTCCTCGCGTTCGAGGAATCGAGACGGTCGATATAGACCTTCCCCTTCCCGAGTAGAACATTGTCAGCGTTGACGGTCGTTCCCGGCATAGCCTAGCCCTCTCTTTCTCGGGCGCCGACTAGGTCAGCGCCTCGACGTCCCCTCTCTTCGTCTGGTAGTAGAAGCGGAACGTCAGACCCGCTCGGACGAACGAGTAAGACGCTCTCTCGTACTCGAAGATCAGCCCGACCTCGTCCGGCTCTTCCTCGGAGCAGATCCCCCGCGGATAGCTCGCGGTGACGACCCGACCGATCGCGCTCATAGCGTCCGCGATCCAGATCAGGAACGGGTCCGCGTCCGCGTCCGGCGCCGTACTCGCGCCGGCTACGGCTTTCACGAGGACCTCGAAACGGACGTCGAGCGTCCTCCGGACGACGGGACCCCGCGACGAGCGCCCGGATCCTCCGGGGTGCATAGCCGCCGGCGTCTCGAAGACCTGATAGAACGAGATAACGGGGAGTTGACTCGCTCCCGGGGACTCGACCCGGGTCCGGACCGGGAGCGGAACGCCGGCCGGCCGGCTGTAGGTCGTGACGTGCTCTTCGACCGCGGTCATAATCTGCTCGCGGATCGACGCCATTATTCGGCCCTCGTGAGCGAGACGCGTTCCATAGCTCCGTCCCCGTATCTCAGGATCCCGCGGACCTCGTAAGAGGTCCCCGTCGTCGAGCCTGACTCCCGGATCTCGACCGTCGATCCGGATTCGAGCCCGGAGAGACTGTCCGCTTGAATGTGAACGGCCTCGCCGTCCGCGATCAGCGTCGGCGCCTCGCCGTCGAAGAACTGGACCGCCGCGCGGTCGTAGATCCCCGTCGTGACGAGCGCGCCGAATATGACCTCGACGGCGCCGCCGGCGTCGTCGAGATCCGCGAGCATAGCCGCGATATCAGCCTCTCCGAGAAATCCGGGCATCGTCCTAGACCGTCTTCTTGATTCCGTAGAACGCCGCCGAGCAGGTGAAGCTGGGCGTCGTCCCCGTGACCTCCGCGGCCGCGCGGATGTACTGCGCGGCGGCGCTGACGTTGATCAGAATCGCCTGTATCGACCCGCCGGCCGTGTCGTCGATCTGAGTGAACGTCGCGCCGGAGATATCCGTATAGGTCGAGTCGTCCGTCGACTCTTCGACGTGTACGTCCAGCGTCGGATCCGTTCCGGTCCCCGCGGCCGAGTGAAGGATCACGACCGCCTCCCCCTCGTACGCGGTGACGTCGATCCCGGTCCCGTCCGTATCCTCGGTGACGGCGGCCGGATTCAGGAGCTCGACAGCCGTCCCGAATACGAGCGCGTTCTGAAGATTCGACAAGGTAGTACCTCCGTTCTCGCGCGATCTACTTCGACCGCGGCTTCCCCTTCGTTGACTTCCTCTTCCTCGGCTTCCGGACCGGCTTCGGCTTCGGATCTCGGTCCTCCGCTTCCGGATCCCGGACCTCGATCTCCCCGGGAGCCGTAACCTCGGGCTCCCGGGGAGCGTCAGCCGACCCGCGAGCGCTCTCGGCCTCGGCCGGCGAGATCTCGACGATATGACCGACCGCGACTTTCGACTTCGCCTCGGCCGGCGTCAGATCTCCCGGGACCGTGAGGACGTCCCCGGGCGCCACGTCGCCGCGGCTTCCCCCGAGACAATGTCCCCTTATGACCTTGAACGCGCGAGTCTTCTCGATCATCTGTAGATCCCTTCGTTCGAGCTCGGTCGACTACGCGATCTTCGCGCCGGTCCCCTTGACGAACGCCTCCGGGTGACGGATCCCGACGTCGGCCATCGAGTACGACGTGATCACGATCTGGCCGTAGCCGGCGCGCGTCTTGTCGTCGAGGACGAGCTCAAGATCGTTCCCCCACACTCCGAGGACGAGCTCGTTCCAGTTGCCGAAGATCAGACCGTGCTCGTCGGAGCCGGATCCGAGGACCTTCGAGACCTGAGTCGTGGCGCCGGCGCGGTAGCCGTCGAGCTCGCCGTCCGCGATCGGACCCGACCACAGAAAGACCGGATGCCCGGAGACGACGACCGTCCTCCGGAGCTTCGCGGCCATGAGCGGGGTCGTCATCCAGCGGAGCGCGCCGTAGTCGGCGTCCGCGTCCGCGACGAGTCCGACCATCGTTCCGACGTCGTCGATATCCGGGACGCCGCCGACCGCGTGACTCTGGACGTTCGCCGCGGAGTAGATCCCGACCGGCGACTTCGCCGTCCCGGTCCCGTGAATCGCCGCGAGATCGAACGCCTTCGCGTGACCCAGCGCGAGCTCGTTCGTCAGATCGGCCTCGACGTCGATCGAGGACTGGACGACAAGCTGACGCGGATACTGGATCTGACCGATGAGCGTCTTCGGCGAGAGCGTAGTCGCGCCGTAGCTCGGCTCGCTCTGCGTGACGGAGCTCGCGGGATTCTCTTCCATCCAGTAGACCGTCGGAGCGCCGGTCTTCTTGACGAACTCGACGTTGCCGACGAGTCCCGGATAGAAGCGCGCGCCGAACTCCAGTACGCGCGTCTTCGACCTCAGAAGGTCGATCATATCGAGCTTCTGAGTATCGACGAGGACGGCGCCGCCGGCGGCCTCGCCGGTCCCGAGCGTCCTCATCCCGTCGGCCTCGGTCTGACGGATCCTCCACGGTACGAGGATCCCGCCGTTGCTCGCCTTCGCTCCGTTCGCGCGGAGCTCCGCGGCGACCTCTCCCTCGACGCCGTCGAGTCGCTCCCCGGTCGAGAGCTTCGAGATCGCGCGGGTGTAGGAGTAGCGCTCGCGGTCCTTCGCCGGCATCTCTCGGAGCAGATGCTCGCTCGCGGGAGCGGCCGGTCCCTCGGTCCTGATGTCGTCGAGGATCATCCTCCGGACCTCGTCCGGCGTCTTCCCCTCGCGGAGATACTGCGCGACGCGATCGCCGCGGCCGTGAGCCTCGCAGACCTCCGAGATCTCGACGGCCTCCGCGCGGTGATCACGCTCGGGCGCCGCCGGCGTCTCGACCTTGACCTTCCTCTCTTCTCCGTCCATTCCTTCCTCCCTCTCGGATACGGCCGGATCGTCGTCCGCGCGGTGATCCGCGACGGTGAACTCGGCCAGATCGTCGGCGGCTACGCTTCTTATCGCTTCGATCCCCGCCGCGCGCCCGATCCCGACGGACGGATCCGCGGGAACGGGAACGAGTGAAACTTCGAGCGGCGCCCACGACGCGCGATACGTCGGGACCCCTTCCTCGTCCGTCTCGATCAGCGTCAGCCCGAGGATCCGGTAGCCGACGGAGATCGTCTTCAAGTGACCCTCGTCGACGAGCGTCTTCTGGTCCTTCGCGAGACGTATCGACGAGAATCCGAGCATCCCTCGGAGCCGGCGCGCGATCGAGTCGAGCCGGATCCCGGTCACGCTCCCGATCTGGTCGCGGCTCTGATGATTCTTGAGAGCCGGCAGACCGTCAGCGGCCCGTCCGAGGTCGACGTCCTCGGGCTCGTGACTGAGGACCTCGTAGTAGGCGCCGTCCCACGAGTAGCGCTTGACGGGGAGCTCGGACGAGATCGAGATCGGATACAGCGACCCGACCTCTCCGTCCGCGCGCTCTTCGTCGACCCGGGCGCCGACGTCAACCTCGAACTCCCGCGTCTGCTCCCGCGGGATCCGAACCTTTCTCATCCGTTCGTCCATAGACTCGACTCCCTGATCGCGCCGCGTTCGGCAGTCCTCGACTGCTAGGTCGACGTCAATATCGCCGAAAACCCGGGCTCGCGTCGAGTCAAGTCTAACTTGACTGGACAAGCGGCGGCTCTCCGGCGTAGCTTGTCCCGTATGGATACCTCAGATCTGACAGCGCTTCCGGAGTCGTTCTCAGCGGGGACGACCGTCACGTACTCGAAGACCTTCGCCGACTATCCCGCGAGTGAATGGACCTTGACGCTCTATCTCGCCGGCGCGAAGGTCCTCGCGATCGAAGCGGTCGCGGACGAGGATACGTTCGACGTCACGATCCCCGCGAGCGCGACCGAGCTCTCGGCGGGATTCGCGGCCGGTGTTTATCGCTGGGAAGAGCGCGTAACGAAGGACGACGAAGTCTACGTCGTCGCGACCGGCTCCGTAACGATCAAGGACAATCTCGCCGAAGCGACCGACGGGAGCTTGCAGTCGTACCTTGAGCGCGCCGTCGTCGCCCTCCGAGCTCACGTCGAGGGCCGGCTGACCGCCGGGATGCAGTCGTACTCGATCGCCGGCCGAGCCGTCTCGAAGATCCCGGTCTCCGAAGCCGTAGATCTGCTCGGGAAGTTTGAGGCTCGGCTCGCGCGGCTCCGGCATCCTGACCGGATATCGCGGCCCGGAGTGATCTCGTTCGTGAAACCGGGGACGAACCAATGACCAGAGCTCCGCTTCATCGTCGGATCGGACTAGCGTTCCGGCTCGCGGCGCGCGCCGTCCGCGGGACCGGGAAGCGAAACGCGTACTCGGGCGCCGCCGTCAATCGTCTATTGCTCGACTGGATCGCGTCCGCGCGGTCGGCCGACGAAGAGATCCGCGGGGATCTCCGGCTACTCAGAGCTCGCGCTCGCGAGCTCGCGCGAAATAACACGTACGCGAAGCGCTATCTCCGGCTACTCGGCGCGAACGTGATCGGCTACGCGGGAATCAAGCTACAGGCGATCGTCCGGGAGCTCGGGTCCGACGATCTCGACGTCGAGACGAACCGCGAGATCGAGCGCGCTTGGCGGGAGTGGGCCGAAGGTCCCGTCACGGTCGACGGGAAGCTATCCCTCCGGCGTTTCGAGGAAGTGATCCTCCGGACGCTCGCGGTCGACGGCGAGGCTTTCGTCCGGATCTGGCGCGGCTCCGACGTGAACCGCTTCGGGCTCGCGCTCCAAGCGATCGACGCCGACCTGATCGACGAGAGGCTCAATAGGTCACTCGCCCCGGGTGTGAACGAGATCAGGCTCGGCGTCGAGGTCGACAAGGTCGGCCGGCCGCTCGCCTATCACGTCTACGATAAACCGCTCTCAGTCGCGGCGACGACCTACCGCGAGCGCTTCCGCGTCCCCGCCGGCGACGTGATCCATCTATACGTCCCCGATCGCGTGAACCAGACCCGCGGCGTGACGTGGCTCCACTCGGTTATGATCCCGGTCCATATGCTCGACGGCTACGAAGAGAGCGAGGCGATCGCGTCCCGGGTCGCGTCGGCGAAGATGGGCTTTTTCGTTCGGACCCAGCCGGAGATCGGCGGCGGCCTGAGCATGGTCGGCGACGACGACGAAGGCGAGACGAAGCCGGTCTCGCTCGAAGCCTCGCCGGGATCGTTCGAGGTCCTCGACGACGGCCTCGACTTCAAGGCTTGGGATCCCGCTCATCCGACCGGCGCTTTCGGGCCGTTCGTAAACCAGATGATCCGGAAGATCGCGAGCGGTCTCTCGGTCTTCGCGAACGTCCTCGGGAACGACGCGCGCGGCGTGAACTATTCGAGCTTCCGATCCTTCGCCCTGATCGAGCGCGACGACTGGCGCCAGATTCAAGGCGACTTCGTCGAGCTCTGGCGCCGGCCGCTCTATCGCGAATGGATCAAGATCGCGCTTCTGACGAAGGCGCTCCGGCTCCGCTCGAATCGTCCGGACGACTTCCTCGCGGTCCGGCATCGTCCGCGCGGGTGGCCGTGGATCGACCCGCAGAAAGAAGCGCAAGGCGCGATCCTCGCGATCGAGAATCAGCTATCAAGCCGGACCTCCGCTCTCGCGGAGAAAGGGATCGAGATCGAGGACGTCTTCGCCGAGATCAAGACCGAGCGCGAGCTCGCGGCGAAGTACGGGATCGAGCTCAAGACCTCGGCGCCGGCGCCGGCGCCGCCGGTCACGATCGAAGAGGTCGAAGAGGTAGTCGAGGAATCAGCCGCGGCCGGCGGGAACGGCGCCGCGGACGACGACGAGGACGGAACGAAGACGATCGAGCTCCCGGACGGCGGCTCGTACTCGGTGACGTATACGTAGAAAGGATCCGGAACGATGAGCGCTCTATCGAACTACGCGGAGCAGAATCTACTCGACCTGATCTTCAATAAGGACGCTTTCACGGGACCGTCGACCTACGTCGCGCTCTTCACGAGCGACCCCGGGGACGACGCGAGCGGGACCGAGGTCTCCGGCGGGAGCTACGCGCGGGTCCTCGTCTACGACAACGGATCCGGCTCGCCGGACTGGACCGTCGCCGCGGTCGACGGGACCGCGTACGCGGTCGAGAACGACGACGATATCACATTCGCGACGGCGACGGCCTCGTGGGGGACCGTGACTCACGTCGCGATCTTCGACGCGATCACGTCCGGGAATCTGCTCTATCACGGCGCGCTCGACGAGTCGAAGACGATCGGGAACGGCGACGTCTTCAAGATCTCGGCCGGGAACCTCGTCGCGAAGCTATCTTAGCGGCGGCCCGACCGCGCGACCCGACCCTAGCCGGCGGCCGCTCTCCCCGCGGCCGCCGTTTCTCTAGGAAGACCCTCCGATGATCGGTCAGAACGTATACGAGTTTGATAACGCGGCGAGCGGCTATATCGTCAAGGTCGGCTCGTACTACGTGGCCGCGACCGGCTGGGATAACTGTAACGTCGGCCAGTCCGTCACGGCGGGGATCACGTGCGGCGCGTTCTTTAGCTTCGATACCTCGAACCTTCCCGATCACGCTCAGATCGACAAAGTCGAGTTTCGGGTCCGCGGCTACCGTAACGCCCCAATCGGCAACCCGCAGTTTTACGATATCCGATTCAAGATCGGCGACATAATCGGCGGGAGCCTCGACGGGACCGCGGCAGAGTGGGCCGCCGGCGCTCATATGATCACGCTCACGTCGCGGCCGGCTGATAAGACGACGCTCGATCTCAGCGACGACGGGAACGATCCGACTCAGTACGTCGACAAGTCCGGCGATACGGATATCTCGATTATAGATCACGGCGTACAGGGGACCGGCGACTCGGCTTGGTGGGCCTTTTTCAACGCGTCGACGACTGAGCGCTGTAAGCTGTATGTATGGTACTCCGTCCCGTCGGCCGAGCTCTCGGCTTCCGGGTCCCTCGAAGCCGCCGGCGAAGTGATCCGCGGCGGGACCGCGGAGCTCGCCGGCGAGGGAGAGCTCGACGCCGCGGCGATCGCGACCTACGACGGCGCCGGGACCCTCGACGGCCTCGGGGACCTCGGCGCCGCCGGCGGGATCCTTCACTCGACGGCCTCGGGAACGCTCGCCGGCGAGGGAGAGCTCGTCGCCGCGGGGATCGTCTTCCGACTCTGCGCCGCGATCCTCGCCGGCGAAGGATCTCTTACCGCTTCGCCGAACTGGATCGCGAGCGGCGACGCGACGCTCGACGGGATCGGCGATCTGACGGCGCTCGCGGCTCTGCTTCACTCGACCGCGTCCGCGACCCTTGAGGGAATCGGAACGCTAACCGCGGCCGGCGGGATCTCCGTCCCCCCGCTCGCGTATCATCTGCTAACGATCGCGGTCTCCGCGGTCGACTCGGACTCGATCTCAGTCTCGGCCGTCGACTCGGCGACGATCGCCGTCGAGCTCGATACGCTTTCACTCGGACCCCGGAGTAACATATGAGCACACTCAGCGGAACGATCAGCGGCTATGTAGTCGGCGACGACCTCGAAATCCGTCGGACCGTGACCGATCTCCCCGACGCGATCGAGCTCGCTTGGCTCACGATCAAACAGCATAACCGACTAGCGGACTCGGCGGCCGTCGTGACGAAGGCGATAACCGAGAGCGACGTTCCCGGGACCGGCCAGATCGAAGTCGACGGCGGCGTCGGCTCCGACGGGACCCTCCGCTTCGATCTCACGCCGGACGATACGACGGCGCTCGGGACGCGGACGTGGTCCTACGATATCCAGATCAAACTCGATAACGGGAGCGTCTACACTCCCGAGGTCGGGACGATCACGCTAACCTCCGACGTCCGTCGCGCGACGTCCTAACCCCCGGGAGATCCAAGCCTATGAGCGAAGAGCACGTCGACCTCGGCCCGATCGAAAGAGCGATCGGCAACCTCGAAGGAACGATATCCGGCCTCGCGAAGACGACGAGCGAGGGATTCGCCGGCGTGAACGGCCGGCTCGACGGGATCAACGGTCGAGTCCGGACCGTCGAGAACGCGGCCGCGACTCACGTCACGACGAAGACGTGCGAGCAGATCCGGGACGCGTGCGAGGTCGCGCGCGGCGCTCCGACGCGGCTCGTCTGGATCCCGCTCGTCCTGATCGTCGTCTCCGCGGTCGTCGCCGCGGTGATCGCGCGGCTGATCTGACGGGAGAGTCAAGCTATGAGCAGTCGACAGACGTTCGATAAAGCGATCGCGGTCGTCCTCGCTCACGAAGGCGGCTACGTCGATCACGACGCCGACCCCGGCGGCCCGACGAACTACGGAATCTCGTCCGCGGCTAACCCCGACGTCGACGTCGAGAACCTCACGCGCGAGGAAGCGATCGAGATCTACTACGAGCGATACTGGACCGGCAAAGGATACGACCGGCTCCCGGACCGGATCGCGATAAAGGTCTTCGACCTCGCCGTCAACATGGGCCGCAATCCGGCGATCTGTTGTCTCCAGCGCGCGCTCCGAGCCGTCGGCCAGACCGTAACCGTCGACGGCGTCATAGGACCCGAGACGGCCGGCGCCGCCGGTATGCTCTGCGAGCTCGCCGTGATCGCGGCGCTCCGCTCCGAAGCCGCCGGCGAGTATCGCGTGATCCTCGTCCGGAATCCGGATCGGGCGCCCTTCGCGGCCGGCTGGATCTCTCGCGCCTATTCCTGACCCCTCCCGCTCGCTCCCGCTCACGCTCCCGCCCCCGCGCGCCGGCGAGATTGCCCCGTCCCGCCGGCGTCCCGCCATTGTGTATAGCCGGTGTGTAGCCGGTGCATAACACGAGCTCGAAACGGTGTATAACTCGGCCGATTTTGGGGACAAGTCCGGACGGCCCTCGGTCGTCCCCACTCGTCCCCAGCTATCCACAACGCTATCCCCAGCGCTCCCGACGCGATCTAGCCCAGCGGCTAGGCGCTTTCGGACCTTATCCAGATATCCACAGGCTCTACTACTACTACGGTCTTTAGATATCTAGGTAGTAGAAGAGCAGTACGGAAGACCCCGCGCGCGAGCGCCGGTCGTAGACCCCGATCGCCGGAGAGCTCCATAGAGCCCCTCAGAGCGACGATCTCCCGCCGGCCTTGTGAGGACCCTCGGAGCCCCCTCGCCGGCCGAGAGCGACCTCTCTGGACCCCTCAGAAACGCAGATCGGGCGCCGTCGCCGGCGCCCGATCCTGATCCTGATCTCGTCCTGATCTACGCGGTCCAGATCTCCCGGAGCTCTTCCGGCCCGACGTAGCGGCTCGAATCGTCCGCGGCCCGGAGCTCGATCGAGACGACGCGGTCCCGGAGCATGATCGAGCCGGACGGCGCGAGCTCGTCGTAGCAGGTGATCCCGCGGACCCGCTCCCCGGTCGACTTGACAGTATGGCCGATCCCGATCCAGCCGCCGCGACCGTCCTCGATCCGATTCCATTCCTTCGCCGACGGCCGGCTGATCATCGTCAGACGGGAGAGCTCGCCGTTCCGGACGACGGTCTCGCGGCCGTCGCCGTGCTGAACGAGGACGTCGCCGTTATGGATCATCACGACGCGGCCGAGCCCGAGCGTCGGGAGATCCTCTCCCTCGACCCGGACGGCGTCCTCGACGCGGAGCTCGTGACCGAAGCGATCCTCGACCGGGGAGAGCGGCTCGCCCGGAGCGAAGCCGGGAGA